>JAEEGL016133758.1_pt1 | contig 15623 bp, 14 predicted proteins | sample 9134231 | NCBI WGS metagenome assembly JAEEGL01 (sample SAMN16246548, study PRJNA631951) | gut metagenome | biome: gut microbiome; feature: rumen; material: fiber-attached | host: Bos | place: Iran: Karaj | collected 2018-10
CAAGGAACTCAATTATCCCGATTATCCATTAACTCCAGGAGATAAAGATTCCTGGGAATATTTCAAAGATGAAAACGGCAAAGTGGAATCTTGGGATATGGAATGGTATGTCAATGATTCGACATTTGCGTGGAATTCCTATGGCAGTGATAGAGTGAGCCAAATTCTCAAAGAAAAAACCGGTGTTAATATTAAATTCACCGTTCCTGTCACAGATGATGGACAAAAACTATCAACGATGATCGCCGGCAACAAATTACCAGACGTCATTTCTGTTCAATGCTGGTATAACCAATGTTCCCAATTAGCCTCACAAGGTTATTTATATCCATTAGATGGATTAATTGAAAGATGGGCTCCATCATTCAAAGATAGAGAACAAACTGATATTTGGAGCTATTTCCAAGAAGGCGATGGTTACACCTATGGTGTTCCTAATTTTGCTTATTCCACAAAATACGTTAATGACACCGATAAGATGGAACCAAACGGTTGCTTATTAGTGAGAGAAGACTGGTATATCGAGGCGGTTAACGCCGGATATCCAATGACCACTGCCGATAGTTTTATCGCTGGTTGCAAATATATTGCTTCCGCTCATGGCGAGGCCATTCCTTTTCAATTAGGCGCTTTCACAAGTGAAGGCAATTCTTCAGTGGATTGGTTAAGTCAATATTTCTGCTCTGCTTTTGAAGATAGTAGTGGTAATTATCAAGACACTCGATTAACTGCAAATTATCAAGAAATGTTAGGTTTCTTAAATAGATGCACAAAAGAAGGAATTATTAAAAATAGTAACTTCTCTGATAAAGCCGAACAAATTAGAACTAATATCGCTAGAGGCAAGGTTTTCGTCTCTGCGGTCACTCCACAAGATTATCAAAACGCATTTATTAACTTATACGCACAAACAAATAGTATTAAATACATCCCATTAGTGCTTCGCAACAGCCATGGTGATGCACCAATCTTACAAGATATTTCTGGTAATGGTTATTTATTAACCATGGTCACCAAAAATGCCAAGAGACCAGATAAAGTTATCAAATTATTAGATTTCTTATATTCCGAAGAAGGACAAAGACTTGTTGCCTTTGGTGAAGAAGGCCAAAGCTGGAACTGGAACGAAGATCATTCCGCGATTGTTTGGACTGATCGCTATGTCTCTGGTGTTAACGGTAATATCGATGACCAAGCTTGGATCAATACTTTAGGTCTATATCAAATGACCTTATTAATGAACCTTGCTTATATTAACAAAGTTAAACCATTAAATGGCCGTCGTGCAGTCGATGTCTACATCGATAATTTAAAACGTCCATTGACTCCATATTCTTATAACTTCAAACCGACATTCTTAAAACACGACACTGGTGATGCAAATTATTTCAACATCTCCACAAAGTACAACAAGATTAAAACGAAGTGGGCAGAAGCTATCGTGAACATCATTCGTGCGAGCGATTGGCAAAAAGAATATAACGATGCCATTACATACGCAAAAAGACAGGGATTAGATCAAGTTAACGATTTCTACGCCACATCATATCAAAACACCAAAAAACTCTTAGGTGTGGAGTGGGGTTATCCAGGCAATAGACCAGGATATGTCCAACCAAACACCGTCAGAAATAAAGGTGCGGATAACGGTGATTTCAGTTATTGGAGAAGCGCAACATATGTCGACCCATTTGCTACAGCCTAGAAAAATTATTTTAGACACCGATATCGGTGACGATATTGATGATTCCTTTGCGTTGTTATTAATGCTAGAAAGCCACGCTTTTGATGTTTTAGGTGTGACAACTGTCTTTAGAAACACTGAAAAACGCGCAAAGATGGCCAAACAATTAATTAGATCTTTAGGATATGATGTCGAAGTTTACGCTGGATGTAATTATCCATTAGTGAGCAAGATCGATGATTTAATTCATCCAGATATTAGAAAGAAAGAATCTCTTGATGAAAATGGTTTATATCTCATTCCCCAATGGGAAGAATCGATGAGAGAAGAAACTATCGGCAAAATGAACGCTGTTGATTTTATCATCGAACAAGTTCATAAATATCCACACGAAGTAACCATTGTTCCGATTGGTCCATATACAAATATCGCTACTGCGATTAAAAAAGACCCATCAATTGTCCCTCTCATCAAAGAAGTGAGAGTGATGGGCGGTGCCTTTGATATGGATTGGATTGAATGGAATGTCTTCTGCGATCCAGAAGCTGCTCATATCTTATTTCATTCTGGTGTTGAACTATATGCCGTCGGATTTAATGTCACTAGATTAACTGGTTTAAGTGAAGAACAAGTGAACAGTTTAAAAAATAGTCAATCACCAACTATTAAACTAGTGTATAAAGCGATGCAAAAATGGTTTGCGCATTATGAATTTGCCGTTCCTGTGATGCATGACCCATTAACTATTGCTTCTATACTTGATGATTCAATTGTGAAATTTGAAGATCATAAGATAGAAGTCGATCTACAAAGTAGAGGTAAAACCATTGAAAGCGATTCCGGGGCGATGATACATTCATCGGTCGGTGTTGATAAAGATAAATTCTTTAAATTATTTCAAAAAATACTTCATGTTTGATGATGAAAGGAGAGATATATGAAAAAAATCGTTTCAACATTATCATCATTCCTCGTATTACCCGCTTTAGCGATGGCAGCGGTGATATCAGCGAGCAATAGTAAAATTGCTTTTGCTACTGCACCGACGTTGCCACACGAAGGCGATTTATATGGAGGAGCGCATGTATCATTTAAGGCGACTGCCCAAACCGATCAATTAGCGACATTGTTATTAGACATTAATAACGAAGGTGGTGCGGACTTCAGAGGTACTGGTTTATTCATTCGTATGAAGAATAACACCGCGATTGATACTTACATCAATTTAAAACTTAAATGCGCCAATGGAGCAATGGTCGGACCAAAGCAGGGTGTTTATAGCACTTATCTCAATACCTCTGGTAATGAAGTTACTTATTCAAGTTTAGTTTTAAGAGATTATGCGAACTATTTAATCTTGCCAGCAAGTTTTAATGGCTATGTCTACATGGACTATTCTTCACAGATGGAAAAAACGGCTGATTCCAACACCAAGACATTCAACTATGGTGTTGTTACTGCCTATTTTGAAATATCTGCCATGTATGATAGCTATGCTAATTTCATCATCGGCGATATGTTTACTGATACTAGACAAATCATCGATGGTTCAGAACAAACCATGGAACAATTCAATAACAACTTCCATAATCAATCCACTCAATATATGGTGGTGGAACAAATGCCACGAAGTGATGAATTCGAACCAAGAGGTGATTTATTAGGTTCTGTCAACGCGACCACGAATGGTGAATATGGTGGATTCCGTATCCTCGCTGATGGGGCAGGCGCAGATGATGGTGTATTTGTGAGATTAAGAAATAATCAAAATTCACCAAATTATTTATTAACTCATTACAACTCCCGTAATGGTGGACGCGCCACAAATATTAAAGGTGCCCATTACTATATGTACAATACCGAAGGTATAAATCCACAAGAAGGTACATTTACCGATGTCGATAGTGGTTATCTTACTATTCCTGCATCGTTTGATGGATTTATTTATCTCCCAATTGCTTCATATGCGAATAATTTAGATTTCAATCCTAATACCTTTAATAAAGATGACTTGTACGCTGTTTACTTTGAAGGTGTCATGGGAAGCCTTGATTTTGGTGATGTTTTTACAAAATCTTCGCAAATCTATGATGGTTCGGAAATTTATCCAGACGATTTATCTTCTCATTACGCAGTGGATTGGGGTTGTGTTTTGACTTTAAATGAAGGTCACTTAATTCCAGTTATTCCAGAATATGCTTATGGTGATGTGAATTACGCCGGCACATTAGATGGTGGTGTGGTTATCTCTTGTACATATTCTAGTAATGACGATATTGCTAAGGTGTGTATTAATTTACCAGAGGCCACAAACTTCTCTAGCGCTTTAGCTATTACTGCGAGATTAAAAGCTATGGGTGCAGCATACCCATTCTTCTTTAGAATTGTTGATAGTGATAATAATATCTCTCAACTTCCTGCTAATAACGCAGAGAAGAAAGCAAAAATGGTCACACTTGATGGTACAGTGAGCAATACTACTGCCGGTGGTAATGATCACTCCATCTTCTATACCACTAACTTTGATGGAAACTTAGTTATTCCATTAGAAGTTTTATCTTCTTATAGCGGTACTGCAGATTTAACTAAAGTTAAAGCTTTTGAAATTGGTATTGCTGTTCACTTCGATTACAACTTTAAAGCGGCCTTCGGTGATATTGGTTATATCGTTGAAAGCACTGGTGAAAATGTCATCGCCTTAGATGTTTCTGAAGGTAACTTCAATACATTATTTACCGAAGAAGCGTTCCCGGATTTCTTAGAACTTGAACCATATATTGAACCAAAAGCTTGTGAGTGGATTGGCGATGTGAAGATTTTAAATCCTCTCTTATATAAGAATGATGAAGAGATGAAAAAAGAAGTCACTTGGAACGAAGGTGACAACGCTTGTACATATCACGCTCAAGAAGATGGCATGTTCGTCCATATCGGACCATATGAAGTTGGACACACCTATGGTTCCTATATGTGTTTACAAATGCCAGAAAAAGGTGTGACCACCGATCGTATCCAGTGGTGGAAGAACGAAAATGGACAAAAGGTCTACGCGAAAGGTATCACTGCTTATGTGAAGAACCTTTCCAGAAAAGATATTGGTGTCACCATTCAATTCGACGAACACACAACCAGTAACTCTTATGAAAGATGGTGTATTACTGGTTATCCAGTGATGTATTACGCTTGGGATGTGAAGACCAATGCGGAATATTCATTCTACTGTAAGAGTGACCAATTCCAGATTCCTGTGGGATTTGAAGGATATGTGAGAATTCCATTTGAAAGCTATCGCGTTCCTGACTGGTGTCAACCAACTCCAGGCGTTGATAATCAATTAGATTTAGATAGATGGTCGGGTGTTTTCTACCTCACCAGCGACAATACAAGATTTGAAGACTTAGAATATCTCATTAAGAATGTCGGTATTTATTTTAACGAAACAAATCGTGGCAACTTATTTGATAATAGTCATTCAATCAAAGCCAATATGGGTCTATAGGAGGAATGTTTATGAATAAGAAATTATTAACATTTATCACACTTATCTCATTAACCACCTTAATGGCGTGCACACGCACACACAGTAACACTTCCGGTGGTTCTTCTGGTGGTGACGATGATTCTTATCGCCCGTATGAAGATGGCGAAGCAAAGAACAACAAAGGCTTTGGCACTTTATTTAACGAAGTCATTGGCTATAACACAAAAGATGCAGCGGTCATCCAAGATGGTAACGAAAGATATGTTGTTTATGCCTCAAACGAGACCGAAAGAGGCAAACAAGTATTCGCTGCTAGAAAAGCCACACTGGAAAATGGAAAGTGGTCCTATGGGGCTAAAAAGATTGTTTTAAGAGGAAATGAATCCGGTTGGGATAAAAGTATCTTCAATCCATCCATTATCAAAGGTAGTTTTGCCTATCAAGGAACAAACTATTCTTATTTAATGGCTTATAACGGCACGGATGGTGGTGACACCAATAACCACATCGGTTTAGCGGTCACAAATGATATTCTCGCGGAATGGAAACGTGTTGGTAATAAACCAATTTTACAAAATCCAGAAGTATTTGAAGCTTCTTATGGTTTTGGCTCTCCATCTTTAGTGAGCTATGACCAACAAGGTAAAGGTTATATGTTCTACGCAGTTGGTGAAACAGAAGTTTCTTTCGGTGCGATGAAGACATATGACTTCTCTAACTTAGACAATCCAGTTTTAGAAGAAGGCTATACATCATTACCGATTAACGGTATTACCGATAAAGTGGAAGGTAATGCGATTATTATGAACGCCGGATTTGCTTTAAGCAACGATGGTAATTCCATTTATATGGTCAGAGATAGACTTCCACAATCCGCTTCTAAACCAAATCAAACCACAGAAGTAGAAATTGCTCATGCGAGTATAAATATTTTAAGAGATTTCAGCTTATCATGGACAGTTAGTGACAACATTACTGGCATGAAAACCATGGATATGGAAGATGAAGAATCATTAGGTTGGGATGAAATCTATTCTGGCGAATTTGTTACTGATCCATATGGCAAATTATTACCAGGCATAACTGCCGAAGTGATTTATTCCACATATGATGAAGACGCTAATTCACCAGCCTATACCGCAACTCTTGCGGCTTATGAGGTTCAATTATGATGAAAAATAGAGTATTACCTCTCATCATTCTTTTATCTTTCTTATCTGGCTGTACGAGAAATGGCGGTTCCTCTAGTAGTGGAAGTGACACTCCAGCCAAAGCTAAAAGTTTAATACCGGATATTGGTGAAGTAAGACTTCTCTTTTCTCCTGGCGAGATTGGAGAAACAAGGATTTATAATTATTGCCCATCAATATTTATCGAAGATAATGTGCAACATGTTTACTACTGCACAAATCAAACAGAAGGTAACGTGACCGATTATGTCGGATATCGTCGAGGCACCCTTCAAGGTGAACATCTTTCATTTTCAGATAATAGTTTCGTGGTTGCTCATGGTGAAGCTGGTTCATGGGATTATAGACACGCATGTGACCCAAGTGTTATCAAAGGTGAATTCAAATTCCATGGTGAAACCTATAACTATTTAATGGCTTATCTCGGCTGTGTACCGAGCAACTGCACATTAAATGAAACTGGTATTGCTGTAAGCAAAACACCAGAAGGTCCATGGATTAAATGCGACTTTAAAGCGGATGGTGAAACTAAGATTAATCCGATTGTCCCTTACGCTGATTTTCCGATGAACGATAGCTCTTGGGGTACAGGACAACCGAGTATTGTTTCTTTAGACAAAAAAGGTCGCGTCTTATTTTTAACTACAATTGGTGCATCTAATGGCACTTACACAAATGTCAGAGAATATGATTTTTCAGATATTGATAATTACCAATTAATTAGACAGAGAACCAAAATATTAGAAACTGGTATCAGATATACTGCAACCGGTGGTGGATTTATCAATAACGCCGATTTTTCTTATGATGCAGCCAATAGACGTTTCTTAATGGTGAAGGGTAGACAATTCTTTGGAAGAGACCATATTGCTCCAGATATGGTCGCTGATACATTAGATGTCTATTACATTGAAGATACCGAGGGAACAAATCCTGGCGATATCTTCTTTGCCGGCAATAACACCACTAAGCAGTGGAAATTAATCGACACTATTAATGAAGAAAAAACCGGTTTCTTAAGAAATCATAATTCTTGTTTGATTACCGATCCTTATGGTCACCATATACAAGGTGAAGGGAAAATTGGTATTGGATTTACTAGAAGCGATAAAGGTGAATCCACAAACTGGAGCTATTTATCAACTTATCGCGTCTATGCGACAAGCGTAGCTTATCCAGAATTTTAGTGTATTAATATGGCAGAGAAATTTGAGAAGAGACTTTTAAATCCATTTTTCATCTTTTTTCAAAGATTCTTCTGTTTGATTGCTTTAAACTTTGTTTTCTGCGTGATGAGTATCACCTCACTGATGGTGTTATTCTTTCCAGGTTTAATCGCTTTACATAAGATTATTCATCAGATGGTTCATGATGAAGATGACCATCCATACCGTGACTTCTTCTTATCTATCGGTGAGGAGTGGTCATTTGGTTGGAGAATGACTCTGTTGGGATTAGGTGTTCTTATTGCCGCAGGAGCAATATATTATTTCGATTATATTTACAAAGAAAAAGTCGGTTATGACATCTTTGTGTGGATCTCATTTATCTTTGTAAGTGTGGTCCTATTAGTCCTCATATCAATATTCTTTAACTTGATGATTTATAACAATTACATCAGAAACGATACCTTTGGTATGATGATTAGAAAAAGTGCGTTGATTACCGCGAAACATCCGTTGTTAACGTTATTAAATGTGGTGTTCTTCGCTTCTACTGGTATCGTTAGTTATTTAGTACCTTATATAATTCCGTTCCTCAGTTTCTCTTTTCTCATCTTGTTATTAGAATCAGTCAATCGAAAGATGTTTGAAAAGATTGCAAAGGAAGAAGCGGAAAGAGAAATATTAGCGGAAAATCTATTCTTACCTGTATTAGTTAAGGAGGGTAAAGTTATGAAAAAAGCATTAGTGATTGGTTCAGTGAACATGGATTATTCCTTATATTGTGACCACTTCCCATTATTGGGAGAAACAATGTATGGAATAAATAGATTAGTGCAACCTGGTGGCAAAGGGGCTAATCAATGCGCAGCTATCGCGAAAAGCGGATTAGTCGATGTTTCCTTTTTAGCGTGTCGAGGCAAGGATAGTGATGGTGAGACCATCGATAAGTTATTTAAAGAATTAAAAGTTAACAAACTTTTTAAAGTAGTGGACGATGTTCCTACAGGTAACGCAACTATTATCATCGATGAAAAAGGCGAGAATAAAATCATTATCATCGCTGGTGCGAACGACAAACTATTAATTAGCGATGTTAAAGAAGAAATCTTAAAAGAAAACGACTTGGTGGTTTTACAAAACGAAATACGTAGTGAAACTAACGAGTATGTCATTAACAAATGCAAAGAGTTAGGAAAAGTGGTGGTTTATAACCCCGCACCATATAGGCCGATCAAGGATGAAATTCTTTCAAAAGTCGACTATTTCATCGTCAATGAGGTCGAATTAGCGCAGTATTCTAAAGAAGAAAACCTTGAAAAGGGTATTGAAAAAATCATGAAACTCGGTGTGAAAAACTTAGTGGTCACACTTGGTAAAGAAGGCAGCCTATTGATTAATAAACAAGGCCGAATTAAAGTAAATGCACATAAAGTCAACGCGGTTGATACTGTTGCCGCAGGTGATACTTATGTTGGATACTTTGTCGCCGGAATCATGAGTGGTAAAGACTTAAAAGATGCGATGGAACTCGCTAGTCACGCTAGTGCGATAACCGTTACAAGAAAGGGAAGTATTGTTTCTATACCTTTCGGAGAGGAGATTATTAAAAATGAATAAACAAATATGTTTGTTATCAATTTCTTTGATTTTCTCTTTATGTGGTTGCACAAAGACTGGTGGAAGTAGCACTGATATGAATCCCGATACTTATAAACAATATGGTGATGTGATGGAAAATTTTCTTCCGGCTCCTAATGAAGTTAAACTTCTTTTCAAACACTCATTAGAAGAAACTGTCGGTGATGATGGAGAAGATTACTTCTATAATTACTGTCCTTCTTTAAAAGTTGAGAATGATGAGATGAATGTCTATTATTGCACAAATAAAGACTGGTCTAACATTACCGACTATGTTGGATATCGTAACGGAAAGATTGAAGATGGCACTTTAAAGTTTAAAGATGAACAATTGATGTTCGGACCGACACCTGATACTTGGGATCAAAGGCATACTTGCGACCCCACAGTTATCAAAGGTGAATTCAAATATGAAAATGAAACATATAACTATTTAATGGCGTACCTAGGATGTATTCCTAGTGACTGTACATTGAATGAAACTGGTATTGCTGTAAGTAAGACTCCAGATGGTCCATGGATTAAATGTAACGGTCTTAAATCTGACGGTGTTACAAAGATTAACCCAATTGTTCCATATAGTGATTTCGATTGCGCGAAGAACTCTTGGGGTACGGGTCAGCCAAGTTTATTATCTATAGATAAAAAAGGAAGAGTGTTACTACTCACCACAGTGGGTTGTAAAACCGGTTCCTTCATGGATGTGAGGGAATATGACTTCTCTGATATCAATAATTATCAACTAATTAGGCAATCAACAGTGTTCACACAAGGTGTTGAAGGCGGAAACAAAAGAGTCAACAACGCAGATTATTGTTATGATTCTACGACAAAGAGATTCTATATGGCCAAAGGCCGTTCTCCATTCGGCAGTGATGGCCAAACTCCAAACTTTATCGCTGACACAGTGGATTTATATTATGCGGATGCCTCTAATTATGAAAATCCATTCGATATCTTCTTTGATAGCGGAAGAACCGAAGGATGGCATCTTATCGACAGCGTTAACCAATCTAAATCCGGTTATCCAAGAAATCACAATACTGGTTTAATTACTGATGAATATGGGCATATGTATAAGAACGATCGCATTGGTGTGGCCTTCACATCATCACAATACGGCAGTATTTCTTCGATGACATATTTAAAAACATATCGAATATTTGTTATCACATTTTTGATATAAGCAAACGAAAAGGGGCGAACAAATCGCCCCTTTTATTAACTATAAGTTAATTATGCTGCTGGTGGAATTGTGTAGTTGGCAACGATATAGTCAATTAATGTTTTGATTTCTAAGCTTGGATTTGCAGAATCATATTCTGTTGGGACCCAAATCTTTCTATTGTTATCGGTACCATAATTATAGCTTGTGCCGCTTTCTTTCTTATATCCAGCATTAGCAAGCGCATTTCCGGAGTCACCATTAGCGCCTAATAAAACGTTAATTGGGTGAGCGTGTGAGGAGTTGCCATTATAATCGGTGATTAAACCTGCAAATGCAGCAACGTTTGTATCACTTGTGCCTAATGCGACGAATGTTACGGAATCTAATGTAATTCCTTCATCGGTGAGATATTCTGCAAAGCCCTCTTCGATTTCTCCTCTTTTTGCTTCGGTAACAAACTTATTATAGAAGGCGACCACTAAGTGGTTTTCTTTTGCAGCTTCTGGATCAGCAACGGTCACTGCTAAGGTTGCTGGTGTATATGCAAGACAAGAAACAGTGATAGTAGCAACTTCACCGACTGTAGCGGAACTAGATAAAGCAACAGTAATTTGATTATCTTCAATAGTAACTGTAGCGAAATCCTTATCACTCACCGCGGTAAATGTTAATTCAGCACCAACTGGTGCAATGTCTAATGATGCGGCAACAGTGGCGGATTCGCCTGGAAGAACTTGAATAGCATTCTTACCTAATTGAACCTTTGTTGGTCCATAATGTGCGAACAAATATTGTTGAATAGCATCATTTGTGGCGGCGTATACTGGTTCTTTTTCAACCCATAGTTTTCTGGATTTATCAGTGCCGTAAGTATAATTTTGTTCGTCATATTGTTGATAGCCAGCATTAGCAAGAGCATTGTCGCTGTCACCATTAAAGCCGAGCAACATATTGGCTTTGTTTTCGTGCTGTGTGTTGTAGGCAGCGACTGCGTTAGCTGCTTCTCCCACCTTTGTATCCCTATCTTCGGTTTTAGCTGGAATTGTTTGATAAACCACGTTATCAAAATCCGCTAAAATAGTATCGAGTTCTGTTTTAAGAGTAGCTATTTTTTCTTCGGTAATATATCGTCCAAAGAAAAATACTGTATAGCATGTTTCCTTTGGTGTTGGTGGTTCTTCGCTGCTGCTGGGATCAGATGATTCCCCGCCGGAGCCGCTATCACCAGAAGGAGTGGTGTCGCCAGAAGGAGTGGTGTCGTTAGATGGAGCGGGTGCTTTTCCTGCACATCCAACAACAAGGCCTAATGACATGAGTAAAAATAAAATTTTTAATGGTTTTTTCATATTTTTTCCTCCTAATAAGTTAATTATAAAAGCAAACATTGAACAATTCGATATGTTTTACTTAAAAATATGGTTAAGATAACTAACCATAGATTACAATAACTATAGAGGACATATTTATGGCAACGATACTTGGCTTAATCACTCCTAAGAACACTATTTATTGTGTGGAATCTGGTTCCACATTAAGAAGTGTATTAGAGAAGTTTAAATTTCATAAATATTCCGTTGTCCCTTATATCAATAAACAAGGTAAGTATTTAGGAACGATATCAGAAGGTGATTTATTAAGATATATCACCGATCTTCCTAACTTTTCCCTCCAATTAGCAGAGAAGATATCTATAGATATAGTAGAAAGAAATCGTTCTTATAAAGCTCTTAATAACACAGCGACATTACCAGAGGTTATGGCGTTATCCCTTGAACAAAACTTTATTCCCCTTGTGGATGATCGAGGATTGTTCATTGGTATTGTTAAAAGAAAAGATGTTATCGCGTTCATGTTTGAAAAACAGATGGAAGGAAGCGGTGCAAAATAGTCGCTTCTTTTTAATTTAAAAACCGAGATTATAAATTGCACAACCATATACATAAAAACTTGAAAAAGTTGTGCAACAAATTATAATATCAGTAGGTGATAGGATGGCAGTAGTAGAAGGCATTCTTATTGAAGAGGTTCAAAGACTCAATAAAGAGATTAAGCATTATAAAGAAATGCTAAATGCTTTGCCGAGAGGTTCGATTTTTATTCGGCAGATGGGTTCTTCTTCTTTTGCCTATCGAAAAAGAAAAGAAAACGGGAAAGTTCTTTCAGAATATTTAGGCAACGTGAAAAGTGATGAAGTGCAAAAACAAATCGAACTTAGCCAAGAATATAAAAGAATTAAGAACAATATTAGAATCGTAGAAAAAGAATTAATAAAATTACAAAAGGCTTTAAAGGCATATGACTGAAAATGAACAACAATTAACAAATAACCCCATTTCTTACTAGAAATGGGGTTTTAAAAAAAATAAAACAAATAAAAATATTACGCTGCAACTACGGATAAAGATAAGCCTAGTGGTTTCATTATTTTTATTAATGTTTCCACGTTTGGTTTAACAATACATGCTTCAATTCTTGCGATAGAAGATTGAGGCAAACCACAAATGATGGCCAACTCTCTTTGTGTATAGCCAAGTTCATTTCTCTTTTTAATAATTGCACTGATGATAGAAGCGAGAAGTTCCATTTCCTCAATGTCTTCTTTTGCTACTTCATTAGTCCCTTTTGCGTCTTTTTTAAAATCTTCCCATGTTCTCATTAAGCAATCCCTCCATTTCTTACTCTATAATCCATCATTTCTTTCTTCGCTTTTTCTAATTCCTGTTTTGGTGTCTTCTGTGTTTTCTTTCTAAACATATGTAGCAATACAAATGTATTGTTTTCAAAGTAGAAGTACAGAACTCTATTATTACCAGGCCTTAATTCCCAAATGTTGTCTTCAAGGTATTTAGTTATATTGCTCGACAGTCTTGTGCCGTGATTCTTTAGAAGTTCAACATATAAAGCAATTTGTTTGAATTGTATCCTGGCATCCTTGTTTGTATCAGCTTTTTCTGCTAACTCCATCAATTGATCATTCAATTCAGAATAACCACTAGCAGTTTCATATAACACAACATTGAACATAGTTATTCCTCCTTGATGTAATTATGATAGCATAAATGCATTCAAAATCAAGATTTTCCTTTTCAAAATTGTCCAAAAATGTAAACAACAAAATATAGTTTTGATTGAAAGGTTGTCTACATTTTCTATACTTTAGATATGGAAAGCGTTTTAAAAAGCGTATTAGAAGAAGAATTAGAAAGAAACATCCACAAACAAGTTGTTTTTTCAAACGAACTTTCTAAATATCCTAAAGGAAGTCTTGTGGTATCAAGCATTCATGGCGATAGTTACTTATATCGTAGATATAGAGAAGGAAATAAGATAAAAAGCGAATATATTGGTCCGATGGATGGTGAAAAAGCCAAAAAAGCATATGAGTGTAGAGCGAAATATATCAAAATCAAGGAAGACTTAAAAAATCTTTTGGTTGAAGAAAAAAGTCTTAGAAAGGCTATAAAGATTTATAACAAAGGAGAATAGTGGTATGGCAGAAATTAAATGTCCTAAATGTGGGGCGACAATCCAATTAGACAAAAGCGAATATGATGCTTTGCTTAATGATGTTGAAAAAGAAGAACTTAACAAAAGAGTTCAAGAACAAATCAAACAAATCGAAGATAAGTACAAAGCTCAACTTGCGTTAGAAACTAGCAAATTAGAGAATAATCAAAGTAAAGAAATCGCTGAACTGCAACAAAAGGTCGCGGTTTTAATTGAGCAACTCAAGAATAGTGGGAAAGATACAGAAATTGCTGTGTCTAAAGCTAGAGAAGAAGAACGCCAAAAGACCAATCAAAAGCAAGAAGAGATTGTTAAACTTGAAGGCGACGTCCGTCTTGCAAAGCAAGAAAAAGCCATTTCTGAACAACAACTCAAAGATCAATATGAAGCTAAATTAAAGATTAAAGATGAACAAATTGCTTACTATCGTGATTTAAAAACTAAGATGTCCACGAAACTTGTGGGCGAAACGCTTGAACAACACTGCCAAAATCAATTTAATTCGATAAGAATGGCAGCGTATCCTAACGCTTATTTTGAAAAGGATAATGATGCTTCTAGCGGTTCTAAAGGAGACTATATCTTCAAAGAATGTGATGAAGATGGTAATGAGATTGTTTCTATCATGTTCGAGATGAAAAACGAAAACGACACAACAGCGACAAAGCATAAAAATGAACACTTCTTCGCGGAACTCGATAAAGATAGAAAAGAAAAGAAGTGTGAATACGCAGTTTTAGTGTCTATGCTTGAAGCCGACAGTGATTTATATAACGCCGGTATCGTCGATGTATCTTATCGTTATGAAAAGATGTATGTCGTGAGACCTCAATGCTTCTTATCAATCATTTCCTTACTACGTAACGCTGCGTTAAACGCTGCTGATTATAAAAAACAATTAGCAATTATTAGAAATCAAAATATTGATGTCACCAACTTTGAAAACAAATTATTAGAAGCCCAAGAAAAATTTAGTAATAACTATCGCTTAGCAGATGAGAAATTCACCAAAGCGATTGAAGAAATTGATAAAACTATCGATCACTTGATGAAAGTGAAAGAAGGACTCCTTGGTGCGGATCGTAATCTAAGATTAGCGAACGATAAATTACAAGATTTAAGCGTCAAAAAACTGACCCATAATAACCCGACAATGAAGCAGCTATTTGACGAAGCGAAAAAGAAATAAAATAAAGAGCCACAATATGAACTGAACCCCGTTTAGTTCACAAGAAACAAAAAGACCTCTTAGCGTAAAATATACGTTGGGAGGTTTTTTTGTATGGCGAGCAAAGGTCAAAAATTCAAGAGTTATTCTGCTGATTTGAAACAAACGATACTCAAAGAGTATTTCGATGGTATAGGAACCCCAAAAACATTGAGTTTAAAATACGATGTTCCTTATAGAACCATTAAAAACTGGATTGCAAAAACTAGACACGATATCGATGTCATGGTTGATCATCGAGCGGGTTCGAACGGTAGACCAAAATCAAGGAATCTAACAATAGAAGACTATAAAGAAAGGTATGAAATCTTAAAAAAATACCAGGCCTTCTTACAAGCACGACGAGGGAAAAGGTAACGTTTATAACAATTCATATAAATGATTACAAATTGTCCAACCTATGTGCAGCTTTAGCGATATCTCGTAGAACTTACTACAAATATCGTGATAGAGAAGATCCTGATTATTACAAATATTTACTTATCAAAGAAATCTTCAATGAAAGCAAGGGCACATATGGATGTCGTAGGGTGTCTGAAGGGCTCAAGATTAAATATGGTG
>JAEEGL016369069.1_pt1 | contig 15623 bp, 9 predicted proteins | sample 9134231 | NCBI WGS metagenome assembly JAEEGL01 (sample SAMN16246548, study PRJNA631951) | gut metagenome | biome: gut microbiome; feature: rumen; material: fiber-attached | host: Bos | place: Iran: Karaj | collected 2018-10
ACGCGGAAGATCATGTAAGCGTGGCCTTCTGTGCCGCGACCTGGGAAAGCATACATGTACTCGATGTTAACTTCTGCGTTTGCAAAGACATCAAGGAGCTTATCAAGTCCGCCTGCTTCGTCAGGAATCTCAACTGCAAGGACAGGAGTAAGACTTGCTACAAAATCATTTTCCTTAAGTGTGTTGACAGCTTCTAGTGCGTCATCAACGATGATTCTGGCAATACCAAAATCCTTGGTTTCTGCAAGAGAAGTAGCACGCATGTCGATGTTGTTCTTGGCCATAACGCTGGTGAGTTTTTTTAATGTGCCAGGCTTATTTTCCAAAAAGACTGAAATCTGTTTTATACTCATGGGATTCTCCTATGTTGTTCATTCTAAGATTTTTATATCAAAGAATGTATATACGGTAGTTTTCATGAAAAATATTAGTCTATATATTTAGTTTAATTATTTGTTATCATACATTCAATAAAACAATAATTAAATCTTTCTCTTGTCAATGACTCGTACAGCCTTTCCTTCACTTCTTGCTATTGACTTAGGAGCAAGGAGAGAGATGCGGACCTTGATTCCAAGCATCGATTTCATATCTTCGACAAGCTTCTTCTGGCGTTCCTCGATTTCACCGACATTATCAGTGAACATCTCAGGAGTCATCTCAACCTGTACATCAAGAGAATCTGTGTTGTTTTCGCGGTCAACAACAATCTGATAATTTGCTGCGTATCCATTGTTAAGAAGAACTGTCTCAATCTGGCTTGGGAATACGTTTACACCACGAACGATGAGCATATCGTCGGAGCGTCCCATAGGCTTAGCCATTTTTATAAAGGTTCTGCCACAGGAACATTTTCCCCTAGTTAGCTTACAGATGTCACGAGTTCTATATCTGAGCATTGGGAAGGCCTCTTTATCAACAGCAGTAAAGACAAGCTCTCCCTGAGATCCTTCCGGAAGAACTTCTTCAGTATCGGGATCGATAATCTCAGCTATGAAATGGTCTTCATTGATATGCATACCGTTTTGTTCGCTACATTCAAAAGCTACACCGGGGCCTGAGAGCTCTGTAAGTCCATAAATGTCATAGGCTTTGATTCCCAGAGTAGTTTCAATTTCATGGCGCATTTCCTCGCTCCATGCTTCAGCACCGAAGATACCGGCTTTTAACGGTATATCATCAGGGCCATAGCCTTCCTCTTTGTATTTCTCAGAGATATAGGCAGCATAGCTTGGAGTGCAGCAGATGATAGTAGCCTGAAGATCCTGAATGAACATCATCTGTCTTTCTGTATTTCCTGAGCTTATAGGAACCGTTAAGCATCCAACCTTGTGGGAACCGCCGTTAAGACCGGCTCCACCTGTAAATAATCCAAATCCGTAAGCGACCTGGCATACATCTTCATTGGTTCCGCCTGCAGCTACAATTGCTCTTGCGCAGCAGTCTTCCCAAAGATCAACGTCATGCTGAGTATAAAAAGCGATTACTCTTTTTCCTGTAGTACCTGAAGTTGAGTGAATTCTTACGCAGTCTTTCTGCGGAGCACCAAGAAGACCAGTTGGATAAGCATCACGCAAATCCTTTTTGGATAAGAAAGGGAGCTTATGAAGATCATCAATTGATTTAATATCCTCCGGAGTTACCCCTTTTTCCTCCATCTTTTTGCGATAGTAGGGAACATTATCCCAAACTCGTTTTACCTGCTTTACCAGTTTTTCGCTTTGAATTTTGCGAATTTCTTCATAGGGTGCACATTCAATTTCTTTCTGAAAATACCGTTCCATCTTAAGTTCTCCCAATTTGCTTTTCTCATTCGTTAATGGCAATTCAAGTTGACTGTTATTTATGCAAAGTTTTTTCCAAGTTCAAATGCCTTTTTATTCATAGCAAGGAACTTTTCTGGAACATTTGCTTCAAGGGACTTCATCCATGCATCTTCCGGAAGGTCGAAGTAGTGTGAGAGTCTTCCAAGAAGAACGATATTTACAGCCTTTGAAGATCCAGCTTCCTCGGCAAGTGACAGGCAATCAAGAGCATCTACCTTGGCTCCGCTTTCTTTGAGCTTATTAACTAAATCCTCCGGATACTGGGCTGCTCCTGTAATAACAGGCATAGGATCGATCTGCTGAGTGTTAGTTACAATCTGACCGTCCTTTTTGAGGAATGGAAGCCATCTTGCGGCCTCTAATAATTCAAAAGAAACTATGTAATCAGCTTCTCCCTTGTCGATGACAGGAGAGTAAACCTTATCACCGTATCTAACGTAGGTAACAACGCTTCCTCCGCGCTGGCTCATTCCATGAACTTCAGAAACCTTTACATCATAGCCTTGAGATAAAAGAAGATGTCCAAGGAGTTTGCTGGCAAGAAGAGAGCCCTGACCGCCAACTCCAACAATCATAATATTCTTAGTTTCCATTTTATTAAGCCTCCTTCTTTGGAGCATCTAAAGCTCCTACTGGACAAAGCTGGCTACATACATTACATCCAACGCAGAGTGTGGTATCAATAGTAGCCTTTCCATCTTTCATAGAAATTGCAGGACATCCGATTCTCATGCAGGACTTGCAGCCTACACATTTATTTTTGTCCACATTAAGAGGAGGATTATGCTTTACATATTTAAGAAGAGCGCAAGGTCTTCTGGAAATGATCACTGATGGTGCATCAGCAGATAGTTCTTCTTTAAGTACCTTATCGCACTCCTCAAGATTATAAGGATCAACTACGCTTACTCTATCAAAGCCCATAGCTCTGCAAAGTGCTTCAAGATCAATCTTACCTGCAGGATCGCCCTTTATATTGTAGCCTGTAGTTGGATTCTGCTGATGGCCTGTCATACCTGTGATTGAATTGTCCAGGATAATAACAGTAGAATTGGACTGGTTGTAAGCTACATTGGCAAGCCCTGTCATACCTGAATGCATAAAGGTGGAATCACCGATTACTGCAACACTCTTGTGCTCACTTTCTGCGCCTTTAATTTTGTTAAAGCCGTGAAGAGCACCAATAGAAGCGCCCATGCAAAGAGTCATATCTGTTGCAGCAAGAGGAGCAACTGCGCCAAGGGTATAGCAGCCTATATCACCAAGAACTGTGCAGTTATTTTTCTTTAAAGTATAGAAAAGACCTCTGTGAGGACAGCCTGCACACATTACAGGTGGCCTGTTTGGAATATTTTCATCAAGAGAAAAGCTTTCCTTAACCTCTTTTCCGAAAACTTTCGCAATAAGATTCTGTGAAAACTCATCAACGATAGGAAGAAGGTCTTTTCCCTTTACGTCAAGACCAAGTGCTTTTACGTGATTTTCAATAATAGGATCAAGTTCTTCAACAACGTAGAGCTCCTGAACTTTCGAAGCAAAATCCTTGATAAGCTTTTCAGGAAGAGGATTGGTCATACCCAGCTTAAGAACACTTACGCTGTCTCCAAAAACTTCCCTTACATACTGATAAGAAGTTGAAGCTGTTATAATACCAATCTTGGTATCGCCCATTTCTACGCGGTTTAGAGGGCAGTTTTCGGCATAAGTAATAAGATCTTTGGTGCGCTGTTCTACGATAGGATGACGTTTTTTTGCATTTCCTGGCATCATAACGTATTTTGCAATGTCCTTTTCATACTCAAATTCAGGAACAATTCTTTCACCTGTTGAAACAATGGACTGGGAGTGTGCAACACGTGTACACATTTTAAGAAGAACAGGAGTGTCGAATTTCTCGGAAAGCTCATAGGCAAGCTTTGTATATTCTAAAGCTTCAGCAGAATCTGAAGGCTCGATCATGGGAACCTTAGCAGCAATAGCGTGATGTCTTGAATCCTGCTCATTCTGAGAGGAATGCATACCTGCATCATCAGCAACTACTATAACAAGACCTGCATTTACTCCTGTATAGGACATAGTATAAAGTGGATCTGCTGCCACATTAAGACCTACATGCTTCTGAGCACAAAAGGCTCTGCGGCCTGCAAGAGATGCACCAAAAGCAGATTCCATGGCTACCTTCTCATTGGGAGCCCATTCACAGTAAATATCATCATACTTAGCAGCTTCTTCAGTTATCTCTGTGCTGGGTGTGCCGGGATAGCTTGAAATAAAGCAGACGCCGGCTTCATAAAGCCCGCGGGCAACAGCCTTATTGCCCAGCATAAGCTGCTTATCATTGTTAGAACTCATTAAAATAACCTCCTACCAAAACAATTTCCACTTATTATTCAAAAATCAAGTTCATGATTTAAAGCGGTAAAGTAAAACCCTTATTACAGAATAATAAATCTCTTACATAAAATCAAGTGTTTGACCTTTTTTCGTTTTATGGATATACTATACTTTAGTACTTTAAAGCGTACAAGAAGGGGATTACATTATGCCAATTACAGATTTACTAGAACGAAACAGTAAGCTCTATGGGGAAGAGGTTGCTCTTGTAGAGATTAATCCTGAGATCAGGGAAGAACAGAGGGTGACCTGGAGGGAATATGAGCTTATACAGCCTACATCTACAGCATATTACAGAAGACAGATCACATGGTCGGTATTTGACGAGAAGGCGAACCGTGTTGCCAATATGCTTATGGAAAGAGGCATTAAGAAAGGGCAGAAATGTGCGATTCTATTGATGAATTGTCTTGAGTGGCTGCCTATTTATTTTGGAATCTTAAAATCAGGAGCTGTAGCTGTTCCGCTTAATTTCAGATTTGATTCTGAAGAAATTGACTATTGCTTAAAGGCTTCTGATTCTGATGTTTTATTCTATGGACCTGAATTTATCGGACGTATCGAGGATATAGCACAGAAGCTTAAAAAAGAGATGCTTCTTTACTATGTAGGAGATCAGTGCCCATCCTATGCTGAGGACTATTTCAGACAGGCTTCAAATGCTTCATCTGTAGCACCAAGAGTACTTGTAGAAGACAGCGATGATGCAGCAATTTATTTTTCATCAGGAACTACGGGATTTCCGAAGGCTATTTTACATATTCATACTGCTCTTATGCAGTCAGCCAAGATGGAGGCTATGCATCATGAGACCAAGCATGAAGACTGCTTTTTGTGCATTCCACCGCTGTATCATACCGGAGCTAAGATGCACTGGTTTGGCTCTCTATTCACAGGAAGCAGAGCGGTTCTTCTAAAGGGAAATTCACCTGAATCTGTTTTCAGAGCAGTTTCAGAGGAACACTGCACAATTGTATGGCTTCTTGTTCCGTGGGCGCAGGATATCCTTGCAGCACTTGATTCCGGAAGTCTAAAGATTGAAGATTATAAGCTGTCTCAGTGGAGACTTATGCACATTGGTGCGCAGCCTATTCCGCCATCACTTGTCAGACACTGGTTTGATTATTTCCCTGACCACAAATATGACACGAACTATGGACTTTCTGAATCTACAGGTCCGGGCTGCGTACATCTTGGCATGGAAAATCCTCATAAAGTCGGAGCAATCGGTATCCCCGGTTATGGCTGGAAGACCAAGATTGTAGATGAAGAGGGAAATACTGTAGAAAAAGGAGAAATTGGTGAGCTTTGTGTAAAAGGTCCCGGAGTTATGGTCTGCTACTACAAAAATCCGGAGGCTACTGCAGAAATCTTAAAGGATGGCTGGCTCTTTACCGGTGATATGGCAAGACAGGATGAGGACGGTTTCATTTTCCTTGTGGATCGTAAAAAAGATGTTATTATTTCCGGTGGCGAGAATCTGTATCCTGTACAGATCGAGAACTTCCTGATGAAGAATGAAAAGATCCACGATGCCGCTGTTATAGGTCTTCCGGATCCAAGACTTGGAGAAATTGCAGCTGCTATAATTCAGGTAAAAGAGGGCATGACACTTACTGAGGACGAAGTAGATGCCTTCTGCGTAGATTTACCTAGATATAAGAGACCAAGAAAAATCATATTTGATACTGTTTTAAGAAATCCTACAGGTAAGATTGATAAACCAAAGCTTCGTCAGAAATACTGCGGCGATCACCTTGTAGAAAAACAGAATCAGGGCTGATTATAGATTTTGATATAACTATAATTAAATGAATATTTACGAAATACTTAAAACTGTTGTGCTTCTTAAAGTGCAACAGTTTTTTTCTTTTTATTTAATAATTGCCATAAAATCATGTATGGTATACTGTTTATGAACTGTTGTTTATACGTTTTTGCGGGAGCAATTAATGAATTATTGGATTGCAGTGGTCGATGACGACGAAGTATATCTTACAAACGCAAGAAAACTTCTAAATGAAGAAAATATGCGGGTAAGCTGCCTTCGTGGTGGTAATGACCTTTTAAAATTTATAGAGAAAAATACGCCAGACCTGATCTTGCTTGACATTATGATGCCCGGAATGGATGGCTTTGAAACTTTTAACGCTCTTAGGGAGTATGAGGATAATCAAGGTAAGCCTCATATCCCGATCATTTTTTTGACGGGTGAGAATGATAGTGAGATTGAAAAACAGGGATTAAAGCTAGGAGCATCTGATTTCATCCGTAAACCTTTTTATAAGGATATTTTAGTTAAGCGTATTGAAAACACACTAAGCAGTGTAAAAACCATTGAAATTCTTACCGAAGAAGCAATGTTTGATAAGCTCACAGGCTTTTTGAACAAGGCAAGGGGAACAGATAGAGTTTCCAAGCTGTGTACCAGAAAGAGCGGGGCTTTAATGATAATGGATCTTGATAATTTCAAACTGGTCAATGATCTGTTTGGCCATGACATGGGCGATAAGATGCTTATGGCCTTTGCTGATATTGTCAAAAGAAATACCAGAGAAACTGATACTATCAGTAGAATTGGCGGCGATGAATTTATGGCTTTTTATGAGGATCTGGTGGATGAAAGTGCTGTAGCTTCAATGGCTCTTCGCCTTAATAATGAGCTTGTGTCTGAAGCAGCAGCTCTGCTTGGAGCTGATAATGGCATCCCTCTTGGAATATCTATTGGCTGCGTCTTTGTCCCAGAACATGGAAGAGACTATGAAAGCCTGTTTACTATGGCTGACGGAGCCTTGTACTTATGTAAGAAAAATGGTAAACATGGCTACTTAATTCACAGGGATGAGGCTGAGAAAAAGGAAAATGAACAGGAAAATCTGAATAATAAGCTTGACCGTATCCTTAAAACAATGGAAGAGCGAAATGAATCAGAAGGGTCACTATTCCTTGGAAGAGATTCCTTTGCTACAGTTTATAGGTTTGTAATGCGTTTTTATAAAAGATATGGTGGAACTGCAGCATTTATTATTTTTTCTGTTAATGCAGATGAAAAATTAGACAATGTTGTTTTTCTTGAAAAGGTTCACCAGCTTGAAACTATCCTTCAAAAGACATTACGTGTCAGCGACCTTGTTATGCAATGCTCTTCAAACTGCTTTTTTGTCATGCTGACTGAAAGGTCTATTGATGAAGCTGATTCAGCTGCACTTCGTGTTATGGCAAGGTGGGAAAAAGAAAACGACCTTGATGCTGTAAAAATAGAATATGTTACTAGAATAATTCATAATATTGGGGTTAAGTATACAGGCGGCAAAAATTCATAACTTTTTGCAGGTTTCTTTTTAGTAACGGAGGACTTCATGGCAGATAACATTAAGAAAATCGCGTTTTTAATGGACAAATCAAGTATTGTTGTTAAGGGTCTTGAGAAAAGAACGCAGGCTGCAGGCTATGAGACAATTTCTATAGCCGGAAATTTTGACAAATTAGGCGAGCAGATTAAGGATGCATCTGTTGTAGTTCTTTATAATCTTCAGGATATTATTGAGGACAAATATGGGACAAAAAATCTGTTACTTATTAAGGATCAGATTGCTGACCATGACTGCAATCTTATTCTTATTGGTGAAGCTCTTGATAGAGAGGTTATTATGAAGGCTCATCCTGAGTTTATTGCCTGCAGATGGATTGATCGCCCGGTTGATCCTGATTTATTCATTACTGAAATTGAAGATGAAATTGAGAGACATGTAGAAAAGCTTATAAGAAAGCAATTGGAAAAAGAAGAGGAAGAAACTAAAGAAAAAAAAGAGAGTAGAGAGAATAAAGAGGCACCCGCTCCTGCAGGGCCTGTAGATGATGGCGATCCAAGAAAGAAGATCCTTATTGTTGATGATGATTCTAACTATGCAGGAATGGTCAGATCCTGGATCAAGGATAAATATAAAACTGATATTGTTACTGCCGGAATGCAGGCTATTACTTTTTTGATGAAAAAGAAAGTTGATCTTATATTACTTGATTATGAGATGCCGGTAGTAGATGGTCCTCAGGTTCTTCAGATGCTGCGTCAGGAGGAAACTACCAAAAATATTCCGGTTGTTTTTCTTACAGGAGTCAGCACTGTAGAAGGAGTTAAAAGAGTTATGGAACTTAAGCCTCTTGGCTATATTCTTAAATCAACAACCAGCGAAGACCTTATTAAATTCCTTGACGAGAAGCTTTTGAAATAAGATGGAGCAAAAGAATGGATCGTAAGACTAATAATATATATATTCTCTCAATGGTATCAATTTCCTGTATCGCAATGATATTTGAAGGAATTTTCCTGGGATGGGAATTCTGGGTTCCGCCGATAATAATTGCGGGAACGATTGCTCTATGGGTTATGCATATCACTGAGAAACCACAGGAGAATATACGCGAAGTATGTTATCTTGTGTACGCTATGCTTGCAGTTTTTTATCATGGAATCCATTATACCAGCTTTGTGGATATAGCTATCGTTACTGCATTTGTTATGGTTGCTTATTCTTTAATGGATCGTATTTACATAATGAATATTCTCTTGGCGGAGTATTTATTAATCTATGTAATTCAGATATGGCTAAATATTAGTCTTAAGACTATTCAATTAGACTTTTTGACAGTAACAAGAGCAATATTTCATTTAGTTGCTGTTCTATATATCTTTTTCGGATGCCTTAAATCAATTCATGGACGTATTGATGTCAGAGAGCAGATGAATCAAAAGGACAATTATATCGAGTCCTACAATCGCGATATTGAAGATTTCCTTTCTAATATTTCTCATGAACTTCGAACTCCGGTAAATGTGGTAAGCGGTATGTCTGATCTGCTTCTAAAAAAAGGAGCCGGTGAGGAAGCAAGTGCCATAAAAGATGCCGGTTTCCGTTTATCAAGCCAGATTGAGGACATTCAGGACTATACAGAGACTATACGAAAATCCATGATCCTTGAAGAAGAAAATTATATGAGTACATCTCTTATCAATGATGTAGTCACTAATTTCCGTATGCAGAATCATGATAGTGATATTGAACTTATTGTAGATATGTCTCCTGATGTGCCTACGATGATGTATGGGGATGTAAAAAAGCTCCATAAGATTTTCAGGCATTTACTTGGTAATGCCCTAAAGTTCACAAAACAGGGCGGTATCTATGTAAGACTTTATACAGAAAGAAAAGAGTATGGCGTAAACTTGTGCATGGAGGTTACTGATACAGGTATAGGAATGAAAAGAAAGGACATGGCTTACGCCTCCCAAGGGTTGTATCAGGCCAATAAAAAGAGAAACAGAAGTTCCGGCGGTGTAGGCCTTGGACTTTCTATTGTATATGGCTTTGTACATAGAATGAACGGCTTTGTTAAGATTGAAAGTGAGTATAAAAAAGGAACTACTGTAAGGATCACTATTCCACAACATATCGTTGATCCAAGGCCTTGCCTTGCAATAAATGAGTCTTTTACAGGGGATGTATTATTCCATGTTAAATCTGACAAATACTTTATTCCAAGGGTAAGGGATTTCTATCGTGACATGGCTACAAATCTGGCAGCCGGCATTAGGGTACCGCTTTATCCTGCTGAAACAATAAATGAAATAGAACATCTTATAGTTAAACTAAACGTATCCTTCATATTTATGGGGGAAGAAGAGTATTTGGAAAATTCCAGATTCTTTGATGACCTTAGTAAGGGTGATATTGTTGTTGCAGTATCAGCCGATGATGGCTTTAAAGTTAATCCCGGCAGCCGGGTAATGGTTATGCCTAAACCTTTATATGCTTATCCTGTTGTAAAAATTTTGAATGAAGGCCTGTCAGCAAGAAATATTGAGCTCCAGGATATTGTTGAAAAGCCTGAACTTGATGGAATCAAAGCTCTTGTGGTTGATGACGAACCAATGAATCTGGTAGTAGCAACAGGACTGTTTAAAGAATATGGCATGATAATTGATACAGCAGAAAGTGGAAAAGATGCTATCTCAAAGTTCAGGGAAAATTATTATGACTTGGTATTCATGGATCATATGATGCCTGAAATGGATGGCGTTGAAGCTATGCACCGAATCAGGTTTGCTGCTGAGGAAATGGGTAGAACTGTTCCTATAATTGCGCTTACAGCCAATGTGGTTTCAGGTGCCAGAGAAATGTTTGTTAAGGAGGGCTTTGATGGATTTATTGGAAAACCAATAAACCTTGCTGAGTTTGAACGTGTAATGACGAAAGTTCTCTCCCGGACTAATAAAACCGAGGGAGGTAAAAAACTATGAATATAATCAAGTTTTTTAAGAAAATCATTTCGACTATAAACGACCCGAATAGAAGTTTTAATGAAAGGTTGTTTGTCCTTCTGACTATAATTTCTGATATTGCAGTTTCCATAGCACTTATAGGCGATATTATTACCGGCGAAAGTGTTTTTGAGATAGCTCTTTTGGTAGCAACAATCATAATTGTTCCTATCATTACTTTTACATGCCTTTATAAAAACAAGATCAACTTAGCGATAAGAGTTATCATTATCGGAATGGTGTTTATAGTTTTGCCCGGTATCTTCTTTTTTGGCGGAGGTATCGAAGGCGGCGGTGTATTATGGATTATCTTTTCTTTTATGTATGCCGGACTTGTACTTTCCGGGGCATGGAGAACGTTGATTCTTTCTCTCTTGTTCATTTTGGCGCTTGTTTTTTATCTTGTTGAATATTTTTATCCGCAGCTTATTCCACAGCATGACAGAGGTATGTTTTTTATAGATAATTTCCTGTCTCTTATCCTCGTAAGTGTTGTTTGCTTTGTTATGGTTATGTTCCAAAACCGTCTCTTTAAGCAGGAAAATGAAAGAGCCAAAAAAGAGGCGGAGCGAGCAGAAGAACTGAATCGCTCGCAGAATAGATTTTTCTCTAGTATGAGCCATGAGATAAGAACACCTATCAATTCAATCCTTGGTTTAAATGAGCTTATTCTTCGAGAGGAAAACATTTCAGATGAAGTTGCAAAGGATGCATCCGGAATACAGGGTGCTGGTAAAATGCTTCTTTCGCTTATAAATGATATTCTGGATTTTTCTAAGATGGAAGCTGGAAGCATGGATATTGTTCCGGTGGATTATAAAATCAGTGACCTTTTGTCTGAAATTGTGAATATGATATGGCTCAGGGCCCAGGAGAAGGGGCTTAGGCTTGATATTAGTGTGGATCCTTCTGTACCGGCAGTTCTATATGGTGATGAAGTACGAATCAAGCAGATTTTGATCAATCTTCTTAATAACTCCGTTAAATACACAAAGGAAGGTATGATTGGTCTTCATATCGAAAGTGAGGATGCCGGTGAGGATTCTATACTTCTTAGAATATCAGTTACTGATACAGGAATAGGAATTAAAAAAGATTCAATTCCATATCTTTTTGATGCCTTCAAACGTGTTGATGAAACCAAGAACAGATATATCGAAGGAACAGGTCTTGGACTTAGCATCGTTAAACAGCTTGTTGAGCTGATGAATGGTAATATAACGGTTAATAGTGTTTATGGCGAGGGAACTACCTTTAACGTAATCTTAAAGCAGAAAGTAGCTGACTCGCAGCCGATAGGAGAGCTTAGTCTTCATAACTATGGTAAGGTAAAAAAACATGCTTATCAGAGTCAGTTTATTGCGCCTGATGCCTGTGTCCTTATCGTTGATGATAATGAAATGAATCTGGAAGTAGAAAGAAAGCTTCTTCTTGGAACGAAAATGCAGGTAGACACTGCTATTAGCGGCAAAAAAGCTCTGGAGGCAACTCTTAAAGTGCATTATGATGTCATATTTATGGATCATCTTATGCCTGAAATGGATGGAATTGAGTGTCTCGGAGAAATTCGAAGACAAATAGGTGGCCTAAACCAGACAACTCCTGTTATTGTACTTACTGCGAATGCAGGTAGCGACAATAAAGAATTATACAATCATGCAGGTTTTGACGGATATCTTGTTAAACCTGTGTCCGGTGATGCTCTTGAGGAAATATTAATTTATCATATTTCTTCGGATAAGTTAAATATTAGAAATCGTACTGAAAGAATGGATTACGGAACAAATGCAACATCGGGCTATAGCAGAAAGGCTCCTGTTGTTATTACAACCAGTAGTATGTGTGATCTGCCGGATGTTCTAACCAGAGACCCCAGACTTCCGATTATTCCATTTACTATAAATACTGAAGATGGAACCTTTAAGGATGGAGTGCAAATTGGTGCTGATGAACTTGTTAGATATATTAAAGCTAATAAGCGCACTTCGTCTTCTCCACCGGATGTTTCTGAATATACTGAGTTTTTTGCAGAAGCTATAAAAACAGCTCATCATGTTATTTATATAGCGCTTACTACCAGTATGAGCATAGATTATGCATTGGCTACTGATGCATCAAGAGCATTTGATAATGTTACTGTCATTAATTCTGAATGCCTTTCAAGTGCTATGGGACTCCTTGTTCTTATTGGCTGTAAGCTGGCTCAAAGGGGGTTACCTGTTGAAGAGATAATAGCTGAACTTGAAATGGTAAAGAAGAGATTAAAGTGCAGCTTCATCATCGAAAATACTGAATTTATGATGCGCAGCGGGCGTATCAATTCGAAGGTTCATAGATTTGCTGAATCCTTGAGCCTACGACCATGTCTTAAATTCAGTGATGATCTATATGGAATTGGTGGTATTTTTATTGGAAGCAAGAAGTTTGCCTATAAGCGCTATATTAGAAAAGCTTTCCCTGTTGACCAGATTCCGGATTCAGATGTTCTTTTCATAACCTATGTAGACATTGACGAAGAGACACTGCTTTGGATCAAGAAAGAAGTTAGTAAGATTGCTTATTTTGAAAATGTGGTATTTCAACAGGCTGCTGCCGCAATTTCCTCAAACTGTGGTCCCGGATCTTTTGGCCTTTTGTATTTCCTTAAGGGTAATAAATCTTACAATGTTTCATCCTTGTTGCCAAAAGATGGTGATGATTCGCAGGAAGAGGAAGATGTAGTAAATGCTTTTGAAGCACATAATGAGATTGGAAAAGAAGATCAGAGTACAAATGATATTGAAAGCGAAAATTCTTCGATTGAAAACGAAGACTCTTTGGCAGAGGAAGAAGCAAAGTGGTATGACTGCATCGAAGGAATTGATGGCGCTATAGCAATTCAAAATAGCGGCTCTGAAGATGCATTTAAGACTGTGCTTAAAATCTTCTATGATTCAATAGATGAAAAGGCAGAGGAACTTGAAAACTATTATAATTCTGAGGATTGGCAGAATTATACTATTAAGATCCATGCTCTTAAGAGTTCATCAAAGCTTGTTGGTGCTATGGAGCTTTCAGAAAAAGCCCTGGCCCTTGAAACAGCAGGTAAAGAAGGCAATATTGAATTTATACATTCCAATTATAAGGAATGTATGGATATGTTCGTTAAATATAAGGAACTTCTTTCCGGTATTTATGAAACAGCAGATGGAGAAGATAATGATGACAGCAGTGGTAAGCCTCTTGCCGATGAATTTTTAATGGAAAGTGTCTATGAAGCTGTTGCCCAGGCTGCTGATGATATGGACTGTGAGGCAATAGATGAGGCACTTGCAGAACTTTCCGATTACAATATTCCGAAGAAGAATCAGGAAAGTCTAAGTAAGATTAAGCTTCTTGCCTCTAAGTATGATTATGATGGGATCACTAAACTTCTGGATTCTCTTAAGTGAAAGGACTTAGATGCTTTATGGAAACAGTAAGACGTGTCAATGATGCGGTCAATTCTTTTGCATGGGGATCTTTTGGTCTGGTACTTTTACTTGGTACGGGGCTTATTTGTACTGTGATCACCGGCGGATTTCAGCTAACACATTTAGTTCATTGGGTAAAGAAAACTATTTTGTCTTATAAGGGCGAAGGAAGGATAATTAATGATGCCGGTGCTTTGTCCCAGTACAGAGCTTTTTGCATGGCCCTTTCATCTACCATTGGTACCGGAAATATAGCCGGTGTATCCACTGCCATCTGTGTTGGTGGTCCGGGAGCTGTTTTCTGGATGTGGATTGCGGCAATCCTTGGCATGATGACCAAGTATTCCGAAACTGTTCTTGGTATATATTACAGGCGCAGAAATTCTGAAGGTGCCTGGTCCGGCGGACCCATGTATTACCTTGAAGATGGCCTTGGAAGTATAAAAAACTGTAAAAAATTAGGAAGAATATTAGGTATATTGTTTTGTATCTTTACAGTTCTTGCCTCCTTTGGTATTGGAAACTTAAGTCAGATTAATAAGATAACTTTAAATACACAGGCAACATTTCTTCATGATATAGATATGGGTGAGTTCCTGGGAAAACCAACAATCAATTGGTGGATTGGAATTGTTCTTATGCTTATAGGAGCAGTGATCATCATGGGAGGTTTCAGGCGTCTTGCCTATGTATCGGAAACTCTTATGCCAGTTGCTTCTCTGGTGTATGTTTTGGGGTGCCTTATTATAATACTGTTTAATGTTACTGAGATTCCGGCAGTATTTGCGTCCATTTTTAAGTTTGCTCTTGGACAGGATGCTTTGAAGGGCGGTGTGGCAGGTACTGCGGTTCAGGTGGCCATGAATACCATAAAAAGTGGTTGTAAACGAGGCGTTTTTTCAAATGAAGCAGGTCTTGGATCATCTGTTATGGCCCATGTTAATACCTGCGCAAGAGAACCGGTTAAGCAGGGAATGTGGGGAATTGCAGAGGTCTTTTTTGATACAATAATAATTTGTACCATTACAGCTGTTGTGGTTCTTACCTCAGGGTATATTGATCTTAAAACAGGTCTTATTAAGGAAGGAACTAATGATGCGACTCTGGTTGCAAATGCTTTTGGTAAGATTTTAGGGCGCCCAGGTGAAATTTTTGTTGTTATAATTATCGTTCTTTTTGCATTTACTACAGTTATGGGCTGGTCCTACTATGGTGCGAAGGTAGTTGAGTATCTTATAGGTGTTACCTGGGCTAAGGTATATCGAATCATATTTATTTGCCTTATGGTATTTGGAGCAGTTATGGAATCCTCCCTTGCCTGGGATATTTCTGATACCTTTAACGGTCTTATGATGATTCCTAACCTTATCGGTGTTCTTGTTTTGTCGCCTCTTATAGTCAAGCTCACGCATAATTATGTTGACAGAAGGATAAGAGGAAAAGATATTACGCCAATGCTTTCATATAATAGCGATATTCAGGCAGAAGCTATGAAAGCTGTAAAAAAAGGCGCGTATTAATATATGGGAATTAAAAATACTCTTGTTGTTATTGTCTATAACGAGTAGAATTATTTGAATAAATAATTTAAAAGGATTATCAGACAATGAATAAAACAATTAAGATTAAGTA
>JAEEGL010925883.1_pt1 | contig 15622 bp, 12 predicted proteins | sample 9134231 | NCBI WGS metagenome assembly JAEEGL01 (sample SAMN16246548, study PRJNA631951) | gut metagenome | biome: gut microbiome; feature: rumen; material: fiber-attached | host: Bos | place: Iran: Karaj | collected 2018-10
CTCGTCCTGGATCTCTTCCTTGAGGTAGGTCCCGATGTAGGACTGGAGTCGCTTCTTCGGGTTCTGGATCAGATAGTGGCGCGGAACCATGCCGTTGTTCACGGCACGGATAAGGTCGAAATCCGGGATCTCCGCACTTACCAGGGGATGGAGCGTATACTTGAGGGCACGGCCGCCCAGCAGGTTTGTCCCAACCCGCTTCAGCTTCCGGGCGCTCGATCCGCATAGGATGAACCTGATACCCCTGTTCTCCATCAGCCAGTGGACCTCGTCCAGAAGCGGCGGCACTTTCTGGATCTCGTCCACGATGACGACTGTACCCGGGGCTTTCCGGTCAAGTTCCTCCCGCAAAAGAGCCGGACGCCGGGCCAGACGTTCGAACTCATCGCTTTTGAGAAGATCGTAAATGACTGCGTCGGGGAATAATGTCTTCACCAGGGTGCTCTTGCCCACCTGGCGGGCTCCCCACAGGAATAGACTGTCATCTCCCGCATCTTCAAAAGAAAGTATCCGCTTGTATTCCATATGGTAATTATTTCCAAAATCCAAAGTTACACTTGCGAATTTAGACAAATTTCTAACCAAAAACAAATATAAAGCAAACTTTCGTCGACCACTCGAATGATACTATTAAACAAGCAATATTTCTATTTTGTATCGATTTATTACAGTTAAAGTAGGGACGACTAAGTAATGTTTGCAAACACTTTGGCGAAGGGAAAGTATACTGACCGTGAGGAGGTATAAGGTAAATGATATGATTCCTACAGCGGCTTCCCTTTGACCAGATAATATCGCATCTGATCTCGTCCCAATGTGATTTGTCCGATACGGTACATAAGGCTATCTGGGTTAAGTTTCGTCCCTATTACCGCATCTTGGGGATTGTACAAATCCATTATAATATTATCTCCAGACGCGGTTTCGATGATGGCACGAGGAAGTTCTGCACCCAACTCCTCATCTTCACCAATATGCGCTCCGAGGATATGGAGACTTCTTTCAGTTCCTGTTTTCTGACTCACTAACCGCGAGAGGGAATCATCATTTAACGGTTGGAACCGGTCTTTTACAATAGGATACTTGCTTCCATCTTTTCGTCTACCAAATCTATATACAAGCGACCCAACGTCCAATCGGTCACCAGGCTCTGCAACATACGAGTAATCCAAATAAGCAGGAACGATTCTCCCCGTATGAAGAACTATGTCGACACGTGATCTGCCATAATCCGAATACGGCTGTAGTATCTCGGCATACTTCATCTTTGCCTCTTCTTCTATCCACTCGGAGATGACCTTATTTGTCAGCGGTTCAAATCCCCAGCATGTATCAACGATGCTGATACCGTGTTCTATCTCATATTTCCGAACAAATGAGACTGTTTCTTCAAAACGCTGACCCAGGCATCTAAAACAGACACCTCCTTGAACATGTCGATATTCAGGGAAATACCCCGCTCCGTTACACCTTGAGCACGGCTCTTTCTCAAATTGATAGAGTTTACCATTCTCCTCCCGATAGAAAGGGACGGCATGAGTGTCGTGTAGATTTCTGTGACAACGCTCACAAAGAGTGATTAAATCAGAATCATTATACTCCCAGGGATCGTGACCTTCGATATAAAACTTATGATGTACATGTAGCTCGGAAATATCTTCCCCTGCTCCGCATTTCTGGCATCTGAAATGATCCCGAACAAGAATCCCCTCTCGCTTCTGTTTCCATTCCTTTTTGTCGAGAAGTACAATATATGGTTCTTGTGTCTTTGTGAAAAAGCTCTTTGACATAGAATCTCCCTTTGATAGAATCATCAGTCTCTGACAAGCGCAAATGTAATAAGGGAATCGCGCAACCTATATTCGCCGACTCATTCCGCCTTCGTAATCTTGACTACGATCTCAGCCTGGAAAGTGTCGGCAAACTCCCTCAGATTGGAAATATAGATGTCATCCGTCTTGAACCAGTAGCAGATCGTTCCGGGTGCCTTGTGAAGTTCCGTCGCGACCTTGCGCTGGGATATCTTGTGCATCCTCATGTACAAATCCAGGAATCCCAGGCGGGAGCCCTGCGAGTACATGCTTACAAGTTCCTCCTCGTTCGCGATGGCGATGCCCGCGCCCTCCCCTCCCGTGCGGTCTTTTAGAAGTACGGTCAGCCTGTACCCGAAAGCATCGACGATCCGGTGCGCGAGGGACAGAAGCATGTTGTCCCTCTTGAAGAGGAATGCCAGGGATGTGTGATGACCCACGCCCTTGCGCTCGAGGTCACCGAGGTTGATATCAAGGGCCTGCATGAATTCCACTAGGAACTTTAGGTTTTCGGCGGGCCAGTTGTTGCTCTTGAAGCCGCGGGTGCGGGTGACGTTCAGGGCGTTGTAATGCTTCTGGGGGGCCTTAACACCCGATTCTTTTGTATTCATAATAATAATCGCAGTGCAAATCAAAAAATAATTTGCATTTTACACTTATTTTATCGTACTTTGTACAATAGAATAAGCCGTATATCTAAAAGCATCATTTTTTGATGCATCAGATACCGTTATTTGACACAAAAATACAAAACTTATTTCAGAATCCCAATAGGGAAAAGACAATCGCAGCATTTGAAAGTGGTCCGTGAGACCCGAGTGAAGACATCCGGTACAAGGGGCTCCCATGCCCGGGAACGAGAATATCGATGGCCAGTTATTCGAATAACGAAATAGAGTTACTGCTCACCACTCCGGTGGACCGTATCCTCGCCTACTACGGCAGGAGCACTGCCCATCGGAGTTACATGTACTTCTCCCCGTTCCGGGACGAGGCGCAGCCCTCGATGCGGGTCACAGTCGACCCGTTGACCGGGAGATGGTTCTGGGCCGACTTCGGCGGAACACCCACCCGGGGCAGGAAGGCCGACGGTGGCGGATGCCTGGAGATGGTGAGGCGCCTCTCCGGAGTGAAGACAGACAGGGAAGCGCTCGATGTCCTCGCGGAGATCAGCGGCGCCCCCGCCGGGGATGCCGTCAGGGTGCATCCCCCCTCCCGGGCAAAGCCCAGCGGAATCGTCATCGAAAAGGTCTCCCCTGTCTTCGACCGGTCCTTCCTTCTCCGGTATGCGGAGCGGGAAAGGGGCATCCCGCGGGAGCTCCTCGAACGCTACTGCCGAGAGGTCACCTATCATCCCAGGTCCGCCCCAGAGCGGCACTTCACCGTGATCGGGTTCCCGAACAACGGCGGCGGGTTCGTCTTGAGGGGGACGGGCAGGCACTCGAAGATCACCACCCTGTGCGACATCACGACGATCTCCCCCGAAGGGGAACTCGTTCCAGACGGCGAACCGTTCTCCCAGCGATGCTGCCTTTTCGAGGGATTCATGGACTTCCTGTCCTGGCTCGCCTGGAGGAAGGAGTCCGTTCCCGGGACGGACATCTGCGTGCTGAACTCCGTCAGCAACCTCTCCCGGGCCGGGGGATGGCTGCTCGCCCACGGGGTCATCCGCTGCTTCCTGGACAACGACACGGCCGGGAAGGACGGCTATGACAGGATCTGCGAGATGTGCCGGGGCAGGGACATCAAGGACGGTTCGACCGCCTATCCGGGATTCAAGGACCTTAACGATGCATATGTCGCCCGCCTGAGGGCGGGACGCCCGGAGGAGTCCCCGGGGATCCGCCGGTGAGCACACCCATTCAAAAATATTATTCATCAACTAAACACAAACCATCATGGCAGAAGTACAACTTAGGGATGAGGTCAGGCAGATGCTTGACAACATCGACTGGAGCTCGGTTTCCGAGTTCGAGAAGCTCCGCGAGACCGTGGAGAAGGATCCCCTGATCGCCGAGCAGCTCGCCTATGGCGAGATGACCGACCTGGTCCGAGCGTCCAGCAAGAACATCACCGGCCAGTTCTCCCTCCGCGCCTACCCGACCGGAGAGGGGCAGCCGTGGGCGATCAAGATGTACAACATCGAGAAGCGGCTAGACCCCAAGGAGGATATCTTCTACAAGGGCAGCAAGATCACGTCCCCGGAGATTGTCCGCGCGCTTTTCGAGAGGACGTCCTGGGTCGGGGCTGACGGGAAGACGAAGAACGGCTACGCCAACGCGAACGCCGGGCGTCCGGTCGGCTACCGCGATCCGGAGACCGGGAAGGTCAAGTACGACATCGTCTCCCTCCACCAGCCCACCAACCGCCTGGTCGGCATTCCCGTCGAGGCGGTCCGGAACATGTTCGTGGACCGGGAGACCGGCGAGTACCGGAAGCGTCAGATCTACGGGGCGGAGATCACCCCGCAGCAGGCCGACGCACTCGCCGAGGGGAAGGCGGTGAAGATCGAAGGACAGACCCGGGAGGGCGAGACCTTCACGACATTCGTCCAGTTCGACGCCACGCGCCGCCGCGTGGTCCCCTGCCATCCCGCCTGGCTGAAGGAGGCCGAAAAGGCCGGGGTGGAACTCGGGATCGGCAACCGGAAGGCCGCGGCGGAGAAAGCCCCGTCGAAAGCCCGGGCAGAGAAGGCCGAAGAGGCCGTGAAGAAGGTCAGGACTCCGAAACTGAAGGTCTAGGGACATGACACCCTCCGAGGCGATAGCCAGCAAATACGCCCGCATCTTCTCCGAACTGTTCGACCGGATTTCCGGAGACTGGACGGCCCCCTGGTCCGCAGGGGGCCCCTTTCCGCAGCAGAACATGGAAGGAGATCCGTACAGGGGAACGAACGCGCTCCTCACGTCCGTGACCGCCACCGCCCGCGGCTTCGCCCTGCCGGTATGGCTGACCTTCCCCCGGGCTTCCGAGCTGGGGCTTCACGTCCGCGATGGCGAGAGGAGCATCCCTGTGGTCAAGTACGACTTCTGGTACCGCGAGCGGGAAAGCGGACGGAGGGTGCCGGGACTGAGCGAAGAGCAGTTCGCCCTCCTTCCGAAGGAGCGGCAGGATGAGCTGGAACGCCGGTGCACCATGCACTGGTCGACGGTCTTCAACCTGTCGCAGACGGACTTCCGGGAGGCGTTCCCCGTCCAGTACGGGGAACTGCTCGACATCCTCGGGACGCGGGAGCCGCGGAAGGAGTCACTCGAGGTGCTCGACCGGATGGTCGCGAATGACGGCTGGCTCTGTCCCGTCTGCACCGCGGACGTGCCGGAGCCGGCATACCTGGAGCGGTTCGACAGGATCGACGTCCCGCCCAAGGAGCGTTTCGCCGACCAGTCCGCCTACTATGTCACGCTCCTCCACGAGATGGTCCACTCGACCGGCAGCGAGGAGCGCCTGGACCGGACGGGACTCTCCTCGGACAGGCTTGATTGTCGGGCCAGGGAGGAGATGGTCGCGGAGCTCGGTGCCGCCACCCTGGCGACACTCGCCGGCCTGGAAGCTACGATCCGGGAGGACAACCTGCGGTACCTCAAGATCTGGAGCAGCGCCATCTCGGCGGATCCCGACATCATCTACCAGGCCGTCGCGGATGCATCCCGCTCTGCCAATCTCGTCAGCCGATACCTGGGCCTGGAGATGGCGCCGGGGTTCGACCTGTCCCGCATCATCGAGGGGGTCGAAAGGGAACAGGCCTTGAGGGCAGACATGGGGAAGGGTGTGGGAGAACGGCGCCACAGGAAGGGATGGAACCCGGTGAGGATCCGGACTTCCACGAAAGGCCTATCCGTCTGAGCCATGGGATCCGGCGGGCAACCCATCGACGAGCTGTTGGGACCGGGCTCCGGGGCGGAGGTCTATAACCTCTCCTACGACCGATGCGTCCACATCATGAAGGAAGTGCTCCGGAAGATGTCTTCGGCGCTCGGCTGGAAGGGGCTCCATACCCCGTTCGACTTCTCGGGTTTCAGCGGCTACTGGCCGGATATCACCCCTGAAGGGGTGGATATCTGTCACGGGGAAGAGGTCATCGGGACCTTTTTCCCAAAGGAGGACGGGGCCCTCGGGTTCGAGTCCTACTCAGATGAGCTCGCCTGGTCGGAGGGGATGACGCCCTGGGAGATCCTAGAGGATTTCCGCAGCGGTTTCCTCTTCGGGTCGCTGGAGAATATCCGCCAGGCGCGGAGCGAGTTCCACGAGGGCCGGCGGATCGTCTACGGCCTGAAGGTCGGCGACTCTGTCGCCTACGTCGCTCCGGACGGAGACGACCTGCTCCGGATGCTCCTCGCCGAAACGGGAAACAACGTTCGTTTCACCTCCGGAGAGAGGCTCTGCGAAGCCCTTGAGCGCTATATCCGGTCCAACGCCGTCCCCGGCTTCGAATCCGGGGTCGCTCCCCAGCTGGTTCGGTATTTCTACGACGGGCTCTCCCTCCGATCCGAGAAGGAGGCAAGCGTGGGGGTGGACCGGGAGTGCGGTCACGACTACCGCTCCGACTGGACGGCCATCGGCATGCTCCGGGACGAGGGTGAGAAGATCCGCAGCGAGCTCGAACGGAGGGCCGGCGTTCCCGAAGGACGCCATTTCCGCTTCGGGAAGGCCCTCTATCCCGCCCTCGGCATCCGCGACGACGCCCTATTCCTGACGAGCCGCTACGGGGCGGCGCTCGGGGACTTCGTCACCTGCAGCAAGGGAGGGGTCTGCCTTTACGGGGATTATGACCCGGACAAGGGCCTGTCTGCCCCGAAAGTGCGATACAAGAGCGTGGATGACGCCATCAAGGGCATCAGGGAAGTGGTTTTCAGCGAGCGGAACCTAAGACTCGCCCAGAGGGAATACCAGGCCTTCAGCCAAAGCCACTCAAGGGCCCCTAGACCTTAACCGTCACACGTCAGATTCACTCCATGAAAGGATCCATTGCCGCGGACATCATCGCGTCCCCCTACAGGGACAACCCACTCCCGGACGCGGGGAGCATCTTCTTCCCGCTCTTCACCCCTTCGACGAGGGTGGAGCTGGACGAGCCGGCAAGGAGGGCCCGAAGCCGTACGTTCCATGCCGCCCCCACCCTCATGAGCGCCGTAGCCCTTGCGGCCGCCAGGTGGATACTGCAGACGGACGCTTCGGCCTCCGCCTGGAGAGAACTCTCCGAGGACCTGCCGTGGGGACGGCTCCGCTCCGGGTCGGAGCTTCTTGCCGCGTGCGTCCCCCTGTCCGAACTCACCCCCGGAACGGACGAGGCCATCTTGTCGGCATCGGTCCTCTTATCGGCTTCGGGTGCCGGGCAGGATGTCATGGAGGGCGCATCCACATTCATCTCCCTTCTCCGGTCCGTCAGGGACGGGGCCGATTCCGGGGCGCTACGCGACCTGCTCCGCCAGGCCGGGTATGATCCGGACCGCAACCCGTCGGAGATGCGGCCGTTCCTCTCGGGAACGGTCATTCAGACCGCCCCGGGGAAGCTCGGCATCGGAGACGGAACGCCCTGTACCGCCCCTGCCCAGGTCCTTCCGGCTGCCCTGTCCGCACTGCTCTTCTCGGACTCCTATGAGGAGACCGTCCGGAGAGCGACGGCGATGGGCGGGGACCCCTGCCTCACGGCCTTCCTCGCCGGAGGGCTCGCCGGGCGGCGATTCGCCGTCCCTGAGACGATCGTGTCAGAAGCGATGGATTACTTCCCGGAAAGGGACCGGTCTCTTGTCAGTTCGGTGGAGAGAAGGGGTGCCCGTCTTCCAGCGGCCCCGGATAGGAATGGTGAACGGAACGTCACTCCCGAAGGCCGGCGCTTCGCGGTGATCCGCATGGACGGACGGCAGAGCGTGTACGTCATACCGGAGGGGGCACCGGACATCGAGGCGGCCGTGAAGGCGGCAGCGAGGAAAACCGGGATGCCATACGAGACCATCCGGCCCGGCGACGCAGCAACGACCCTCCGGATGCTCTCCCTCCAGGCAGACGCCGCCGGACGTCCCCTCGACGGGACCTATGCGGAGCACCCGCGACCGGAGATGAAGACGCTCTGGCTGCAGGACGGAGGGATCAGGACCTCGACCACACGGAAGGGAACGGATGTCTCGGGGAGGGCGCTTCCCCCGCCCGAGAAGAGGCTGGAGGCCTTCAACGTTTTCCGGAAACTGCGTGACTACGCTTCGGCGGTGCGAAGCGAGCTGGAGACTCTCAGCTGCGCCGATCCGCCTGAAGGGATGCATGTGCATTTCGCATCGGCGTTCTACCCGGTCGTCCTCGAGCGAAGGATCGATCTCATGCAGGGGGATATCCTCCGGGGACGGATCGCCCTGGATGACGACGGGAGGATCCGTGTGGACACATCCGCTCCGACAGGCGGTGTGCATACCGAGGGACTCGAAGGCGTTCTCGCGACGATGGATATCTTCCACCGTAACGACACCCCAGCCGATATCATGGCTGCACTGGACCGGTGGTGCCTCGACCGGGGCGAGATCGAGGACGAGGATGAGCGCAGGGCGCTCCGGGAGGGAGGTCAGGAAGCGGAGGGGGTCCGACGACGGTACAGGAGCAACATCGACACCGCCATCGCGGACCTGTGCGCCGTCAGGGGGGAGATACCTGTCGCCGTCATCCCCGACCTCTCGCCGCGCATGGCGCAGATGGAGGAGCGTCGCGAGCGGAAGGCCGAAAAGAGCCGGGAGAAGTACGGAGGGCTCTCCCTCGGGGACGTCATCTGGTCCCGGAGCCACCCCGGGGCCGTCTTTACCATCGGCCATTCCAACCTCCCGGCGGAAGCATTCGAAACGCTCCTCCGTAAGTTCGGCATCCAGCTCGTCGTGGATGTCCGCAGCTTTCCCCGCTCCCGCTTCAGTCCGCAGTATGACGGCGCCGTTCTGGGAAAGAGGCTCGAAGAGGATCTCGGGATCGGATACCAGCAGGCGGGAGCCGCCCTCGGAGGTCATCTCTACGAAGGGAAGGGAGCTCTGAGACGAAGGCTCACCTACGAGGAGACCATGCGGCAGCCGGAGTTCGCCCGTTACATGAAGGCGATCCGGGAGTGCGCCCGGGAGGGAACGCGGGTCGCTCTCATGTGTTCGGAATCCGACCCGGCCGAGTGTCACCGTTTCGTCATGCTGGGCTATGCCCTCGCCCACCCGGCCGACGGAAGGGTGAAGCCCGTCAATGTCCAGCATATCACCCGGAGCGGCCAGCTCCTGTCGCAGGAGGTGCTCGAAAACCGGCTTGTCCGGGATCTCGGACTGTCTGACAAACCCGACGGACTCTCGCAGGCCATGCTTATCAAGGCAAAGGCCCTTATGGAGAAAACCCGCTACAGCACCGCCATATCCCTCCGAAGGAACATGCAGGACAAGATGGGAAGAGCAACCTGGAACGGAATCAAACGACGCTGAGAACGCCAACCATCCACGATCATGAGTCTATTGCTTACCCTGGCCATCATCTCCGGGGCCTCGTGCCTCGGGACGGCCTTCCTGTCACGGCGGATGGGTCTGTCCAGGCCCTGGCGGAGGATCCTCACGCTCACGGCCTTCCTGCTCCCGCCCGCAGGCATCCTCCTTCTTGGAGTCACTGCAGCCGTACGTTCTGCCGCCAGAGGAGTACGGAACAGGAGAACAGGTCAGGACAGGAAGGATATGGGACGTGAACGGATGCTGGAGCGGATGAGCCCGAAGGAAAAGGAAGCCTTCCTCCGACGGGATGGTATGAAAGAGATGAAGGAGGCACTCTCCCGTAGCGAAGCGCAAGTGGACGCGGCAAGGCTCCGTTCCGCCGCTCGGAAGGACCGTCTCATGGGACGCCCGGGCTGGGACGAGACCAACCTGCACGAGGACCTGCTCTACCGCATCCTCTTGTCCAGGCAGGCCCGGGCGGAGAGAGCCTTCGCCTCCGACCGGCGTGCCCTGCAGGCGTACATGCTTTCCTCTTCGGTCAGGGAGACGGATCCTTCCCAACGGTACTTTTCCATCCGCTGTAACCGGCTGTCCGACGGGACGCTCACCTTCGAGCTGCCATTCGACGCGGGAGCCGCAGTTCTCAGCGAGATGCGCCTGGCGCTCTCCAAGGACTGGGGCGTCGCCGTCGGTGATCTCAACCGCGAATGCGTCACCGAGCACCGTTCGAACGATTTCCAGACGATCAGCCTGAGGATCCCCCGGACTGGGATGGACAAAGACATCGTCGACAGCACGGTGTTCGTCTATGACAGGACGAGAGGATCCCTCCAGCCCGCGGGGGAAAGGGTGGCCCCGGAGATCGAGAAGAAGATCTATTCGGCCGTAGGTCAATTCAGGGAAAGAGTCAGGGAAGAAGCGGGCGTGAATGGGGTCTTCCTGGACCAGGAGGACATGAGGGGGTTCATCACGCTCCACATCCTTGGTCTCGACACGGTGGCACTCGCCTTCAACGGCATCGCTGTCGCATACGCCACGGCGGGCCGGGACGGATGCATCCACGTGAAGGGGGACGACGTCCCGGCCGGGGACCGAAAGGCCATGAAAGTCGCGAGTGCCATCGAAGGCACACTCGGTGAAAGCAGGAACTTCGGGGAATGGCTCGACAAGGCCATCGGGATCCTCCTTTCGCCCGAAAATATCAGAGTGGCCGCGGACACGCTGGAGAAAAAGGCCCGTTTAGTACGGTCCCGCTCCAGGATGAAAGATCTTGCAAAAAAAATCTTGGAGAGTCCTGAGAATAACCGAAAGAGAGGAATCATCAAAAGGGTCGGAGACTGAGCCAGCCTTATCGTTCCCTAGATATACTCGAACTTTCCTCTGCTATTGAACGCACCCTTCAGTTTTTCGTCAAGTTCGTAATCGGGGCCGACGGCGTCACCATCTGAAATCAAATCAAAGAACAGCGCCTTGTCGACGAGCAAATCCCGGTAGGAGCGGCCGCTGTAATACTGACATCCCAGCTCCACCTCAATCTCCATCAATCCTTTCTCATACCGATGAATCACGTCCTTTACGACGAACTCAGATGTGTCCGTGACCGCCTTCGGGAAGTAAAACCCGACACGTTCCCCTATCCTCGGGATGCTTTTGACCCCAAGGTTGAACCAGAAACCGGATCCTTCACTCTTGGAATAATAGGAAAAGGCGCATAATTGCTCTCCCGGATTGACGAACAGTTCAGGATGTTCCTCGTTCAGATTAAAGATATCGACATATAGCTGCCTAAACCATCTGGTGATGGTCGCCGGCCTCGTGCCGAGAAGGTCCGCATAACAAGCAACCGTCTTTCCTTTGCGGGACTCCGAAACCGAGCCCCTGACTCTGGCTGGTTCCGAAAGAAGGACATCAATCAGTTTCACATAACTCTTTTCGTCATCCCTGACGAGTTCCATCCATCCGCGCTCATCCTCCAGCGCATCCATTACCTCCCGGATGCCGGGGCTTTTTTCTCCGTATATCATATTTGTACCATATAATGCCGACAACTGTTATCCGGAACGCTTGATATCAGTCCCCAATCGCTTGATACCGCATCGGTCTCTTCCCGGATTTCTGAAACACGTAACGGTATACGATCGGACTCGCCGAAGGATTGAACCAGGCGTCCGCATCATAAGAGACCAAACAGAGACGCTCCGGGTTTCCTGCCGACTTGTCGATCTGCAGGCCAAGCAACTCCTGGTATCGGGTTGCGGTTGACTTGAACACGGAACCGTAGATCTGGTTCATCTTGGATTGCGAAGCCGACAATGACAAGGTCGGATCATCTCGCCAGAGGGTATATGGGACAAGAACGTGCATCCCCTTCCCTGAAATGGATCTGGCGGCAAGCAGGACATGGTCGTCTTTCCTCAGAAGGGTCATTGACGATTCCAATTGCTCTTCCTCTACATGATCGAAATCAAGGAAACAGATGCCCGTCAGACCGATAAGGCTGGACCGCCCTTTCCCGTCAAGCAGATACCCGGCCGGAGCGAATGCCGGCAGGCGGTGCTTCTTGATCGCGTCTCCCCTCCCCTTTTCTCCAGCCGCATAGAATCTCCGAGCATCTTCCGTATACTCTTTCAGCAGAGGACTCGTCCGTATCATCTGCACGATCTTCTCCAAGGAGGTCCGCTGCGGGATTGCGGAATGCAGATGCCTGAAAATCGTAACGTCCATTATCTCAAAGCTTCGATCTCCTGCCTGGGTATCATCTGCGGCATGAGCACAATTCCGGGTCCTGCCTCTTGATGAACACGCTGACCTCGACCTGGCGCTCGGGATGCGCTTCGGGCTGGAGGCGGCAGACGATGACCTCGTAGATGTTGTCAAAACCCATGTCGAGCATCGTGAAGATGTCATGGTTGCAGCTCCGCGGGACATATCCCAGGATACGGTCACCATAGAGGATGGCCACCGCTTCGGGGTCGTACCTGTTCTCCCGGTCGAGGACGATGTCCAGCCGGGTGCCGACTTTCAGTTCACTGAAGACCTCGCAGCCTAGATAGTACTGGAAACCGGCGATGTTGAACGACTTGTAGTGTGTTTTGTTCATCTGGGGGATTTCTTTCTTTTGCATAGTGCGTTGTATTAAAGGTTTGTTTCTTTCCGGGACCAAAGGTATCGGCTGATTGCACCAAAATGTGGGACAATTGATAATAAACCATAAAAACAACACCCCAACCGTGGTGAGGGATGTAAGAAGAAAATGTCAGGATGATGAATAAATGGCCGCACTTAGTCTTTGCGATAATACTGATAGTATTCCCCTTCACATATTTAATAAACATCGGCTCAGCAGCAGCGAGAGAAGCCGGCCGATATATCTTTTGTGTACCTTTTTGTTAAAGATATTATTCTATATTGATTGTCAATCATATAAGAAGTAATGAATAAGTGGAAATTCCGCAGCAAAGTGACCCCCTTGTTCTCTTTTCAACATCACCCCCTGTTCCGATTGAAAATGCCCCCCTGGTCTTGAAAACGAAATCTTAAACAGAATGCAGGCTGGAGCGGTTTTTCGTCCCTACAGCCTGCATTTCTTGTTTCGATGAATGGAAGAGTATCCGGGGGTCAATTAGGACCGGAATGAGGGGGTCAGTTTACAACGGATTCTCCATGTTACAGTAAACGATTGTTCAAATATAGGTATTATCCAGATCACCTTGAAGATGCTGACACTACTGAAGGATAACCACATAAGTAATCCTGCAAAAAGCCGTAGACTTTGGTCGCATGCCTAAGATGATTCCCAGTGCCTCTATCTTTCGAGAAAACTCTCCTTCAGTTTAGAGGGATTATTTATGCAAAGAAAAAATCGCTAATAATCAATGAGTTATATTTTGCAAGGACTACCTATGCAAAGAAGCACTAAGTGTAATAAGGAACATATTCTCGAAATTTCGTCGAAGCAGATTGTCCCTCTAGTGGTTTGATGAAACCTGCAGTAATAGTATCAGCAATAATCCTTGAAGCAACGGCAGCATTGTTTTTCCCGATTGAAAGCCTCTCTCTCAGAGACTGGTTCGTGAGTACCTTTCCATCCTCAAACAATAAACAAGCATGTTGGTAGCAGGCAAGGATTTTCTCAGTTTTAGTCATTTCCGTGTACTTCTTCAATGGGAATAGACGAGCTCTAGTGAAATCTTCGCCTTTTTCAATAGTTATGGCTGGAAGACGCATCGCTTCAACCCCCTCAACAGCTCTGTCCATACCACTGCCGCGCTTCTCGCAAAGATTGAAGAGGAACATAGCCTGAGCCATTTTGTCGTTACGTGATTTTGGCGGGAGGTCAATGAATCGGTTTGTATCAATGAGTGGAGTGCCGGGATTGGTAATGACAATTCGGTTGGTAAATATTTCAACAGACAAGGCTATACCATAGACTTCAAAACTCTGATGCAGAACCATATTGGCAACCAGTTCCCTAATGGATACTTCAGGATAAGGATATCTATTCTCACGCTTTGGGTGCAAGATGTCTTCTGTCTTTTCAAGAAGACTCATGACATATTTCACAATCTTTTCTAGTGAGATGGCATATCCTTCATAGAAGAAGGTTTCAGCTGAAATGTTTCGATTATTGGCCCCCTTATATTGACGGACAACCACATAGCGAAACTCCAGAGATGGAAAATTGCGCAGATCTCTAGCGAATAGGGCGGCGCCCAAGTTGGTAATTGCCCAGCCTGTTTCAGATTTCTTGCAGAAGCCATAATTAGCCATGCCTTCAGCAATGCTTTCAGCCCCAATCGGGATAGGTTTGCTTATTAGTTTGTAGAACTCTCCGAAGTCGAGCATCGTGAGAATGTGGTCGGCAGAAAGGCCCGAAGAGGCAGCTCGGTCTTCAAAGGAAATCCCTTCTTTAGCGGCAATCATATCATGGACCTGCTGGCGGGACATCCTGTGCGTCTGACCGGCGGAACGGTAATAACTGTCATAGATAGTGCCTCCACGAAGGTAGATAGGTTTGTCAACTTGCTCCGGGACATGAACGAAGAGAATGCCTTCTCCCTCATATTCGACCGACGCATGCTCTAACTTTATAGGTATATGCAGATTATTCCTAGCAATGCTTCCTAGACGGCTGACAATATCCTCGGCTTGTTCTCTTGAGGGAGTGAACAAGGATGCATCATTATTGACACCGAAAGCAAAGGTGCCGCCACCTGTTTGGTTGGCGAAAGCAGAGATATGTTGAGCCAATCTCTCTGATTTCTCAGATAGGCCACTCTTCCAATCGAGTTCATTCAGTTCAACCTTCACGGGATGTAGGCTATAGTGCAGGTACTTAATGGCGTCTTCTTTCCAACTCATAATAAATAATACTGACATACAAATTTAATGTTTTAGTCTGAAAAACTGCATCTATCTGATCGTATATCTCATTCATTTCACGGTGCTCGGATTCGGACTCCCCTAAACCGTTATCTCGTAATTCCTCCACCATAGCCGTTCTCAACTTTTCGGGTTTGACCGTCATAATATCCATCGGCAATCTGCTTGACTTCCTTGTCTGCACGATATAGTTCCCGTTCATTGAACTTGCTTAATTTATTGGCCATCCAGACAAGCCACTCGCCGATTGCATGAAGTGTGGTCTTGAATGCTTCAGCAAAGGACGTCATAACCTTCTTGATGGCATGGGCTTCCTCGGGCCAGAAGAAGCAATCGTGTTTGCCTCCGCCACGGCACATGAAGCCCGAATAAGCGTAATCTTGGATGGCGTGGATGCAATAGCGGATGGTCTCATCAGCTTTTATCATGTTATTGGAGAAACCAATCAGGAGCGATTCTTTCCAGGCATCGCTGCCGGCGCTCTTATCCGAGTACTTCTCAAAACGAAGCGTTCTGGTTTCCGAAATCAGCCTATCGAGCACTTCCTCCTTGCTTGTGATTCTCTTTTCCAGATTATCAATCTCGGCCTGCTTCTCGGTAATCCTCGATTCGGCGCTGATGAATGTCGCCTTGGCCTCCTGAGCTTTCTTCTCAGCCTGCTCTTTATCCTCGTTTGCCTTGCTGGCCTGTTCCTTGGCCTCCTGCGCCTTTTTCTCGGCCTTGTCCTTCTCGCTCTGGGCCTTGCGCTTCTCTTCTTCAAGCCGCTTCTTCTTCATCTCCTGCTTTTGAATGATGAAGTCGTTGCGCTCCAGATGTTCAAGCCCGGTCTCGGACTTCTTCTGACCGCGCTCCATGTCCCATGCCTCGGCCACCATTTCCTGCATCTCGGACATGTCGTCGGCATTGAGCTTGATGGATTTTCCGGTCTTATGATCCATCCAGTCCCAGATGATATGGGCGTGGTAGTTCGGCCCCCAGGTATTCTCGTCGGCGGGATTC
>JAEEGL013377138.1_pt1 | contig 15622 bp, 11 predicted proteins | sample 9134231 | NCBI WGS metagenome assembly JAEEGL01 (sample SAMN16246548, study PRJNA631951) | gut metagenome | biome: gut microbiome; feature: rumen; material: fiber-attached | host: Bos | place: Iran: Karaj | collected 2018-10
AACGCCACAACAGTATGAACCTTTTCATTCTCGGAAAGCCCGAACAGTTCCCCCAGCTTCGGCTTGTTGCAGGCACCGATCATGCAGCTTCCCACGCCATGGTTCCAGGCCGCCATTGTCATATTGGACATGGCGATGCCGGCATCGACATCACAGAAGGCACTCACATCAGGATGCGCGATGACCGCAATGTAAAGAACCGGCTTTTCTCCTTCCTTGGGCCAGCCCAGTTCCCTCGGCAGCTGACCTGCCCAGGTCAGGTACTGGAAAACATCTTCCAGCTTTGCCGGATCATTGACCACAATATAGCTCAGAGGCTGCTTGTTGGCGGCGCTGGAAGAATACCGGGTTGCCAGCAGGATTTCATCCAGCACTTCCTGCGGTACGGGTTTCTGTTCAAACCGGCGGTAGGTTCTCCTGGTTTTCATCAGTTCCATCATATCCATATTCATTATCCTCCTTTGCGATCTGTATCCGTTTCATCCGTGTGTCCGGGTTTCTGCATCAGTTCCTTCTCCGCACAGAATATACTATTGTGATTGTAGCATGCTTTTCCCGGAAATGTAACTTTGAAAAATGATTCACTTATGAAGCATTTTCCGAAGTCTCGCGGCACACAATACCGCGCCTGCCGAGTACAGGAACATCAATACAAAGATGAGCCTGTAGCCGGTGCCGCCGGGAAAACGGTCCAGCAGCCGCCCGTTCAGCATATAGGCAAACAGATCCGGCGCATTGCCCACAAGCGACATGGCGCCCATGGCCGCCCCCGCCTTGGTCAGCGGGACATCCAGCTCCCCTGTGGTGGAATAATAGGTGCCGCGCATCATATAGACTGTAACCGAAGTAACCAGCATGATTCCTATGATCAAGGGCAGAAGGGACTGGCGGAAAGGAACCAGAATCAGAAACAGTACAGAAACTCCCGCAATGCTGATGACCCGCTGCAGGAAACGCACACTGGATCCCGTCCTGTCCGCAATAATACCTGCCAGGGGACCGGCAGCGACGGAAACCACCTCATGCATCAGCAGGCTGAGTGCTGCCGAAGTTGTCTGCCGGACCCCGAACAGGCTGACCAGCATTGGCGTCTGGTAGGAAAGGCCGTTGCACAGCGCATAGCCAAAAAACACAATGCCTGCTGCCAGCCAGACCCTTTTCAGCTGCAGCATTTCCATAACTCCCCGCAGTGCCATCAGCGGCGTCACCCTGCCTTCCACTTCATTTTTATCCATCAGGAAGAAAAAGATGATACCGATTGCAATCAACACAAAACAATAAAACAGAATAGCCGTCCGCAGTCCATCCGGCCCCTCTCCCCGGATACGGAAAAGCCCCAGCGCGGTAAACGCGAAAAGGGCGCCCGTCAATCCGCGGATGCCTTCCTGCAGGCCGAACATGCGTCCCTGCTCGCCTTCCTGCGCCAGCATGCGGGTCGCCTTGTGCATGCCCACCCAGAAAAAAAGGTTAGAGGTAATGCCATAGCCCATCTGGATCAGGATAAGTGTGCGGTAGCCCGGGAATCCGGCCTCCAGGAACCCCAGCAGCCCTGTGGTAATCAGGCCCACCGGCATGATATATTTGACCGGTAGAAAATCCACCAGCCATCCGCCCGGAAGGAACGAAAGCGCCTGCGTTATGGCGTAGCTGCTCATCAGTATGCCGATCTGCGTATTCGTCACATGGAAAGCTTCCATCATGGCTACATAATACGTACTCCTGAGGTAAGGCAGCTTGTAAATGCAGCTGGCGCCCATGCTGATGAGGAACAGATTCAGATATTTTCGGACTTTGGGATTCACAGATGCCGTTTCCTCTCGATACTGCAGAAAGACCGGAGTTGATTCCCGGGAGATTCAGTTCCGGTTATGGTCATTTCACCGCCGCATGCCGGGCGGCCAGGCGTCTTTTGAAAAGCACGGTCAGATTCGGCAGGAGTACGCCGATGACAATGACAATGCAGCCGACAGACTGCGCCAAAGTCAGTTCTTCCTTATAAACCAGGAAGCCGACCAGGGAACCCACTACTACCTCCAGCGCCGCCAGGATGCTGACCAGGGTGCTGTCGATATAAGAACCGGCCTTAACGAAAAGCAGATTGGCAAGCAAGGTGCAGATGCCCGCCAGAAAGAACAGGCTGGAAAGCACCCTTCCGGGATTAACCGCAGCCGCATGGGCCACCGTGCCGAATTGGGTAAAGAAAGCCATGATCAGCGCTACCCCGAGGTAGCCGTAAATCAGAAACGAATCCTTTTTATACTCTTTTTCAAAATATCTTGGAATAATCAGCTGTACGGAAGCTCCAAAACCATTCAGTATGGCGCAGATGATCCCGATGGGATCCAGTCTCTGTCCCTGCACCTCCAGAACTTTGGAAGCCATCACGGCCCCCGCCAGGCAGATGACAATGCTGACTGCGTTCTGCTTCGTAAGGTGTTCCTTGAATACGATCCGGTTCATCAGACTGACCCAGACAGGTCCAAGGAACATCAGCACCATGGCCACAGCTACCGGGATCCGGGCGATGGCGATGGCATAGGATACAAAAGCCAGGCCGTAGGAAGAACAGCCATAAAAAACACAGAGCAGCAGCCCGCGCAGATCCAGCTTCAGTACATCCTTATGACGAAGCGCCAGGTGATACAGAAAAAGTCCGCCTCCGGCAATCAGGCAGCGGAAAAAAGAGAGGTCCTGCCCCTTGATGCCGTACTCCCCCAGAGTGCGTATAGGCAGTGCCATCACACCCCAGAGCGAAGGGGCAAGCAGGGCGTACAGGATTCCTCTCACAGTATTATTCCCGCCTGTTTTGCCGGCAGTGCTGCCGGTGTTCTTCATATTGTTGTTCCCGATTTCTTCCATTCTTTTAAAAAGTGCCTGCCAGGTTTCTTTCTGCGGCCTGTTTTGCTGTCATATGGTTCCGCAATTAGTCACAGCACTATTTATACACTCTTTATCGGGTAAAGAGTCAAGGACTATTTTGAAATATTTACAGACAAAGCAGGCGGGAAGCATTTTCCCCAAGAATTTGTGCAAGTTCCCTGTCGGAGACCGGCAGCTGCTTTAAAAAGCCGAGGCTTTCTTCTCTGCTGCTCCATGGGCTGTCCGTGCCGAACAGCAGGCGCTCTGCTCCGAATGCCCTGTAAAGCTCCATGAATCCATCCGGGTCCAGCATGGAGATCTCCTTCCCCTCATAATATCCGTCATATTCTTCGCCTGCCAGCGGATGCAGCCTGCCGGTGGCAAATGAAGTATCCAGGTATACACCTGTATCCGCAAGCAGCTCCGGTACTTCTTCCCAGCAGCGCCAGCCGCCCATGTGCGCAGCCACAAGCCGCAATGTCTTTCCTTCCGGATCCACTGTCCGGACCGCACGGCGGATCTTTTGGGGAAGGCAGCATTCCACTCCCGGAAAGCCGATGTCCCAGCCCGCATGGGTAATGACCGGCAGCCCGAGCTCCGCGCATTGATCAAGGATCCTCAGAAAAGGCGGATCGTCAATATCATGATTCTGGTACGCCGGATGGATCTTGATCCCCCTGAATCCCAGGTTTTTAATCCGCCTCAGTTCCGCAGCAGGGTTTTCGTGTTCCGGATGCATACAGGCAAAGGAGAGTACCCCGCAGGGCCTCTCCTCATTCTGAAACCATATTGTGTTCTGCTCCGCCGCCCTGGTATTGATATGCTCCACCTGTGCGGGCGCTGTAGCCACGGGAAGGACAACCGACAGGTCAATGCCCGCCATGCTGTTCCCTTCCAGAAGTCCCCTGACCGTACCGTCGGAAAAGGATCTGGTATGGCTTTTGGAACGGAGTATTCTGAGAGTGTTTTCCGCTATCTTTTCCGGAAAAGTGTGTGTATGGAAATCTATAATCATCATTCTGCTTATTATGCAGGCTGCGTCATTCGTCCTGCAGCGCTTCCCTCTGCGGTACCAGTACCTTGATATCGTAGCAGGCAAAAGCATTGTCCACAAATTCCACCGGCGGCTTGGGCGTGAAAGCCGATACCGCCGGAACCAGCACCAAACCCGCCAGCATACAGAAAGCGCCGGCATTGATCGGTGACTGCAGAAGCTTCGGGAATGCGGATCTGCACAGCATATTGGCCAGCATCACCACGGTAGAGAAAACAAAACTGGTCCAGCAGGCTGCCTTGGTTGTATTTCTCCAGTACAGGCCATAGAGGAACGGGGCCAAAAACGCTCCGGCCAATGCGCCCCAGGAAACGCCCATCAGCTGTGCGATAAAAGTCACGCTGGACTTATACTGGACAATTGCGATCACGACGGAAATGCCTATAAAAACCGCTATCAGCCCACGCATAAGGAAAACCTGTTTCTTCTCATCCATATCCTTAATGATATTATCCTTCAGAAGATCCAACACAAGGGTGGAACTGGATGCCAGCACCAGTGAGGACAGGGTGGACATGGACGCGGAAAGAACCAGCACCACCACAATGGCAATCAGAATATCCGGAAGGCCGGACAGCATTGTCGGGATCACGGAGTCAAATCCGTTGGCCGCAATATCGATCTTGTCGGAAAAAAGCCTGCCGAATCCGCCCAGGAAATAACAGCCGCCTGCAACCACCAGTGCGAAGAAAGTGGAAATGACGGTTCCCGTATTGACCGCTTTTTCATTACGGATAGCATAGAACTTCTGCACCATCTGCGGCAGTCCCCATGTACCCAGGGAAGTCAGGAGCACCACTCCCAGCAGGTTCAGGGGATCCGGTCCGAAGAAGGACGCGAACACTCCCGGCGTATCGGAAACGGATGGGTCGCTGACCTTCGCCAGGCCATCCAGCGCCGCCAAAAAGCCTCCCTGGCTCTTCAGCACCGCGCCGATCACCGCCACAATGCCTACCAGCATGATAATGCCCTGGATAAAGTCATTAATAGCAGTTGCCATATATCCTCCTGCCGTCACATAGATGCCGGTCAGAATTGCCATCACGATCACGCAGACAGAGTAATCGATATTGAAAGCCATGCCGAACAGTCTGGAAAGGCCGTTGTAAAGCGATGCCGTGTAGGGAATCAGGAAAATGAAGGTCACCGCGGAAGCCGCAATACGAAGCGAGTGGGAATGGAACCGCTTTGCAAAAAACTCCGGCATGGTCGCAGAATCCAGATGCTGCGTCATAATGCGGGTCCGGCGTCCGAGAATGACCCAGGCCGCCAGGGATCCGATCAGGGCATTGCCGATGCCTACCCAGGTAGTCGCAATACCGTATTTCCAGCCGAACTGTCCGGCGTAGCCAACAAATATGACCGCGGAAAAGTAAGAGGTTCCAAAAGCAAAAGCTGTGAGCCAGGGTCCTACGGAACGTCCGCCCAGAACGAATCCGGCAACATCGGTAGAATGTCTGCGGCAATACAGGCCGATGTAGATCATCACACCAAAGAATATTACTAACATCAGAACTTTAATCAACATCGTTCCTGTCCCGGGACCCGGGGGTCCTTTCTCCTTTCCTCATTAGTCTCGCTGTCAGGTACTTGTGTGCTTAGACGCGTTGACGCGTTGGCGTTTTTATGTGCTGAAGTATACTTCCAAAGCAGCGGAAAATCAAGCATAATCTGAAGGAAGCCTTGTTTTTTCAGATATACAATGCGATCCGGGAAACAGACGAAAAAAAAGCAACAGCCCGGACGGCATCCCTTCCGCTCCGCCCCGGCCTGTAGTCTCTCGGACTTAAGCTCGCGGGCAGGCAAATACCGTTCGGGTTGTTGTTTTTTGAGTTTCTTCTTTAATGGTTCTGCAATATCCGGCTGTCAGCCTGATTCAGCAGTTTTTCCGGGAACCGGCATATCATGCAGCCGTCACCTTTACAGGTCTGCAAGGTCCTCCTGCTCCAGGATATGTATCCCGTTGGAAACCAATGCTGCGCTTGCCTTCACGGAATCCGGCACGCGGAATATCATGTGTGCGCATCCTTCCTTCGAACCCAGGAACGCATACATATACTCCACATTGATCTCATTCTCCGTGAAAATCTTTAACACATTGTTGAGCGAACCGGGTTTATCCGGTATCTCCGCCACCACCACGGGAGTCAGGCTGCTGATATAGCCTGCATCCTTCAGAATGGTCACGGTTTCCAGGACATTGCTGACGATAAAACGCGCAATGCCGAAATCGGTGGTTTCCACCAGGGACATTGCCCTGAGGTCCACATTGTGCTCGGTCAGAACGGCGGTCATGGCATTCAGGGTGCCCGGTTTATTCTCCAGAAATACGGAGAGCTGTTTCACATCCATTATCGTATTTCCTCCTTATCAGATCTTCCGCTTGTCAATCACGCGCACCGCTTTGCCTTCGCTGCGGGCAATACTCTTGGGCGCCACCAGGCTGACATTGGCCTTGATGCCCAGCATATTTTTGAGACCCTCCACCAGATCTCTCTGGCGGCTGGTGATCTCGCCGATATTATCCGTGAACATTTCCTGGGTCATCTCCACCTGCACATCCAGTGTATCCGTATTGTTGACGCGGTCCACCACGATCTGGTAGTTGGCCGGATATCCCTTATTGAGCAATACTGTCTCGATCTGGGACGGGAAGACATTGACGCCGCGGATAATGAGCATATCGTCCGTACGGCCCTTGGGCTTGGACATTTTCACATGCGTCCGTCCGCAGGAGCATTTCTCACGGCTCAGCGTGCAGATATCACGGGTCCGGTAACGCAGCAGGGGGAATGCTTCCTTATCGAGTGCGGTGAATACCAGCTCGCCCTGGGTTCCGTCCGGCAGGACCTTGCCCGTATCCGGGTCAATGACTTCGGCAATGAAATGGTCTTCATTGATATGCATCCCGTTCTGCGCGGAACACTCAAAAGCCACACCCGGACCGGAAAGCTCTGTCAGGCCGTAAATATCAAATGCCTTAATTCCCAGCGTTGCCTCGATCTCATGACGCATTTCCTCGCTCCATGCTTCCGCGCCGAAAATGCCGGCCTTGAGGGGAATATCCTCCGGGCCCAGCCCCATTTCCTTCAGGCTTTCTGACAGATACGCCGCATAGCTGGGCGTACAGCAGAGAATCGTCGCCTGCAGGTCCTGCATGAACATGATCTGCCGCTCGGTATTGCCGGAGCTGATCGGAACCGTCAGACAGCCCACCTTATGGCTTCCGCCGTTCAGGCCTGCTCCGCCCGTAAAAAGACCGAAGCCGTAGGCAATCTGGCAGACATCGTCTTCTGAGCCGCCGGCTGCAGTAATCGCTCTGGCACAGCAGTCGTCCCAAAGATCCAGGTCATGCTGCGTATAGAAAGCAATGACACGTTTGCCTGTGGTGCCGGATGTGGAATGAATCCTTACACAGTCTTTCAGCGGTACTCCCAGCAGCCCGTAGGGATACGCCTCCCTCAGGTCTGCCTTGCTGAGAAACGGAAGCTTGTACAAATCATCGCTCGAGCGGATGTCTTCCGGCGTCACGCCGGCTTCTTCCATCTTCTTTCTGTAATACGGGACATTATCCCATACATGCTTTACCTGTTTTACCAGTTTTTCATCCTGGACCGCCTTGATTTCTTCTCTCGGAGCACATTCAATCTCCGGCTGATAATACCTTTCCATGGGAAACACCTCCTGTTTAGCTATACTGCCCGCTAACAATGGTTCTATTTCAGCCCGCATCTCTTCCCAATGCGAATGCTTTCTTATTCAGTTCCAGGAACTTTGCCGGAACATTTGCCTCCAGCGAAGCCATCCAGGCTTCTTCCGGCAGGTCGAAATAATGAGACAGGCGGCCCATCAGTACCAGGTTCACCGCCTTGACGGAGCCTGCTTCTTCCGCCAGTGCAAGGCAGTCCATCGCGTCTACCTTCGCACCGCTTGCCTGCAGCTTCTCCACCAGGTTTTCGGGATACACTGCGGCACCTGTAATAACCGGCATCGGATCAATCTGCTGGATGTTGGTCACAATCCTGCCGTCCTTCTTCAGGTACGGCAGCCATCTGGCTGCTTCCAGAAGCTCAAAGGAGACAATGAAATCCGCTTCTCCCCTGTCGATGACCGGTGATGCCACTTTATCGCCGTAACGGACATAAGTCACAACCGAACCTCCGCGCTGAGACATGCCATGTACTTCGGACACCTTGACATCATAGCCCTGGGACAGCAGGAGATGTCCCAGCATTTTGCTGGCCAGGAGGCTTCCCTGACCGCCGACACCTACGATCATGATATTTTTTGTTTCCATATCTTTTCCGCCTCCTTTCACATTCCTGTCTTTGCCGCAGAAGAAGAGAATGCTCCCACCGGGCAGAGCTGGCTGCATACATTGCAGCCCACGCACAATGTATTGTCCACGCGCGCCTTGCCATCCTTTATGGAAATCGAAGGACAGCCGATCCTCATACAGGACTGGCAGCCGATACATTTATCCGCATCCACCACCAGCGGGGGATTATGCTTCACGTATTTCAGCAGTGCGCAGGGTCTGCGGGAAATGATGACGGACGGCTCTGTTGCTGCCAGTTCCTCTTTGATTACCTTGTCGCAGGCTGCCAGGTCATAGGGATCCACGACACGGATCCGCTCAAATCCCATCGCCCTGCACAGAGCCTCGAGATCAATCCTGCCTGCGGGCTCTCCCTTAATATTGTAACCGGTAGTGGGATTCTGCTGGTGTCCGGTCATTCCGGTAATGGAGTTATCCAGAATGATTACGGTGGAGTTGGACCGGTTGTACGCGATATTTGCCAGGCCTGTCATGCCGGAATGCATAAAGGTGGAATCTCCGATAACCGCTACGGTCCTGGATTCCTTCTCCGGGCCGCCGGCTTTGTTGAATCCATGCAGTGCGCTGATGGAAGCGCCCATGCAGAGGGTCATTTCCATGGCGCTGAGGGGTGCCACCGCTCCCAGTGTATAGCATCCGATATCACCCAGAACCGTACATTTATTCTTCTTGAGTGTGTAGAAAAGCCCTCTGTGGGGACATCCGGAGCACATAACCGGAGGCCTCTGGGGAATCTGGTCTTCCAATGCACGGCCTTCCGGAGCTTCTTTTCCAAATGCTTTCGCCACAAGATTCTGGGAGAATTCATCACAGATGGGGAGCATATCCTTTCCGTGTACTTCCAGGCCCATCTGCTTTACATGGTTCTCAATGATGGGGTCCAGTTCTTCCACAACCGCGAGCCTGTCCACCTTCGCCGCAAAATCCCGGATCAGTTTTTCGGGAAGGGGATTGGCCATGCCCAGCTTCAGGACAGAAACGCTGTCCCCGAAAACTTCCTTCACATACTGATAGGAAGTGCTGGAAGTGATGATGCCCAGCGCGGTGCCGCCCATCTCCACCCGGTTCACGGGTGCCGTTTCCGCGTACTCCGTAAGTGCCTTTGTTCTCTCCTCCACAATGGGATGGCGCTTTTTGGCATTGCCCGGCATCATTACATATTTGGCGATGTTTTTCTCATATTCCCTGACCGGGACCTGGCGCTCGCCGGGTTCCACCACTGACTGGGAATGGGCGACACGGGTGCACATTTTCAGCAGCACCGGGGTGTCAAACTGCTCGGAAATCTCATAGGCCAGCTTTGCAAATTCCAGCGCTTCTTTGGAATCGGAGGGCTCCAGCATCGGAACCTTGGCCGCAATTGCATGGTGCCGGCTGTCCTGCTCATTCTGGGAAGAATGCATTCCGGCGTCATCCGCCACGCCGATCACCATTCCGGCATTCACACCGGTATAAGACATGGTGTAAAGCGGGTCGGCAGCCACGTTGAGGCCCACATGCTTCATGCCGCAGAAAGAACGTCTGCCTGCAAGACATGCGCCGAAGGCGGATTCCATGGCAACCTTTTCATTCGGTGCCCATTCACAGTAAATCTCGTCGTATTTCGCCGCCTCTTCCGTAATTTCGGTACTGGGCGTTCCGGGATAACTGGAAACAAAACAGCAGCCTGCCTCATACAGACCCCTGGCCGCCGCCTTATTGCCTAACATCAGTTGTTTCATCAATCTCCACCTCTTAAACTGTATGCTGTAATGTATACTGTATGCTTCTGAAAGGACCGCAAAATAATATGAGCCGCACAGGTATTTGTGCAGCTCGTTGGTTCTTTTTCCGGAAAAGCCTTATATTACGTTCCGATGCAGCGCAAATACCATTCTACTTCATTGTCCGAAGTAAAAGCCGAAAAAAAATGCGTTTGCAAAATCTTTCTTATGACGCTGCATAACAGGCTCCTTTCACGAATTAAAGTGATGATAGCACCGCAGCTCTTTGCTGTCAAGAAAAAACCAATGGTATTATCACCTTTTTCTATATAAAAATATGTGTCAATTTGAGAACAATCTCCTCCTTGACAAGTTTCTGGCCATAGACTACAATGCTTTAAAGGATTAAAGTATCCTGGGAAAGGAATTGATATCATGCCTATTACAGATCTTTTGGAAAGAAATTCGAAGCTTTTCGGAAATGATGTAGCGCTTGTTGAAATCGACCCGGAAATCACGGAGCAGCAGCGCGTAACCTGGAAGGAATACGAACTGGTGCAGCCTACGCACCGTTCCTTCTACCGCCGTGAAATCACCTGGTCCGTGTTTGATGAGAAGGCTAACCGTGTGGCAAACCTGCTGATGTCCCGCGGTATCCAGAAGGGCCAGAAGGTGGCGATCCTTCTTATGAACTGCCTGGAGTGGCTGCCGATTTACTTCGGTGTCCTCAAATCAGGCGCTATCGCAGTCCCGCTGAACTTCCGCTATACCTCCGAAGAAATAGAATACTGCGTACTCAAAGCAGATGCGGACGTACTTTTCTACGGGCCGGAATTCATCGGCCGTGTGGAGGACATCGTGGACCGCCTGACAGAAAGGCACCTGCTTTTCTTCGTGGGTGATCCCTGTCCTACCTATGCCGAGGATTATTACCGTCTGGTTTCCAACTGTTCCAGCGTGGCTCCCAAGGTCCTGATCGAGGATACGGACAATGCCGCCATTTATTACTCCTCCGGTACCACGGGCTTCCCCAAGGCAATCCTCCTGACGCATCAGTGCCTCAGCCAGTCCGCCCGCATGGAGGCTACACATCACCAGACTACCCGCAACGATGTATTCCTGTGCATTCCGCCCCTGTATCATACAGGCGCCAAAATGCACTGGTTCGGTTCGCTCTATACGGGCAGCCGGGCTGTCCTGCTGAAGGGCAATACCCCCAAGGCTATCATGAATGCGGTTTCCAATGAAGGCTGCACCATCGTCTGGCTGCTGGTGCCCTGGGCGCAGGACCTTCTGGTGGCGCTGGACAACGGCGACATTGACCTGGAGAATTACCGCACGTCCCAATGGCGGCTGATGCATATCGGCGCACAGCCTGTTCCGCCCAGCCTGATCCGTCACTGGATGAAGTATTTCCCGAACCACAAGTACGACACCAACTATGGCCTTTCCGAATCTACCGGCCCCGGCTGCGTGCATCTGGGTATGGACAATATCGAAAAAGTAGGCGCCATCGGAATTCCCGGTTTTGGCTGGAAGACCAGCATCGTGGATGAGAACGGTGTCAAGGTGCCCCAGGGCGAGGTCGGCGAACTCTGCGTCAAGGGTCCCGGCGTCATGGTGGAATATTATAAGGATCCCGAAGCCACTGCCAAGGTTTTAAAGAACGGATGGCTCTATACAGGAGACATGGCGCGCCAGGACGAGGACGGATTCATCTACCTGGTAGACCGTAAGAAGGACGTAATCATCAGCGGCGGCGAAAACCTGTATCCCGTACAGATCGAAGCCTTCCTGTCCGCAATGCCCAAGGTCCATGACGTGGCAGTCATCGGCCTGCCTGACAAACGTCTTGGCGAAATTGCGGCAGCCATAATCCAGGTCAAGGAAGGCATGACCTGCACTGAAGACGAGATCATGCAGTTCTGCATTGACCTGCCGCGCTACAAGCGTCCCCGCAAGGTAATCTTTGATACCGTGCCGCGCAACGCTACCGGCAAGATCGAAAAACCCGCACTGCGCGAGCGCTACTCCAGCCAGCGTCTGGTGGAACGCCAGAGCCAGGCATAAATCTCTCTGCACCTGTACTTATCCAATTTACAAAACGGGCTTCCGCAAAGCGGTGCCCGTTTTCGTTTTCAGCATAATGCACAGATAATGCTTTATTGTTAATAAATGATTTATCCGGCTGTTTTCCTTTGCCGCCGGTATAGAAGCGCAATAATCATCAGCACCGCAATCAGCGCCGACAGGACCTGTGAGACCGCAAGGGACGTGCCCGGCAGCTTCAGCTGGTCGGTCCTGAGCGATTCAATCATGAATCTGCCTATGCCGTAGAGCAGGAAATACAGGATCGTCACCGAACCGGAGCCAAGTTCTTTATTGCGTCCGTAGTTGTACAGGAAAATGAATACAGCCAGATTCCAGCAGGATTCATAAAGGAAAGTGGGATGCACCTGGATATAGCGGATTCCTCCGTCCAGAATGATATGTTCCTCCAGTTCCGCGGAAATCATGGACGGGTTGACAATGGATTCCTTAATGCGCATGGCAAACAGGGAATCCGTATAACCACCGAAGGCTTCACAGTTCACAAAGTTGCCCCAGCGCCCGATGATCTGTCCGGTCAGCACGCCCAGGACGGCCGTATCCGAAAGCTTCAGGAAAGGATATTTCCGGACTCTGCAGAAAATGACGGCTGCCAGCAGCGCTGCCAGGATACCGCCGTAAATGGCAAGTCCGCCCTGCCGGATGTTCAGGATTTTCAGCAGGTCCCCCTTATAGTATTCCCACTGAAAAGCCACATAATAGAGCCGGGCTCCGATGACACCGGTAATGATCGCCACCAGGAAATAATCATAATAAATCCCGGGATCACAGTTATGGCGTACCGCATCGCGTTCCAGCACCAGCAGGGCAAGAAGCATTCCGATCCCGATAATGATCCCGTAAAAAGCAATGGTGAATCCGCCGGGCAGTGTTATATGGTTATGCATTGTACGGATGACAATCCCCAGATGGGGGAAAATCACATCCGCTCCGGAATAATTCATACCGTTTTCCTCAAAAAAACGCATAAAAAAGAAGCGGTGTTACTGTTCCTACACTATAACACCGCTTCCCCGTAATTGTCAAAATTCTTTATGCCTTCCCGGGGTCCTCTCCGCAGGCCATAGAGAATTCCTTCAGCTTCTCCTTCTGTTCCTTGTTCAGTCCGGTGGGAATCTTCACCATCAGCGTTACATAATGGTCGCCGCGGACATTCTTATTGTTGATGTAGGGAACGCCCTTGCCTTTCAGCCTTACTTTGGTATCTGTCGGGGTACCGGGCTTGATCTGGTATTCCACCTTGCCGTCCACGGTATTGATATGGATCGGGCCGCCGAGCACCATTTTAGCATAGGGCACGGAAACCGTGGAAAAGATAGTCTGGCCCTGACGCTTGAACTTGGGATCGTCCGTGATCATCACTTCCACCAGCAGATCGCCTCTGGGGCCTCCGCCGGTACCGGGTTCACCTGCTCCGGAAAGCCTTATAGCCTGGCCTTCGTCGATACCTGCGGGGATCGTTACCTTCAGGCGCTTCTTCGTCTGGATATATCCGGTTCCCCGGCAGTTGGGACACTTTTCCTTGATCACCTTGCCGGTGCCTCCGCAGTCCGGGCAGGTGGTAACCGTCTGCATCTGGCCAAAGAAAGGATTATTCTGGGTCACTGTAATCTTGCCGCGGCCGCCGCAGCGGGAACAGGTCTCCGGAGAAGTGCCTTTTTTGGCGCCGCTTCCGCCGCATTCGGAACAGGTATCCTTATAGTTGATCTCAATTTCCTTTTCACAGCCAAAAACAGCCTCCTGGAAGCTGATCCGCACACTGGTCCCCACATCCTTGCCGCGGCGCGCAGTACTGCCGCCGCCATAGCTGTAGCTCCTGCCGCCGAAACTGCTGAAACCGCCGCCGAAGCCGCCGCCGAAAATGCCCTCAAACAGGTCAGAGAAATCCATGCCGCCAAAATCAAAACCGCCAAAACCGCTGGCCTGGCCGGCCGCTGAATTGGCATCGAAGGCGGCGTGCCCGTAACGGTCGTAAGCTGCCCTCTTGTCCGGATCGGACAGGACAGCATAGGCCTCGCCCACTTCCTTGAATTTCTCTTCCGCTGTTTTATCTCCCGGATTCGCATCCGGATGATACTTTCTGGCCAGCTGCCTGTATGCTTTTTTAATCGCGGCATCATCAGCATTCTTTTCGACGCCGAGTACCTCGTAATAATCTCTTTTCTCTGCCATGGTATGATTCTTTCCTAATACGCACTTCATGGCGAAGCAAAACGCTCCGCCATTCGTGCAAAAATGTTACAATTGAATCTGCTTTTGTCCTGCCGGGGCGGCTGCATTTACATGCCGCTCAAAGCATGAGTCTCAGCGGTCTGATCAGACTTCCCTGAAATCACCGTCCACTACATTGTCGTTGTGGCTGGCGCTCTGTCCGCCCATATCCTGGCCGGCGCCCTGCTGGGACTGTGCCCCTGCATTGCTGGCCTGTGCCTGCTCATACATCTTGGTGAATACAGACTGGGAGGAGTTCATCAGCTTTTCTCTCAGGGACTTGATGTTGGACATCTGCTCGTCATTCATGGAACCGTCTGCCGGAAGTGCGGACAGCGCATTCTTCAGCGCGTCGATATCCGCCTGGACTGCTGTCCTGTCGGAATCGGAAACCTTGTCGCCCACTTCCTTTAGTGCCTTTTCGGTCTGGAATACGATGGAATCCGCCTCATTCTTTGTGTCCACCGCTTCCTTGCGCTTCTTGTCTTCTGCCTCGAACTGCTGTGCCTCACGCACTGCCTTGTCAATATCATCCTTGGACATGTTGGAACCGGAAGTGATGGTGATGTGCTGTTCCTTGCCGGTGCCCATATCCTGTGCGGATACATTGACAATGCCGTTGGCATCAATATCAAATTTCACCTTGATCTGCGGAATGCCGCGGGGTGCCGGGGCAATGCCGTCCAGACGGAACTGGCCCAGTGTCTTGTTGTCGCGTGCGAATTCACGTTCACCCTGTACCACATGGATATCCACTGCGGTCTGGTTGTCTGCTGCAGTAGAGAAGATCTGCTCCGCAGTCGTCGGGATGGTGGTATTTCTCTTGATCAGCGGGGTTGCCACGCCGCCCAGGGTTTCAATGCTCAGGGTCAGCGGGGTAACATCCAGCAGCAGGACATCGCCTGCACCGGCATCGCCGGCCAGCTTGCCGCCCTGGACAGCAGCGCCGATTGCAACGCACTCATCGGGATTCAGGGTCTTGGAAGGCTCCTTGCCGGTGAGCTTCTTTACTTCTTCCTGAGCGCAGATCATACGGGTGGAACCGCCTACCAACAGTACCTTGCCGAGATCCGCATTGACAATGCCCGCATCATTCATGGCATTTCTGACAGGCTGTGCGGTACGTGCGGTCAGGGATGCGGTCAGCTCTTCAAACTTAGCTCTGGTAAGCGTCATGTCCAAATGCTTCGGGCCTTCGGAGGTAGCGGTAATGAAGGGCAGGTTGATGTTGGTGGTGGTAGCTGCGGACAGTTCCTTCTTGGCCTTCTCGGCAGCTTCCTTCAGACGCTGCATTGCCATCTTGTCAGTGGAAAGGTCCACGCCTTCCGCTTTCTTGAACTCGGTAAC
>JAEEGL013971780.1_pt1 | contig 15622 bp, 10 predicted proteins | sample 9134231 | NCBI WGS metagenome assembly JAEEGL01 (sample SAMN16246548, study PRJNA631951) | gut metagenome | biome: gut microbiome; feature: rumen; material: fiber-attached | host: Bos | place: Iran: Karaj | collected 2018-10
CCCATCTCCAGAAAGAAGGTGGCTATCCTGGAGCCGACGAAGGCAAAGAACTGGCCGAGGACCGATCTGCGGTCCTTCCGCGTGTCGCGGAAGACCCATACCTTGTTCGGGTAGAACGAGGCGAGGATCGCGGCCGCCGAGCCGACGGTCGACGCCACGACGCGCAGGACCGACGCCCTGGCGACGGTGGCCGCCTCTGTGGATCCGAGGTCGATGGACAGCAGCGCGGCGCCGCCGTAGAGCAGCCCGAGCCTCACCCCGTATGAGATGACCGTGGCCATCAGGCCGACCAGAATGTAGACAATTATCTCGCGGTATTTTTCAAAAAGCTTTTTCAAAACAGGTTCCGTCCGGTATCATAAGAATTGCTGTCCGGCTCCGGACGCGGTTCAGACCTTGGACCAGACCGTGCCGCCGGGCGTGTCGGTCAGCGCGATCCCGCGCTCCAGCAGCCCGGCCCTTATGCGGTCCGCCTCGGCGTAGTCCCTGCGCTTCTTGGCCTCGGTCCTCTTGAGGATGAGCTCCTCGATGGCGCGGATCTCCGGGTCGTCTGAGAAGCCGGCCGTCCCCTCCGCGGCGCCAGCGGCCGCGGCGGAGCGCTTCTGCTGCTCCTCGTTGAGCTTCTCCGCGTTCTCTATGAGCCCGAGGGCCAGCACCCTGTCGAAATCGGCCACGGCGGCCAGTTTCGTAGCAGCGTTTGCCCCGGACTTGAGCGCCCCGTAAAGGGCGGTCAGGGCCAGCGAGGTGTTGAGATCGTTGTCCAGCGCGTCGCGGAAGCCCTTTGCGAGCTCCTTCTGCTCCTGCTCGTCGACCTCGCCTCCGCCGCCCTCGCGCATCACGGCGGCCACCCTGCCCACGAGCTTGCGGTAGGAGGCGGCCGCGTTGTCCAGGTTCTCGTACGTGAAGACCAGGTTCTTGCGGTAGTGGGACTGCAGGCAGAAGAAGCGGTACTCCATGGGCGAGTAGCCCTTGCTCTCGAGCAGTGACAGCGTGAGGAACTCGCCCGAGGACTTGCTCATCTTACCGGCCGGGGTGTTGAGGTGCAGCACGTGCACCCACCAGTTGCACCACTTGTGGCCGAGGTAGGCCTCGGACTGGGCGATCTCGTTCGTATGGTGAGGGAAGGCGTTGTCGATGCCTCCGCAGTGGATGTCCAGGCGCTCGCCGAGGTTCTTCATGGCGATGCACGAGCACTCTATGTGCCAGCCGGGGTAGCCCGTTCCCCACGGGCTGTCCCATTTGAGCTCCTGGTCCTCGAACTTGGACTTGGTGAACCAGAGCACGAAGTCCGCCTTGTTGCGCTTGTTCTCGTCGACGCCGACGCCCTCGCGCACGCCCTCGGCCAGGTCCTCCTCGGAAAAGCCGTGGAAGACGTAGTACTGGCGCAGCTTGGAGGTATCGAAGTAGACGTTGCCTCCTGCCTCGTAGGCGAAGCCCTTCTCGACGAGGGCCTCTATGACGCGGATGAACTCGTCGACGTAAGTCGTGGCCGGAACGACGACGTCGGGGCGGCGGATGCGGAGCTTTTCGCAGTCCGCGAAGAAGGCGTCCGTGAAGAACTTCGCGATCTCCATGACGGTCTTGTGCTCGCGCCGCGCGCCCTTGACCATCTTGTCCTCGCCGGTGTCGCCGTCGGACGTCAGATGTCCGACGTCAGTTATGTTCATGACCCTGCGGACGCTGTAGCCCGAGTACCTGAGATAGCGGTCCAGCACGTCCTCCATGATGTATGTGCGGAGGTTGCCTATGTGGGCGTAGTGGTAGACCGTGGGCCCGCAGGTGTACATCTTCACCTTTCCGGGCTCGTTGGGTACGAACAGCTCCCTCTCGTGCGTCAGGGTGTTGTAAAGCAGCATGATCTGTCTCCGAATTGAAGATTATCAGCGATGTGTGCGCTGTCACTGGGCCGGGATGGCGTCCTTGGCCCTGAATATGTACCCGGCCGTGGCCGAGTTGAAGTTGTTGGGTCCGAGCCAGGTGCGGAAATTGGCGCCGACCTCGCGGACCACGCAGTTGCTCCGGCCCCCGTCCATGGCGTTTGTCATGTCGACTACCGTCTGCATGTGCTCGAGGCTCGAGAAGACGATGATGTCTCCGGGGTAGAGGTCTCCCGACTGCTTGAGAGAGGACACGGTTTTGAACGCGGATATGATGTCGAAGTGCCCCCTCATGCCCTTTTCGCAGTCGCTGCTGGAGAAGGTGTAGCCGCAGGTCCCGTCGTACCTTTGGTTGAACGTGCCGGACGAGTAGAACCCGGCGTCCTTGAGCACCCAGTTCGTCAGGATGACGCAGTTGGTGACGCGGTTGTTTCCGGACCTGGCGGCGGCGATGGTCTTCTCATAGCCGGAATTCTTATACGAGAAGTACTTTCCCTGCGAGTGGTCGAACTCGAGCAGCTCCTGCAGCTTCTTGCAGCTGCGGATGACGCGGTCCTGGTCGCTGAGGATGGAGCTCGCCGTACCCCAGTCGGGCTTGACCGACGAGTAGACGGTCTCGCCTTCGTTCATGATTATGTCGTGATCGCCCGCCCGGTCGAGATACATCTTAAGGAAGGTGTCTATGACCTGCTCGGCCGCCGACGGACAGCCGGCACCGAGGTAGAGGTTTCCGTCCTTCCAGTAGATCTCGGTCTGGAACGTTGCGTAGGCCCTGGAGGGATCCGGCGCGGGCGGCCCTATGACGATCTGATGTCCGGGATCGGCCCCGCTCATCCCGATCGTGATGCCGGCGTATCTGGACAGGAAGCCCGTCAGCGTCTGGACCGGCAGCCTGTACGTTGCCGCGGACGGCACCGTGACGGTGAAATCCTTCACGGGTATGCCGTTGATGGTCAGGTTCCTGATGAGGAAGTCGCCCTCCTCTATATGGCAGAGCGAGGGATCGATGTTCCCTCCCCCGTCGCCGATGACGTTCTCGACGAACCACGCGCACCCGGCAAAGACCTGCTTTTCGGTCGAGCCGTTGATGACGATCTTCCTGCCTATGACGCAGACGACGAAGCCGCCCTTGGAGAGCAGGGCTTTGGCCTCTGCGGACTCGGGCCGGTTGCAGTCGCCGACGACGATCTCGAGCTCGCCCGGAGACGTCCCTTCCATGAGGAAGTCGTCCGTGATGCCGGGCTCGACGCCCGTCCTGGCGGCAATGTCCTTGCGCAGCTTGGAATACTCGCTCTTGAACCAGTCGGAGGCCTTCTCTGACCGGATCATGGTATATTTCGCGTCCGGATCCTGCAGGCTGATGGGGGCGGGCGCCGGCTCCGTCGTCACGGGGACGGTATCCCCGGCCGTCGTCGTGTCGCCGGTCCCCGGCGAGGCGCAGGCGCAGAGCAGCGCGGCGGCCGCGAGAAGCGCCGCGGCGGCGGTAAACTTTCTTTTCATAGTCTGTCCTTTCGTCTGTCGCGCCCGTGCGGCGCGCGGCCAGCATATCATATCCCGTGTATATTATATACCTCGCCGAACCGTTTGTCAACGCCGGAGAGCGAGCCCGTCCGATTCGGAATGATATCGATTCAGCTGCCGGCGGACGGTCCCGCTCAGGTCACGGAAACGTCGAGAAGGAAGTCGACAATATTGATATTTAAGAATCCGTTGTCGTCACGCCAGCGCTTCCTTATATCGTGACGGACTATGATCTTGGGGAACGAATCTCCCGCGAGGGAGAGCGGCAGGGTCTCGGATATGATTTTCTGCTCGGACTCCATCGCAAAAGCGGACTGAAGATAAACTCTGTTTCCTCCATTGGTCGCGACAAAATCGATCTCCCGGGGAACGCTTACCGGATTGCCTGACCTGTTCCTCCCGGTCTTGTAAACGATCCCGACGTCGACGGAAAATCTTCGGACGATCAGCTCGTTGTAAATGATGTTTTCCATTATATGAGTCATTTCCATCTGCCGGAAACCCGTCCTGGCATTTCTAAGACCGATGTCCTCCGAATAGTATTTGCTGGGATAATCAAAATACCGTCTGCCCTTTACGTCATACCGTTTGCATTCGCTGAAAAGGAAGGCGTCCTCAATGTGGGAAAGATACGAAGAGACTGTGTTCAGAGAGACCTGATTCTCCCGGTTCAGCTTCAGTACGGAGTTGATCGAATCGGTAATGCTTCTGGCATTGGTCAGCGAGCCGACGGACGAGCTGAGATAATCGATCATCAGGGAAAGAATGTCCTCCCGTTTGACCTTTTTTCTCTCGACTATGTCTTTGATGTAGACTTCGTCGAAAAGATTCTTCAGGTAAGACATCCGGAACTCGTCATCGGGCCTTGACAGTATGAGCGGAAGACCTCCGAAAAAGGAGTAACTGTCGAATGCTTCGAACTTGTCTCCGCCGGCCGCGGAATAGTATTCAGAAAAAGAAAGGGGATGCATCCTTATTTCATCGCCCCTGCCTCTGAAGGCGGTAAGGATATCGCTCGACAGCATTTTTGAATTACTGCCGGTAACGTAAACATCGAGATTGGAGAGCTCCTTTAGATCGTTCAGCGCGTCGTAAAACGTGATCTTAGCCCCTTCCCTGTTATATGGGTTTGGAACCTCGTCAGACAGCTGTATCTCATCAACAAAAAGATAATACTCCTTCCCGGAGCCTTCGGCCACACTTCTGACATACGCTGATAATTCCAGAGGGTTTCGGTATCTTATGTCGCGCGTCAGATCAAGCTCCAGGCTGATGATCTGCTCAGGCCGCACGTTCAGTTCACTGATCAGATAATTCCGGTAAAGTGTACGCAAAAGATATGATTTGCCGCACCGTCTGATCCCGGTAATCACCTTTACCTGTCCGTTCCAGGCGAGTTTTTTCAGTTGATCCAAATACAGGTCTCTTTTTATTTCCATAATGCCCTCGCTGAATAGTTGGCTAAACATTTAGCTTAGTTTTCAACAATATTATTGCACGTGATCGCCGTTTTGTCAAGACTGAAGTGAACACTTTCATAAATGTTTAGCCAACTTTTCAATGCAGAAGCCTGATCCGGGAAGTTTGACGGATGAATCGCATTCAGCTGCCGGCAGGCGGTCCCGGCACCTGCAATTTGAAAAACGCAGGTGCCGCACGTCGCGGAAGATCCTCGGATGGCAGCCTCTCGTGTACCCTTTTTGGTACATCATATCCTGTATAATGATGTTGAAAAAGAAAAAAGAAAGGACACGGATATCGACAAATCTGTAATCTGAATTCAAGAATTGTCGAACGCAGGTGATCCGCATAGAGTAAATCAAACTCTGCATGCCCTCCCGCGAAACCCTTTGACTTTTCCCCGCGTTTGAGTTATAATATGCGGGTAAGAATGACCGGCGCTTCGTGCCGAAAGTGATAGAAAGGAATTGCTGACGATGAGAAAGCCCCTCTTCGGCTTGCGCGTACTCTGCGTGCTCGCGTCCTGCGCCATTATGCTGATCTCCTGCTCAGATATCGGGGCGCCGGAAGGCACCGGCGAAAGCGCCCGGGCAGATACCGTTCCCGTTTCGCAGCCGTCCGGGACCGGAACGCAGACCGGCGCGGAGGAACCCGGAGGCTCCGGCGATCCCGGCTCCGGACCGGATCCGATCACCGCGGAGACGGAGGCTCCGGCCGATCCGTTCGGAAGCCCCGCGTATTTCCCCGGGCGCACGGACGTCCGGTTCGAGATCAGAAAGGACGAGACCGGCGCACCGGAGATGCTCACTATCGCGACAGATAAAGAAACAAAGAACATCCGCATCACCGGGCCAGACAGCCTGGACTGTGTTCTTTGGATCTTTGCGGACGCCGAACCGTCCGGAGACATCCGGATCTATTTCTTCCGCGAGGAGATCAAAGCGGAAACCAAGCTTAATTACGACGAGTGGTACGATATCTGCTTCATGCAATACCTTATCAGCGACGGAAAAGTTATTTTTAAGGAACAATCCAGAGCGTGGGCTTTCAAAAAGGACGACAGATTCAGAAGATATCTCGAGCAGGGCAAGGCCAAAGCCGAGACCATCATCATGTGGATGGACCAGTATCTTAAGAGCGCCTCGTCGCCGGACTCGGGGAGCATATTCGTCCTCGATTACGATTCCTCCCTGCCCGCAAGCGAAAACGGCTTTATGTCGGGCAAGGCCATTCCTGAGCTGTTCGACAACAGGATCTCCGCCGGCTTCGACTGGCTGGATCCCCGGATCCCGGTCTGACGCCGGGCTACATGAAGGCTCCGGACAGTTTCTTTACCGTGGGCACTGACGGAGAAGTAACGTACGGCAGCACCACCCCGGACGGCGACCGCAGAGTTCACATACACCTTCGCCGGCTGGGATCAGTCGGCCTCTGAACATAACGGATCGTCAGACGGCTACAAAGGGGGAAAAATATGAGATTCTTAAAGACATTCATATGCCTCATGCTTGCGGCGGTGATCCTGCTGTCGGCCTGCTCATGCGGCATATTATCAAACGTGATCAGAAAGAAGACCGTTGAGGTCAGGGCCCTAAATCCCGATCTTGGCTCCGAAGTCACCGCAAAGGAGGCTCAGGCTCCCGAGGGACTTGACGGCGACGGCAGATTCGAATCCGTAGGCACATGGTACGACGTCGGCAGCGAAGGGTACGACGGGCTGCCGCTCAGCGGCGACGTCATGCTCACCGTCTCCATGCCGGGCAGGATCGACAAAAAAGATATAGGCGGCTACGTCTTCGTCTACTACGACGAAAAGACCGGAGAATGCCGCTATCTGTTCCCGGACAGCTACGACCTGTCCGCCGGTACGATGAGCATAGATCTGCCGCACTTTTCCCTTTGGGGAACGGCAAAGCTTACGAGGGAGGAGCAGATCGAAGCCTTCCTGGACAGCTACAGCACCAGGATCGCCGTGTCGCGCGCAAAAAGCAAACAGGCCGCGGCAGACCTTGAGCCTTACGTGCGGGCAAAGATCGAGGCCATGGGACTGACGAAACAGGCGACCGCCGATCTTATCCAGAGCACGATCAATTTCCTCGGCAGCAGGTTTACCGGCGACAACGCCAAATACATCGAGACCGGCACGAAATACACCACGACCGTCACGAGGGGCTATTACGAGAAGGACGGGGAAGCGTCGGTGAACGGTCTCGAGGACGCGATAACCGACGCGGTCATGAACTGCTGGGACGCGCTCGGATACACGGATGACCTCGACAATGTCCTCGGAGAAAACGGCTTTATCGGAAGCACGACCGAAAAGCTTCTGTCCAGCACGAACGGCATCGCCAGGATGGCGGGCTATCTTGCATCCGGGACCGACGCGGGCTTAAAAGAAGCCATGAAGGAACTCGGAAACGTCATGCAGGGCGTCCATCCGGCCGTCGAGCTCACCACGAAGGCGGTCGCGTATCTGGGCGCAAAGGTCAACGAGGAGTTCACCAACTGGAAGGCCAACCAGATCGAGGAGCTCTATCAGATATACAAAAACGGGGCCGAGGACGTCTGGGGCAACGAGGTCATCCCGTGCAACCGCGAGTCCTTCCTGACTTATCTTAACACGTCGAGCGGCTTCACAATGGCCAAGGGCGTCTCCCGCTTCTACAACCTCGACAAGGTCGGCGAGATCTGCGAAAAGTACGGCTGGGAGTACCGCACTTACGAGGAGCTTCCGCCGCGCTATCTTGAGATCTTTCAGCAGCGCGCCGAAAACGGCCTGATGGAGTATTTCGAGACGCGCCTGCAGCAGGAAAAGACCGCCGAGGCGATCAAGGCGAGCGAGCGCAAATGCATCGAGACGATGATGAGCAGCGGCGAAGGAGCGCTGTACTCCGGATTCTACGGGAAATTCTTCGGCGAGGAAACTCCGGACGATTACAATATCACCAGGCGTCTCGAGAGACTTGTGAATATCCGCAATTTCGTATCTCAGTACGTGGATGAGGACGCGCTCGCGAAGGTTTCGAAGATCGACAACAGCTACAACTACGGCGACATACTCAACTGGTGGGTGCGTCTGGCATCGGAGAACGACCGGGCGGTTGCGATACAGAAATTCCGCGAGGAACTGAGAGAACACAATTTCCTGAAATCGCTCGGGGCGAAGCAGGCGGGCAATCTGACGCTGGACTACACGGGTCATTCGGGAATGAGCTCTCTGCCCAAACGCGAATTCAAGCTTACCGCCCATTACTTCCGCACGGAAAACAAAGGCAGGGACAACGAAAAGCGGGTCGACTCGTCGACCGTGGCCACCTATAACATGGATCCGAACTACTATCCGATAGTCACCGGCCTTTTCAAGAACAATAAAGAGATCCCGGTCGGCGAGGACGGCAGTTTCTCGTATTCGAAAAACGGGCTGACGCTCAGCGGCTCCTATGACGTAATAACGAAAACCGGCACCGGAACGTTCTCGATCGAGGTGACGGACTCGCAGGTCTTTCAGACAGAAGATAAGATAAAAGAGACGGTAAAGAGAAGCAACCTCCAGGAGATCTATCCCGAGATGAGCCGGACCACCACCGTCACCGTGTCCGGAACTCTGGAGATCAAGCCGCGCAACGACGAACCGGGTCTGCTGCTCGTCCTCAACGGAAGCGGCAAAGTCGTATGGACCGAGACGCTGTGTTCGGACATATACGAACTGAGTTACGACGACTTCCCGAACTCCAATCCCGTCATAAATACGGTCCAGTACTCCGGTGACGAAAGCATAACTTTCGACAACGTGACTTTCAGATATCTGTTCGGTTAATGAGCCGGGCGGCGCGAGCCGCTTCGGGCCGATACCGGCCTGAAGGTGACTTTGCAAGCCCTGTTCAGAATCAAGAGAATAATAAGACGGCCCCGGCGATGCGCCGGGGCCGTACAAATTATTATGCGTTTTTCGTCAGAGTTATTCCGTGTGACTTCTTCCCTTCTGCGGTATTCCGGGCTGATCGGTCACGGCCGGCCGTGGCTCGGTCTGACGTATCACAGCCTTTCTTCCCTTTTACCTCTTGTCCTCTTCGTCACCGCCGGAACTTCCGCCGCCCTTTTTCTTCTTACGGACGACGATAATGATGACGACGATGATGATTATGACGACGAGTATTATGAGCAGCCAGATGAAGATGCACAGGCCGAGGGGCTGCGAACAGAAGTGGCAGATCGGGCACTTCGTACCGACTCCGCTCGGATTGCCGTCGTCTAAAGGATCGCCCGTTCCGACCGTGCCGCTATGGTAGTTTATGTCGTCCGTGCCGAAGGAGATCGTTTTGGACCAGTCGGAATAGATGCTGCCGTCGAAATACTTCGGGTGGTCGTATCTGTAGCGGCAGCGCAGCTCGATCACAGAATCCTTCGGAACGGTCTGGCGCTCCTCGTTTGCCAGATTGAACAGCGCTGATTCCATCTCGCCGGCCTTTATGATCCAGTCGCCCTGGAGCTCGACGAACTCGGTATCGCCCTTGACGCGCGCCCAGACCTCGATGACGATCCCTCCGCCGTCGGCCTCGACCTTGGTGGCGTTCTCGGCCAGCTTTTCGGGGACGGCCAGAGTGAAGGCGACGATCGGATTGTAATTGAATTCCTTGTCGGTCATGCGCAGGCCGGTGATGACCGGAGCCTCGAGGTCGGCCTTGGTCAGCTGTCCGAGCTTTTCGGCGTCCTTGCCGACGCTGGCGATATTAGACCATTCGGAGAAATAATACCTGTCGCCGGTCCCGTCGATCCTGACCGTCACGACGAAGCGAGCGCGGAAATACACGGTGTGCTTCGTATAGTCGATGCGCAGCTCTTCCGCCGTTTTGTCGTAGGTGTACTGATCCGCTCTCAGCTGGTCCTTGACGCCAGGGGTGTGCGTCTCAGGGTTGCCGTTCCAGCGGTCGTCGTTCGGAACGCCACGGGTGACCCAGATGTCCTGGACGGTCTCCGTCGCGTTGTTGAGGCCGCCGTCGACGACGTCCCAATCGCTATAGCGTGCGTTGCCTTCGCTGTCCTTGCCGAGGCCGTGGTACGGATCGCCGTCCCAGTAGCTCGTGTAATGCCAGCCGGAAACGCTGTCCTTTACGTCGTCGACCGCCCAGTCCACCTGGATGCTCACCCAGATGTCGTCGCAGCCCGCTTTTTTCATGAACTGGTCGATGGTCCCGTCGAGATCCGCGTTCTCCTTGTTCTTGAAGAACTTCGTTATACTGTTGTTAAGGCTGTAGGTCAGCTTCGTCGTGGTCGGAGAATCGCCGCCTTCCAGCCATACCGCCGTAACGTAGGCCGGCGCGGTGAGATCGAACGGCAGGCCGGCTTTCGACGCGGACGCGAACACCGTCGCGCACGTCACGAGCATCAGGCCCGCAAGTAAGACCGACAGAAACTTTTTCATTGCAACAGACTCCTTTTTTATTATTGACAGAGCGAGGCGATCGCGGCCGTGTCCGGCCGGTCATTCGAACGTAACTGTACGTCAGGCGGCAAACGAAAGGAGCATTGCGAACGCAAGCGCAAAAGCCAGCAATTTCTTCATTATGACAGTCTCCCTTCCGGTAGAACGACGCCCGGCGGACGTCATTCTCTATCATTATAACTATACTCAAAAAAGGCCCTTTTGTCAATCCCCTGTTGAGGATCCGGCCGTTTATCTTGAGGACCGCCCGTTTTTCGGCGCTTTTTTCATCCTCTTCGATCCTTTCTCACCCAAGACCCTTCCGGGCCGGCCGCCTTTTTATGAAAAACCTTGCCTTTTGTGCCCGTTTGAGTTATAATATGCGGGTGGGATCGACCGACGGATCGCACTGAAAGGAGCGCATGCGCATGAAAAAGGCATTTTTGCCGGCTGCCGCGCAGTTTTTATGCCTTATGACCGCCTGCGCCGTGGCGCTCCTGTCACGTATCCGGTCGGAAAGCTTCTGCTTATGAAATATCTCGTTTTGTCCGACTCCCACGGGAGGACCGCCTCACTTGAGGCGGCGCTGTTCTCCGAGAAGACCGACGCGGTCATCTTCCTCGGCGACGGCCTCAGCGATATCGAAGAGGCCATGAACTGGTTTCCCGGGCGGGGCCTCGTCGCCGTGCGGGGCAACTGCGACGGCTGGCGGCCGGACTCGCAGACCGAGCTGCTCATCGAAGCCGGCGGCTGCAGGCTGTTCCTTTGCCACGGGCACACGCAGGACGTCAAGGAGGGGCTGTGGAGGCTCTGCCTTACGGCCCGCGACCGCGGGGCCGGAGTCGCCCTCTTCGGGCACACGCACGAGCCCGTGTGCCGAAGGAGGGACGGCATCCTGCTTCTGAATCCGGGCTCGGTCGGCTTCGACGGCTCGTACGCCCTGCTCACCGTGGAGAACGGCGCCGCGACCGCGGTACTGAAAAAAACGGAAACCCTGTAAAAACGCGCCCGGCACCCTCATTTGCCGGCTCAGCCGGCAACTTCATCAGCGCCCGTCAGGGCGCGTCTTCATTTGCCGCGAAGCGGCAACCTCATTCCTTCCATGTTCAACTATCACACCCACACAGTAAGGTGCCGCCACGCAAAGGGCACCGAACGCGAATACATCGAGACCGCCATCGCGAACGGGATCACCGTCCTCGGCTTCTCGGACCACTCGCCCTACGTCTTCCCGGGCGGGTACTGCTCGAACTACCGCATGGAGCTCTCGCAGGCCGAGGACTACTTCTCCACCCTGTCCCGGCTGCGCGACGAGTACCGCGATCAGATCGAGATACACATAGGCGTCGAGGCGGAGTACTACCCCCGCTTTTTCGAGGACACGGTGCGCTTCCTTGAGAACTTCCCCTGCGAGTACATGATACTGGGTCAGCACAATCTCAACAACGAGATCCAGCCCGACTCGTTCTACGCCGGCAGTCCGACGGACGACCCGGCGAAGCTTACGGTCTACGCGGACACGGTCATCGAGGGGATGAGGACCGGAAAGTTCCTCTACCTTGCCCATCCGGACCTGCTGCCTTACGACGGGCCGGCGGACGACGGCGTGTACGAACGCGAATACGGCCGCATCTGCGCCGAGGCGAAGCGCCTCGGCATCCCGCTGGAGGTCAACATGCTCGGCCTGGCCTCAGGCCGCCGCTACCCCTGCGACCGGTTCTGGAGGCTGGCGGGGCGGTACGGCAACCGCGTCGTCATCGGCTTCGACGCCCACAGGCCGGAGGCGCTGGCGGACATGAGGACCTACGAAGCCGCGCTCGATCTGTGCCGCAGAAACGGCATAGAGCCGCTTACCGGAGAGAAGCTTATCTAGGAGATGAGCCGGCGCCGCGGGCCGGCAAAAACGGGGACGGGAGCCCGGCGGCTCCCGTCCCCGTTTTTGTTATAGTTCGCGTGTGCCGAACGGCCCCGGCTTTACAGTACGGTGCTTTTATCGTTCGCAAGAAAATCCAGAAGACCGATCATCAGGTATCCTTTATCGTCATAGCGCGGCACGACCGGATCGCGGACCACCAGGATCTTCCCGAACGAATCGTCGGTCCTGTCAAAGGACCTCGTTTCCTGCTTCCGCTTTTCTTCAGTCGGTATATCATATGCCGACTGGATATAATACTTTTTACTGCCGAGTGTTGCGATAAAATCGATCTCGTAAAACTTTTTGACGTCTTTGCCGTTTTCGCGCTCTCTGGATTCCACGATGCCGACATCCACTTCGTACCCTCTGTATCGAAGTTCGTTGTAAACGATATTATCCATAATGTGCGTCGGTTCCACCTGCCTGAATCCGAGCCTGGCATTCCTGATCCCGATATCCTCAAAATACAGCTTGAACGGGGTCTGGATGTATCTTCTTCCCCTGACGTCATACTTTTTCGCCTTGGAAACAAGAAACGCGTCGATGAAGCAGTCAATATATTTTTCTATGGTCGCCCGGGAGATATTTGACCGCTTTACACTTTTGAAAGTTGCCTCGAGTTTGGTCGGGTTGGTAAAGGAAGCGATCCCCGAAGCAAGCACGTCCAGCAGTTCCCGTATGTCAGAAGTGTCGCGCAAGCCGTTTCTCTTAATGACGTCTCTTATATAAACCTTTTCAGCCTGGCTTATAAGATGCTTCGATTTCTGTTCGTCAGTCTTCATTGAAAGCAGCAGCGGCAGTCCGCCGAACACGGAGTATTCTTCATACGCCTCTTCCCGGGTGCCGCCAAACGCGGCGTAAAACTCGCTGAAAGACAGCGGAAGAACGTGGATCTCGTCACCGCGGCCCTCGAATTCAGTCAGGATATCGCTTGAGAGAAACTTTGAATTTGATCCGGTAACGTATAGATCGAGACCGTCCTTTCTCAGATATCCGTTCAGGACACTTTCAAAAGAACCCAGGTTCTGGATCTCGTCAAGAAGCAGATAATATTTGCCGGGATCCGTGATCCGCGATCTGATATACGCCATGAACTTCCCGGGATCGACTTTTTGCCCGTTTTTTTCAAGTTCTATAAAGTCCTCGCCGATCAGCTCCAGATCATCCGCCGAATCGAAGGCAAACTTAATGATATGCGATCTGTCGATTCCCTGTCCGAGAAGATAGTCATAAAAGATATTGTTCATCAGATATGACTTTCCGCATCTTCTTATACCGGTAATTACCTTCACCAGTCCGTTATTCATGCGAATAATAAGATCGTTCAGGTATTTGTTCCGCTTGATTACCATGCTTGCCTCTTTTTAAGGTGTCCGGCACCTTTTTTTATTAATTGTAGCCGATTGCGCCTGATTTGTCAAGTTTCAAGACACACAAATTTACTTTTTTCGACGATTGCGGACGATTTGTAAAGTTTCTAGGCATATAAATTTACTTTTTTCGCCGCATGCGGCGGGTTTGTAAAATATCCGGACTCAAAAAAGAAAGGCTCCGTTCGTAACACTATGGCAACATGTTTGTGTTACAATCTACGGAAAGAGGAGCGCGCACGGCGGCTCGGCAGGTCAGCAGTTTTCACCACGGTTCTTCGGAAAGGCAGATCCGCATCCGACAAATGAGAATACAAGGCGGGGATAACGATGTTCTACCGGTTTCTGACTATCTTTAAATACGGTTTTTTCGACGGTCCGCAGGACCTGGCTGCCCAGGGCTATTCCGGCGGGGACAAAATGTCCCCGAAGCAGTTTGCCGTCATGGGGATCATATTCGTTCTTATCGTCGCCGCGTCCGTTCTTCTCAGGAAGGCGAAGAAGGAAAAGCTGTTCGCCGTTTACAAGTTCCTGGCGATATTCATGCCGGTCCTGGAGGCCGTCAAGATCGCCTTCTCCACGTACCACGACCTGCATCACGGCGAGCACTTCAACGCCGGCGGGATCCTCCCCCTTTACACCTGCTCCATGCTTTTGTATTTCCTCCCGTTCGTCGTCTGGGGAAAGGGCTGGATAAAGAGGACCTCCACGGCGTTCTTTGCCTCGATCGGCCTGGTCGCGGGTCTTACGAACTTCGTATACCTCAGCGCCGCGAACTGGTATCCGATATTTACCTTCGGCGGCCTTTATTCCGTCATCTTTCACGCGGCGATAGTCTTCGTCGGCATGTCTCTTCTGATAACCGGGCAGTACGTGCCATCCCGGGAGACCGTCGCCGACGCGATGGTGCCGGTCCTCATCTTCGGCGCCATCGTAATTCCGGCGAACTTCATCATAAAAAGCTTCCCGGAATACTCTTACGTCGACTACATGCTGCTGATGGACGCAAACGGTTTCGTCCCTGCGGTCTCGGATTTCTTTATTGAACATCACGTTCAGCTTCTGTTCTCGCTGATCATGCTCCTCGTGGCATATCCGCTTGCCGCCGCGCTCACCGTCCTTGCCGAGACGGGAATAATACGGCTCGTCGGAATATTCCGCGGGCGGTCCGGCGGAACGGAAGAGAGTCCGGACCCGGATCAGACGGAGCCGGGCACGTAGCCGGTTTGCAGCCGCGCCGGAAAGTCTTCCCGGCACCTCATCCTCCCGGTGACGGTCGTTTCTCCGGTTTTATCTTCCCTTCCCGCGCAAAAGCGTCTCACGTGGCCCAGGAGGCCTCGTGAGACGCTTTTGCGTATTTTTACGAGTGTTTTATGTCTTTTTCTTCTTCTGCCCGCTGCGGGGCTTTACGCGGCTCTGGGAGGCTCCGCCTTTCTTCTTTGCTCCGCCCGCGGAGCTTTTGCCGTTCGCGGAGCTTTTGCCGTTCGCGGAGCTTTTGCCGTTCGGGGAGCTTTTGCCGTTCGCGGCTCCTCCGCCGGCGGCGTTGTTTCCGCCGCCGGAGCCATCAGCACGGCTCTGCGCCGGTGTGCGGGAAACGAGAAGCAGGACGCCGCCTATGATCGCCGACAGCGCGGCCCAGATGTGCCCCGAGGGGATGCCCCAGAGGAAGGGCTCGGTCTGTCTGAAGAAGTGCAGCGCGAAGCGCGTGACTCCGTACAGGAACATGTACCAGAAGTAGATGCGTCCGCGGTTCTTCTCCCGTACGAGCAGCAGTACCAGCACGACCGTCAGGACGGCGCCGTTTGCGCTCTCGACGATCTGGCTCGGGAACCTGACCTCGTCGGGGGTCCCGGCTCCGCTGAAGACTATGCCTCCGCAGCAGCCGTCGATAAGGCAGTTGATCTTATGCACGCAGAGCGTTATCGCCTCGCAGGGGGCGGCGACGTCCAGCATGTCCGCCGGGGACATCTTTATGAGCCGTGCGAAGAGATAAAGCAGGATCGGGCTGAAGAACACGGCGCCGAAGAAGGACTTTCCGTCCCAGCGGCCGAGCTCG
>JAEEGL014071471.1_pt1 | contig 15622 bp, 13 predicted proteins | sample 9134231 | NCBI WGS metagenome assembly JAEEGL01 (sample SAMN16246548, study PRJNA631951) | gut metagenome | biome: gut microbiome; feature: rumen; material: fiber-attached | host: Bos | place: Iran: Karaj | collected 2018-10
GCCTGCGATCGCCTTGCCGAGCATCGTCTTGCCCGTGCCGGGCGGTCCGAAGAGCAACACGCCGCCACCTGGATTGAGGCCGAGCGCACGCGCCTTCTCCGGCGCCTTCATCGGGTAGAGAACCATTTCGTCGATCACGCGCTTGGCCTCGTCCATGCCGGCGATGTCGTCGAAGGTGATGTTAGGCTTCTCCGCAACCAGCCATTCGCCGCCATCGGAAACCTCGCCATCTCCGGCAGTGCTGGATGCCCTGCGGCCGCCGCACCCTTCTCCGTTCTTCCGCCTTTCGAGCTTCTTCGCGAGATCGCGCCACGAGCGCGCCTCCTTCGCGTAGGCTTCGGAAACCATGCCCGCCGTACGCGACGCGAGAATCTCGGCGCAATCGGCCGCGCCCGAGGCCGCCTTCGCCGCCTCGGTGAAGTTCCGCGCCTTCACCGCCGCCGCGCAGGCCGTCTCGAAGTCTCGTTTCTTATTGGTCATCGACTGCATGGCTCTCCTTTCTTGCAGCCCCGCGAGGGGGCTGCAAGCAGGTTGTCGCCCCGCGACATTATCGGATGCTCGCCATAAACAACCTGGTCACCGCCCCCTTGCGGGGCGGTAACATAAACAGCCCTCCCGCCCTCGCTCGCCCGTGCGATTGACGCCGCGATGTAATTCAGGCCCACCAGCTCGCCACGCCGCGGCGGCTCCGCCGGATCGGCCATCCGCGAAAGCACCAGCAGCCTCTTATTCGCGAAGAGCTGCGGCTCAAGCCCGTGCGGCCTATAGGCAAGCTCCATGAACATGGGTACGAGCCTAATCATCGGCACACCTTCCTCTGCCGCCAATGCCTTGAACACCATCCGCTCGCCTGGCGAGAAGAAAGTCGAGAGATAGGTATAGCCCTTCTCAAGCGCCGCCCGCCTGCACACCTCCACAACCTGTGGCAACGCCATTTGAGGCACCTTCTGCGAAATGCGCAGCGAAACCAGGCGATCCTTATCCAGCAGCTCAAAATTGCCCACCGCGCGCCAAAGGCTCTCCTCCCCAGCCTCCGGCACCAAGAAAGGCTCGACTACGTGCATCAGCGAGCGGTCGCCGTGCATCAGCCACCATTTGAGCGCATTGTTGTCGATGTAGGCATCGACGGTACGATTCATTCGCTCCGACGTACAAATGAGATCGTGGTAGCCCCCTTCCCAGATGCTCGGCGCGCGCCCGGCAATGCGATAGTGCGAGAACTGCTTGAAGCGACCGACGAATGCACCAATCTTCTTTACGGCATCATCGTGGCCCGCCGGCCAGGTAAAGCGAAGATGCACATGGTCTGGCATGATCGTCCAAGAGCGGAGCGTGATAAACCCGGCGAAATGGGCGACGGCTTCCATGAGCGCGCTCTTCGCGATCTCGCCTGCCTCGGAAAGCACTACGCGCCCGTGATCCACACGACCGAACAGCCGCCGGCGCTGTTCGAGACAAATCGTCACGAACATCGATCCCCCGCGCGCATAGTCGTAGCCGCGGAATCTCCGGCGAGTCTTGTGCATTATGATCGCATCCTATCTTTCTCCAAGTCTCTTTAGAGCCGCTTTCGCATCTTCATTTCCCTGCTCCGCCGCTTTGAGATACCACTTCATTGCCATGGACTTATCATGCGGCACCCCTTCTCCATTGTCATAGCACACTCCAAGATTGTACTGTGCCCAGGCATGCCCTTGTTCCGCAGCTTTTCGATACCACTTGGCAGCTTCCTCTGCATTCTTCGCAACACCATTGCCATTGTCATAGCATAATCCAAGCCTATTCTGCGCCCTGGCATACCCTTGTTCTGCCGCCTTGCGGAACCACTTCACCGCCTCCACTTCGTTCTTCACAACACCCTCGCCACTGTCATAACACACTCCAAGACTGTATTGTGCCAAATCATATCCTTGTTCCGCTGCTTTTCGATACCACTTGGCAGCTTCCTCTGCATTCTTCACAACGCCACTGCCAACGTCATAGCATAATCCCAAACTACTCTGTGCAACATCATCTCCTTGTTCTGCCGCTTTGCGAAACCACTTCACTGCCTCTACCTCATCTTTTTCCACGCCTTCGCCATTCGCATACATCATGCCAAGACGGGTCTGCGCCTTGTCATATCCTTGTCCTGCAGCCTTGCTGTACCACTTTACAGCCTCTGCCAGGTCTTTTGCAACGCCCCTCCCTTCTTCATACATGCAACCTATCGCACCCTGCGCAATGGGATCCCCTTGTTCCGCTGCCTTACAGTACCATTTTGCAGCCACTATCTCGTCCTTAGCAACACAATCGCCATGTTCGTACAACATGCCAAGCCGAGTCTGCGCACCGGCATCTCCCTTGTCGGCCGCCTTGCGGAGCCACTTTAACGCTTCTATGTCATCCTTAGCAACACCCCTTCCTTCTTGATACATGAACCCAAGCATTGTCTGAGCTTCGACATCATCCTTCTCCGCCGCCTTGCGAAACCATCTTGCCGCTTCCTTCTCGTCCTTCTTGCCACCATCTCCATATTTACACATGAAACCAAGCTGCGTTTGCGCACTGGCATCCCCATGCTCTGCCGCCTTGCGAAGACCTTTTATCGCCATGCGGTACCACTCCTCTGCTGTCTGCTCGTCCTTCGCCACGCCTTCACCATCCTCGTACATCGACCCCAGGCTGTACTGCGCGTTAGCATTCCCCTGCTCTGCGGCTTTACGGTACCATTTCGCCGCTTCTGAATTATCTTTCGGCACCCCCATGCCATAAGCATACATTCTGCCTAAATTATACTGAGATTCGGAATCTCCATGCTCCGCCGCCACACGAAGCCCCCTTATCGCCATCCGATACCACTTGTCTGCCTCATGCTCATTCTTCTCCACCCCCTTACCGTTCTCATACATCGTGCCAAGTTCGCACTGCGCGTTAGCATTCCCCTGTTCCGCCGCTTTGCGGTACCACTTCACCGCTTCCGCACCATCTACCGACACCCCTCTCCCATAATCATACATCTTTCCAATGTTAAATTGGACCTCCGCATCATCGCAGTCGATTGACTTCATCAACTTCGCGGCGTCATCGTACTTCGTTTCCTTACATGCCGCAAGGAACTGTCGCGTTGCCTCTGCCTTACGCCCCTCTTCAGTATTTCGAATCCTCTCTTCTTCAGCCTTCCCGGCTGCTATAATCCGCGCCTGTTCGCGTGCATAGGACAACCGCCGTTGCCGCTGGCCATGCCACACAACCCCTACGACCAGCGCAATAACCGCAAGCATGCCAGCAATGATCGCGCACCATACACCTGTATTCTTGCAATCCTGCGTGCTACCCCCTTGCGATCCAACCTGCGTGCTACCCCCTTGCGATCCAACCTGCGTGCTACCCCCTTGCGATCCAACCTGCGTGCTACCCCCTTGCGGGGTAGCACGTTGTTCGCCCCTTGCCGCCATCTCCACAAACTCCATGCAGCTCGCGAACCGCTGCGCCGGACTTTTCGCCAAGGCCCGACGCAGCGCCATCTTGCGCGGACAGCCCGCCGGCAATTCCACTTCGCGCTTGCACACCGCAAGCATCATCACCACGGGATCGCCAGTCTCGAACACGGACGCGAACGGCACTTCACCAGTCAGGAGCTCGCACAGCAGCACCGCAAGCGAATACTGGTCGGTGGCAGGTCCCTGCTTGCGGCCTTCCCACTGTTCCGGCGCCATGTACGGGCGAGTGCCGGATGTGTCGTGTATCTCCCGGGAAACGCGGCCCATGGACGAGCGGATTTCCGCGGCGAGGCCGAAGTCGAGCAGACGCGCCACCACCTCGCCGTCAGACCTCGTCTCCACCATGATGTTGGACGGCTTGACATCGCGATGGAGTATATGCTGCTCATGCGCGTAGTCCAGCGCCTGCGCAACCCGCCACACGAGTTGAAGCGACTGCTCGAGCGGCACTTTGCCGCCTGGAAACTGCTTACGCCACTTTGACAACGTCACTCCAGGCGCATACTCCATCACCATCAGCGTGTCGCCAGCCATGACGCGAAACTTCTGGCGCACGTCTTCGCTGGAGTAGCATACCTCGCGAGCCAACTGAAGATGTAGCGCCGCCGCGATATAGGGATGGTGCAGTCGCGAGACAAGCGCGAAGTTCTCGCGGATGCGCTCAAGTTCTTCTGCGTTGTTCCTGATGATCGGCGGCAGCCCCTTCACCGCCACATCGATGCCAGCCACCACGTCGCGGGCAAGATACACCGTACCGAATCCGCCGCCGCCAAGTTCCCTCAGCAGCTCGTACTGGTCGATGTGTCCCAGTACGGATTCTGAACATCCGTACAGCGTCGCCGCGTCGTTGATGGTGTTGGCGTCCGTCACTTCCTACAGTTCCTTCTCCAGCGATTCCGGCGTCACCGCGCCTACTATCTTGCCGGCCACCTCCTCCTGGAGCGTCTTCTCGAGATCCTCCATCGATGGAACGTGGTCCTGCAGCACGCCTTGCGTGCCCTCGACCTCCTTGCCGTACATCTGCGCCCAGAACTTGTCGGTGTCGCCCGCCTCAGCGAGAAGGTCGCCCGCCTCGTCGAAGACGTCCTCCACCATGTCGACGTTGATGTTCGTCACCTTGTTCATCATGCCGAGCGCCTGGGCGAACTCGGCGTCGGTGCCGGCCGTCTCCAGCTTCATAAGCACCTGCCTGAACACCCACTTCTTCTGCTCGAGCTTGGTGATCATCACCTGAGCGGCCCGGTAGGCGGTGAGCGCGCGCTGCGCGGCTGCCTGCTTGCCCTCGCTCGACGCCTCTCGGGCACGGGCCCAGTCGGCATCGGCCTCCTTCTCCATGCGCTTGATGCGCTCCGTCACCTCCTCGATCGTACCTTCGGCCCTGCGGAGCGCGTGCCTCTTCTCGCGCCGCGCCTCGCGTTCCTTCTCCCTCTTCGACTTGAAAAACAGGAATCCCATCTCATTCTCCTTTCGAACTTTTGAAACATTCACTCTCCGTGCAAAGCCAAACATGCGTACAACGCAAGGTAGGCACCGTTCACCAGAAGATCGGCGCACCATGCAACGGCATTCGCAATCCTGCTGCGCATCCTGCTCCCGGGCTCGTTGGCGGCGCAACAAATCCTGCGCTTAAAGACCATTCCGAACACGATCTCGAGCAACATGGTCTGGAAGATCACGATCAGCATCTTTGTGAGGAGCGAAACAAAGCTGCCCTTGAGAAGCCAGAACAGGACAGCCCCTATCACACATGCAACTACGACAATGCGAACACCTGCGCTTTTCCACCAAGCGGCTTCACCACCGCCACAGGCACCAATCGGTCCGGCGCTGCCGGTTGGGATCTCCTTGCCATCGAAAGTGAACTTCATGCAATCTCCTCCGCCGCCGAAAGGCCCAGCTCCGACGCCACCGAAGGATTCGCGCGGATGAGATCGGCGAGCCGCTCCCTGGAAAGGGGATGCGTGGAGGCGATCTGGCCGGTCGCCTTTTCAACCCACACCCATACCGCCTCCCAGAGAATCGTGCCGAACACGAGATAGTCGCCGAAAGGGCTCGAGCTGATGACCGAACTCGCGAACGAGTCCGCCTCCCGCTCCTGGTTCCGCGAAATCTCCATGTTCACCCTGCTCCCATGGCAATGGCCAAGCGCAAGATGCCCCAGCTCATGCGCCAGTATCCCGATGATGAGCCCCGCCGAAAACGACTTCGCCCTCCTTGCAAGCGAAGGATCCGACATCACGAGATGGAGATTGTACCGCTTGGCGAACTCGCAAGTGGCGGACGGGGAGAACTTCGCATGCGTCTCTAGGCACCATGCGCCGAGAGCCGCCGTAATTTCCGGCAAATGATTCATGCCACCGTTCTTCCCTCTGGCAGCGGAAGCTCCAACGTATGCGGCAGAAACAAGGTTGGAGAATCGAATCGCGCCGCCAAGCAACGTGATCGTGGGGACATTCCCACCGGCGATCATCGCGAACGCATTTATCGTGGGATCTCCCGCCTTCGCGTCGAAATGGAGCTTCTTCGGCAACTCGGCGTACCTAGCATTGCTCGTGACGTGCGGCGAAGAGCAAACGTACTGCATCAACTGAAGAAGCTCGTTGGGCGAAGTCTCCCAGACCTCAGGCGAAACTGCGGTCGGCACCGCGGACAGCGCCACGGCGGAACGGATGCCTTCGGCAGCCATGCCGGCTGTCGCCTCTCGTGGCGCCAATTCAGGGGCGGCCATTATCGGGACGGGCGAAGGCGACGTACCTGCAGGTTTTGGACGGATGCCTATCCGCTCGTCGATTTCCTTCATCCGGGCATTGATCTTTGCCTCGATTTCGTCCAATCTTCCCATTGAAAACCTCCTCTTTCCATCAACCAACTATCCTCAACGGCGACGAATGGACGATCTTGCCGCTGCAAGCATCGACAATGCACTGCTCCTGCGGAATCCCATCCGCTTCCGTCTTGACGAGCCATGCCACGCAGGCCGGTCCCTCCATCCCGAGCAATTTGGGATCAAAGACTATCTTCTGCGCCGACGTGACCGTCTGCCCGATCCTCTCGGCGAGAACGGCCTGGCTGGCCGCAGCGGAATCCATCGTGGCCCGAGATTGCAACGCGCCCAGCGAGCTGGAGAACCCATTCTCGAGATATGTCACGGTATCTCCGTCACGGACACGCGCGATGGCGCTAGCGCCATACACCGGCAGTCCGTTCCACGTCTGCTCCATGACGACCTGCACTTCGCCTCCCGTCGGCACGGCGGCGTGGAGGTCTGCTGGCTTTGTCACGTCTTCCTCCACCACCGAGAACCCGGTACCAGAGACGTTAAGCCCCAGCTCGTAAGCGAATTCTTGCGCCAACGCGTTAGCGTAATGCACTGCCGGAGTTCCCGGCACGTTTGATCTTACGGCACCAAGTTTTCTTTCCATAGACGCTACGCTCCCGAATTTGGACGATTCCTGCGGAGGAATTATGTTCACGGCATCGCATGCCATGACCAGCCGTTCACGCTCCCCGGGCGAAAACCCGAGGTCCTCCGCCGCAAGAGCTATCCCATTGTAAAACGAATAGATGCTGCATGCTTTGGGCAGATATCGGCGAGGCCCGAACATGAGCTGCCCGAACAGCTCCTCCGTACGGTCGAACCCGATCGGCTTGACGTCGAATCCGCGCCCGTCGTCTCGGACGAAGCGCTCTCCTTCGCAGAGGAGAAAGCAGAGACGCGCAACAACGCTGTTGTTCACATGTACCCCGCCATTGTCATCGGTTCCGCGATACCATCCGGAATTCGGCTTCCCCTTTTGAGGCGGCTGGAGGTAGTACGACGGGGGAACCCAGCCGACCTTTTCTCCCTTGGGGGAATTCTCGGGATGCGCCATGTTCCGGTGGTGCGAGTATATCCACCTCCGCGAATCCGCCATCTCCCGCCCGTTCCAGGCCCACGCGCCGAACTTGGCGAAGATGTCGGAGAAGCTTTCGTTTATGGCCCCGATCTCGCCCGCGTATTCAAGCCAATCGATGCGATTCTGCGACACCGCGTGCGTGAATTCGTGCCCTGCCGTGTCCTGATTGCAGTTACCGGGTATCGGCGAGAAACACAGGTATGCGAAACCTCCTTTTCCAGGACAGCAGAACGCATTCTCGTCGTATGAGACGGAAACCAGTTCGCCGTCCTTGAACACTGCCTTTGCCAATGCCCACAGCGTGTGGACGTCATTGACGCCGAAGTACTTCCACCTGCGGAGGTAGTACGCTGCCGCCATTGCCACAAACCGCTGGACCTGCAGTCCCGGGTCGGCGGACGGCTCTGGGATGCCCCTGCAGAATACAGTCGGCCCGTCGAATTTTCTGTCCCCGGCGTTCTTCACGTTTACGCTGCAACTTCCCAGATAGACGTTGGCCTTACGGGCGCCATCCACGACTACAGCCCAGAACTTGTCGTACTCGTCTTGAGGATCGCCGGCGAAACGTCCTCCCGTCAACGGGAGCTTGTCGCCTGGCTTGAGCCCCGCCAGGCGGAATTCCAGCGCCGACACGGAGGACAGGTCGCCAAGGTTTAGGGTCGCAGGGGCAGAATCGTCCACCGGAGGAGTCGGCCAGCCTCCCTGCACGGCGGCCTGCATCATCGGCTGCGGCTGTTCGACCGTAACGGGATTCTCGCCTTCGCCGTTTATCCTGCGCTCTATGGCCGCCATTCGTTCGCCGAGGCGTCTCTCGATGTCATCGAGCCTGCTCATGCCAGTTCTCCTTCATCCTTTTTCGCCTCGACCCGACTCGCTTCCGCAAAGTCCGAAGGCTGCTCGGCGGACTTCTCGCCGCCGTCGGGTTCTTCAGGTTTCTCGACGAATGTCTCGTCGAACCCAGCGAGGGCCTCTGCGAAGGAGTCGGCATCGTCCGTGACGGAACGCTTGCCGGCCTTCTCGAGGTCGCGCATCGCGTCGGAGACGTCGTCCGCGTCGCCGGCCGCGTCCTCGATCTTGTCGGTGAGCCTGTCGATGTCCTTCCCGGAAAGCTTCCGCAGCCCCATGGCCGTCAGCTCCAGCGTGCGGGCGCGGACGGTGTTCAGCATCCGTTCGTTCTCGAAGTAGACGGCCAGCTGTCGCTCGATGCCCTTGTATTCGGAGATGAGACCGCGAAGCTCTAGCTCGAGTATCTTCTTCTTGGCGGGCGGTGCGGCCGTGAACACCTTCTTCTTCGCCGCAATCTCGCCGTACAGCCGCTCGAACCGGGCGGAGAGCGGTTCGCGCCGATCGCGGTTGGCTGCAAGCTGCGCATCGAGCTCGGAAATGGCCTCGTCGGGATCCCTCACTCCGCGCAACCTGTCCACTAACGAGGCTGCGCCCTTCCCCACCGTCACCGCGAAAGCCGCGATCTGCCGCAGCACCGACTCCTTCTCGCGCGCCGGCAGCTCCGCCTTGGCGCGCTCGCGTATCTCAGCCTCGTTCATCGCGCTTGCCTTGTCATGTTCCTTCATGTCTTCAACTCTCCTTTCCTTCCACCCGTGTTCTCGGCACATGCGATTTCCCGTGTGCCAGTGAAGCGCGCAGAATGCTGCGTCGCAGCCGTCCGCCTCGCAGCGTCCGGCCACGGCCCAGCGGTTCGGGAGCTCCCGTCCGCATATGCAGCATGTCGCGCGCGTACCCGCCATGTCACCTTACCCTTGTGGCAGCCCTGAGGAACATGGCGAGCACGATGAGGCCGACAAGAACCCCCAGCGGAATCCACACGATCAGCGAGGGGTGATCGTTCAGCACGGGGACATAGTAGCACAAGACGTCCCACCACCCGCGAGGCCCCATGGTGAACTCCTTGGAGAACCGCACCGTGTCGCTCCAGAGTATCTCCCGCGTCGCGCCCTTCTCGATCCATAGCTGCATCTCCATCCGCGCGGCGTAGATCTTTCTGCCATCCGGCTTCGTCTCGACGAGCGACGGCTCCATGTCGCGCAGCGCCCCGTAAGCGATCGCATCGGCTCGCCCAGGCCCCTCGCGCAGCGCGAATCGGGCCTCGGCACGCGTGGAGACGTCGAGGTTCACCGGCGTCATCGACGATGCGGACAGAACGTCGCGGAAGAGACCTGCGGCATATTGGTCGATGTCTCCGGCCACCGGAAGCATCGCCACCTTCTTAACGGCGGAGAGCTTCCGTGACTTCGCGATCGACTTCGCGATCTCGGATCGTATGCCGTCAACCAGCGCGTTGCGGATCTCGTCTGGAATCTCGATCGCACCCTTCGGATCGGCTCCAGGCACGAAGTGCCGACGCACGAAAGCTCCGCCCCACACGTGCTCTTTCGTGGCCACGCACGAGACATGCAGCTCGAGCTCCAACAGCACGTAGCGGTCGCTCGCCCCGTGGCGGCGGATGCAGCCGTACATGAGATACTGCGCAGACTTAAGCTTCCCGAACTTGTCGATGGTCGCCGCATCCAGGATGTCCTCCTTGCGCTCGTCCCACTCGATCTCCTTGAGGATGGCCCCCCACATCGGGTCCTCCTTGCCCTCGACGCACGTCTTGCCGGCCTTGACAAGCGCCTCCTTGAGGAGTCCGGCGGCATAGCCTGTGGTGTCGCCGGAGATTGGAAGTATCGCCACAGGCTTGCCGGCAGGCACGCTTTTCGACTCTGCAAGCGAGGCACCCACCTCCCCTGCTACATCCTTGAGCGCAAGAGCCCAGAGCTCGTCCTGGTCGAAACCCGCACGGAGAATCCCGGCGGCAAGCGCCATGGCTGCGGCTAAAACAATCTTCTTCATGTCTGTTCCTTTCTCGTTTTCAGGCAGTTGTCACAGTCCGGACGTCTCGGCGAAGTCGGGATGCCTGGCGAAAAACGCGCGCGGAGCGATCGTCTCGTCAAGCCATTTCACGATCTGCAAGTCAATGGCGTCGGCAAGATTGCGCTCGGCGGCAGCTGCTCCAAGTCCCCTTGCGCCCTTCGCGGTGAACGTCTTCTCGTAGAGGACGCCATCGCCCGTGGCGGAGGCAAGGCGCACGTTCGCTGAACCATTGTACACGAGATACCCGCCGGACTGATCGAACGTCTCGCGCACGAAGGTGGCCGAAAGCGCGAGATCGCCCTTCCCCTCTGCGTTCACTCGATAGCCGTATCCGGCAACGGCGTTGCGAGCCACGGACTCGGCGATGGCGGCAACCCCTGTCGCGTCATTGCGCCCCTTGAAATCGATCTTTACGTTGAAGTCGGCAGGATCAGGCCAGACGCGTCCCGTGCCGTCCACGGCTACATGCGCCGTCCAGACGTACTGCTTTGTCTTGATGGCATACGCAAGCAGGTCAAGCTCTGCCACGGCCATGCGCTTGCGGCCTCTGCGCACAACGTCGAGCCTCGCCTCCAAGAGGATCTGCGTCGACTTGAGATGCCCAAGCTCGTCGGCCGTACGCGGATCTATGGACTTGAGCGTCGTCTGGCGCTCGTCCCACGCGATCTCCTTAAGGATGCGCTTGAAGCGCTCGTCTGCCTTCTCGTCGTTAGAAACGACGCAGGTCTTGCCGGCGTTAACGAGCGCGCCGATGACCAGCCGCTCGCAATACTCGTCGCTGTCGCCTTTCACAGGCAGAAGCGTGATGGCCTTGCCGTCAAGTACGGCCGCCGTCTTCAGCTTCGCCTCCGCCGCGGAGACCGACTTGCGTATCGCGGACTTCTCGGCATCGTCGAATGCCGCAATGGACACGAGCGTCGCCATCGTGGCGACTGCGCAGATTATGCTTTTCACTTTCATTTCTGTCTCCTTTCACGAGATCGTCAGCGGACAATCTCAAGCTTCACGTTACTTCCCAGACTCGGACTGTCGAGGACGAGAGTGTTGAGGAGTCCCCCAGGGAACTGCTCGGGCCTATACTCCACGCGAAACACGAACGCGCGCCGAGACGGAATCTCCTGCGCGAGGCGGCAGGAGACGATGCCCGGATAGGAACCCACGGCGTCCATGAACCGGCGCTGGACAACAAGGACGTCTTCTTGCTTTTCCAGCGGATCGGCAGGTGATAGCGTCAGCATCACCGTGGCGCAACCGTGAGGAGGGACCAGGACCTGCACCTTGCGCGCAGGCAGGACCTTGGCCAGCCAGTCCGAGATCCGCCGCGAAAGCTCGCTCCTGAGGCGCTCCTCGGCCTTCGCTTCGTCCAGCGCCCTATCGCCCTTCGCGGAGAACGACGTTCTGGAGACGAGCCTGCCCGTGGCCGCGTCGGTAACGCGTGCATCGACAGTCCCCTCGTATATGCGCCATTCTGCCAGGCCCGCAGCCTTGGTACGTGACACGGCAAGCGAAACCACGGAGTCCGGCTTGGACCTTTTCGTCACGTCGAAGCCTCTTGCCGCGAGACTCCCTTCCAAGGAAGACTTCAACGAAGCGGCGAGGGCCTTGGCGCCTGCGTCCGCAGGTGTCGCCATGACGGAAGCCACTGGCTTGCGTGTTTTCGGCGCCGCAGGCACAGGACGATCAATTGCATCGGGGCTAGACTCGGAAACGCGATAGACACTCGCGCAACCGGCGATGGCAGCAAGCGCGGCAATGCGCACGGCCGTAAAGAGGATCTTTCTCATTGTTTTATTCCTTTCAGTTAAGTTAAATCAAGTCGACAGGATGGAATGGGAGAACGTCGTATGGCGTACCACCAATTGACACGGTCGTTCCGACAACAAGCGGGAAGATGGCTGACGAATCATCCTTGAGAGCCCAATAGCTGCCGTTCCATGCGATCATCACTCCTGCCGCGAGAGGCACTTCGCGCCATACCACGCCGACCCTCTGCCGCGCGCCGTCTTCCCTGTCGAGGAGAACGCCAGACGGGCGTCCCCAACTGTCACGGAAGAGCCTGAGTCGCATCTTGAGTTCAACGTCTTCACGGCCGACGCCCAACACCACCTCTCGCCCGGACGCAAGGCGCAGGCACCCCGCCGGAGGCAGGCGCGTACCGTCAACGCGCGTACCATGCGCAGATGGCACCGCCGCCGCGGCATCTGTAGCGCCAGGCGGGAACCCTCCGTCTTTGATAAGACAATCGCTCGCAGTACTCTCAAGCCTGAAATGATAACGCGAAAGGTTATATCCGCAATCTAATCTGTTCAGTGCGAGATCGACCTTCCCGTCTGCGCCGCAAATGCGCAAAGGAATGGTATTGTCACGGTTGCGCCCAAAAGTGACACATGTGTCGGAGACTAGCTGCAAGGCCTCGCCAGCGCAACGCATGGTCAATCTTGTCGGGCTTGACGAAAGCTGAGTGGCCAGCGGAGCAAATTCGCTTGAGCTCGTGTCGTAGCGCGCCGCATCACTTTGGTTCTGGATCTGCAACCCGCCGAGATTTACGTTAATGTCTCCTCCCGTGGTGTCGCCAGCCCTGTCAGCCGTCTGGTGCTGGGTAATGTTGAATACCGGGTTGAACGCGGTGGCCTCGCGATCATCGACGGTCACATGCAAGGAGGCGGTGTGGATTTCGGTGTCCCCCTCGGTCCCTATGCTGCAGACAACGTCGAGGGCCAGCTTCGCCTCGCCGGAGATCTGCGGCGTAGCGGCAAGCGACACTTCGTGCTCGACGGCAAGAGGCCGCCCAGGACAACATTGCGCGCGCCCAACGATCTTTTCGCCGTTACGCAGCACGAACTCTACGGATTCGTAGAAGTCCCCTGCGGCACGGAAGCGGATGTCCACGTTGGAACGCCGGCCGACCTGCATTGCCGGCGGGAGTGCCACGGAAAGCCTAAACGGGCAAGGCCCCACGTCTTGCAGATTGCGATGGTCGCAGTTCTTTGCGTCTGCCGCAGCAGCAGGTCGCGGCACATCCATGCCCTGCGCCGACGCCGCTTTGGTGCTCTCCAAGCGTCTGCCGCACGACTCGCAGAACTTGCTGCCTGCCTGCAAGGGTGCCTTGCAATATGGACACGCTTCTACGCCCATCGGCTTGGTTCCTCCAACCTTGATGTCAGTGCTGCATGTTTGTGACAGGAGGTGCAGGCGGCACGACGGTCGTCTGGTGCTCTACCGCCTTCGACGCGAGGTCAAAGACGCGTTCTTGCGTCTTCTCGTCATGCGCAAGGCGTTCGGCATCCATTTTGCGACGCTCCTCAAGAACCTGGGCAGCAGCCTTCTCGCCCGCCTCTGCCATGCGCGCGAGAGTCTGCGCGGCATATGCGGAGGATCCAGACTGCCTTGCGAGAAGCTGCTCTGGGGTCATCTCTGATTCCTGCTTCATGCGCAACTTCGCCAGTTCCTGGTCGAGGAACGCCTGGCGCGCCTGTGGGTCGTCAATGGAGAGCGCAGCCAACTCCAATTCCGTCTTCCCGGCGAGGATCTCGGCCCGCTCGCGAAGTTCGGAGTTCTTGATCTCGTCCTTCTTCCTGCGCAAGTCAAGGTACTTGTCCTGCTCCCACAATTCCCTAGCGATGCGGATGCGCTCGATCTCGTCGACCAGTCTTGCCTGAGACAGCTTCTCACCCGTCACGGCCGTGGCGAGCTTCTCGTCCTTCAGGCGTTCGTCGCGTCCGATCGCCGCAAGCTTGGCCTTGTTTTCCGCATCCGCTACAAGCTGCTCGCGGTCGTAGTTGCGCAGCGTGAGATCAAGCTCAAGCTTGTGGGCTAGAGCTGTCATTTCCTTTGCATGTTCCTCGAGCTCGCGCGCAGCGGCAAGTTTCGCTTCGGCGGCAGACACCTCGCCCTTCGCCACGCGGACAGCAATCTCCAGCTCCTGCACGCGCTCTATCTCGGAGAGCTGCTTCTCCTGGGCGAGCTGTTCCAGATACTCCTTCATCTCCTGGTCGCGCTGTGCATCGCGCTTGCCGGCGGCGGCGTCCTGGTCTGCGGATGCGGCCAACACCTCGAGCTGCGCCTTGCCGAACTCGACGAGGCGGCGCGCCTTCTCTAGCTCGCCGTACTTTGCCCGAACCTCCTCGTACGCCGCTCCATAGAACTCGACTGCGCCGGTACGCACAATCTCGAGGCCCCAGTCCTTCATGTTCTCTCGGAGCGCGCGCGTGATCGCGTCCTCGAAACGCTCGCGGCGCTCGGGATCCTTGACAAGGTCTTCGATCTTCGACTGCGTACAGACGTCGCGCACGGCGGAAAGAGCGCCCTCGTAAATGAGGGAACAGATATCCTTCATGGAGACCGTTCTGGCCTCCTTCATGACGTTAGCCACGAAATCCGCAGCCCTTCCGGAGACGAACCGAAGCGTAATTTCCGCGATGCACCCCACCTCCAGCTCCTCAGCAGACCGGAGCGGAGCAGACTTCACATCGCCGACGCCTGACGTCTTGCCGGTAAAATCGACGCGGAACACGCACTCTCCCGCATCAACCATGACCGCCGACCTTGGAGGAGGATTGCCGAACCAGTTGATGCTCCGAAGCGTGCCGGTAGGATTATGACGGCCAGGGCCAAGTTCCTTTACCTCCTTGCCGCCATCGAGAAGGACTGCAACGGTCCCCTCCTGCACCATCAATCCGTTCTCCTTTATGAAGCGGACGTCGTCGAGTTCAAAACGCCTAGCGAACTCGCCCGACTTGCGCGCCCACACACCACCCGCGAGGTCTATGCGATCCTCCGGGAACAGCGGGTGGTTGCAGTGCGGACAGAACGCAGAGTCGTTTCCGACCCACTTGCCGCACTGCGGGCACTTGAACCACCCGTCTGGCGCCCCACGACCGCATTTCGAGCAGAATCTCGCGCGCTTCGAAACCTTGTTGCCACAATCCGGGCAAATATCGCTGAACAGACCCATGGTTTTTTCCTTTCGATTAGACTTTTTCCTCTTTCTTGGATGAATGTGCCGGACATGTCCGAACGCCCCGACGGTTCCAGCAATCAAAACAAATGACCTCTTCGCACCCTTCCGCAGAACACGTCTGTTCCAAGGATGTCTTGGACTTGTAGAACACGCCGCACACGCTACACACACCGCCAACGGCAGTATGCTTGCTACGCTCAAGATACGCGTCAAGATCCGCCCGCGACACACGATACAGCTTTCCCAGCCGCACAGCCGGCAACTCGCCAGACCGAACCAGGCGATAAATCAGCTGATAGGTGACTCCCATCATATCGGCCACCTCTTCAAGGCTCATGTATCCTTCATTGCCCATTTCTCTCGTCTCCAATCTATTTACCTTTTGTTGCTTGGTGCGACTAGTATATCACAAC
>JAEEGL014083177.1_pt1 | contig 15622 bp, 12 predicted proteins | sample 9134231 | NCBI WGS metagenome assembly JAEEGL01 (sample SAMN16246548, study PRJNA631951) | gut metagenome | biome: gut microbiome; feature: rumen; material: fiber-attached | host: Bos | place: Iran: Karaj | collected 2018-10
AGTCGGAATCCGTATTCCCGACATCTCTCGGCTCCCGCTCCGCGGCAAATGCTTTCTGCGAAAGGCCGGACAGCGCATCGTATTCCGCAAGGATCCCGATCACGGGGCCCCCTTCTCCATAACTGGCAGCAAATGACGTTTCTATGCCGCAGATCCCTTTTTCAACATGAAAGCCTTCTTCCCGCAGCACCCGGCAGTATAGCTCACAGGCATGGAATTCCTGCAGGGACAGCTCGGGATGAGACCAGATCTCATCAGCAACACGGCAGATAAGGTCCTGTTTATTTTCGATCTCACGAATGGCAAAAGTTTTTTGGTCTTCCATTTTCAGTCTCCTATAAATTACCCGTGAAATATACCGGGCTGATATATTTCACGGGCCTGATAGGTTCGAAACGATCACAATACTTTCCGCAGGAAATCCTGCAGACGGGCATTCTTCGGAGACCCGAAGATCTCGGAGGGCGTCCCTTCTTCCAGGAGCCTGCCGTCTGCCATGAAAAGGACACGGTTGCCGACTTCGCGGGCAAAACCCATTTCGTGGGTAACGACGACCATGGTCATTCCCTCGTGTGCCAGTTCTTTCATAACATCCAGCACTTCGCCGACCATCTCGGGATCCAGTGCGGATGTGGGTTCATCGAAAAGCATGACCTGCGGCTCCATCGCAAGCGCGCGGACGATCGCCACACGCTGCTTCTGTCCGCCCGAAAGCTGGATCGGATAGGCATTGGCACGATCCGCCAGTCCGACACGGTTCAAAAGCTCCAGCGCTTTCTTCTCCGCATCTGCCTTACTGATGCCCTTGACGCGGATCGGCGCCAGGGTGATATTATCCATGATCGTCATATGCGGGAACAGATTGAAATGCTGGAACACCATGCCCATCTTCTGGCGGTGCTTGTCGATATCCAATTTGACCCACTGCCCCTCGGCATTGCGGATCTTCTTTTTTGTGATATCGACCCCATCGAACACGATGGTGCCGCCGGTAGGATGCTCCATCAGATTCAGGCTTCTCAGGAAAGTGGACTTGCCTGATCCGGACGGTCCGATCACGACCATGACATCACCTTTGTTGATGTCCACGGTCACGCCGTCCAGTGCCTTGATCGCACCTTTGTTGTAGTACTTTTTCAGGTCATGTACCGAGATCAGGACCTCATCTCTTATCTCCACGGCTCATCCTCCTCTCAAAATATGCAATGATCTTAGATGTGGGGAAGGTCAGGCAGAAATATACCACCGTTGCGATGATCAGAGGCTCTGCGATACGATAGGTCGCGCCTTTGGTGGATGATACCGCGTACATGATCTCCTGCACACCGATGGTGTAGCAGATAGAAGACTCTTTGATGATGGTAACGAATTCGTTTGCAATAGGCGGAAGGATGTTCTTGATCGCCTGCGGCAGGATAATGTAGCGCATGTTCTGCACCTGGGAAAGCCCCAGCGACCTGGCGGCTTCTGTCTGCCCGCCGTCAATGGACTGGATGCCGGCGCGGATGATCTCGGAAAGGTAGGCGCCGGAGTTCATGGCCAGCGCGACAACACCCGGCAGGAAACGCTCAAACCGGATAAACCCGAACAGCTTGAACGTGGGAAGAGAAATATTACCGAATACCACGTAATAAATAATGAACAGCTGTACCAGCATCGGGGTCGCGCGGAAGACCTCCACGTAAACCGTTGCGATAAAGCTCAGGGGATTGAACCGGCTCACGACAGCCCGCGGTCCGTCCTCGATCTCATGACCGTCGGCATCGATCCCGAGCGCGCGGAAAGGCCGGATATCGGACAGACGCAGTACCGCAAGAAACAGCGCCAGTATGAAGCCGAAGATCACCGTCAGCAAGGACAGGGAGACCGTACATACCAGGCCCTGTTTGAACAGGTCGATGTACCCCCAGGTTTTCTGAAATCCCGCAGCAGTAAACACGCAAAAACTCCTCTCTATATGCAATGATTTCCTCTCCCGTAATACCCGGGAGAGGAAATCCGATCATGCAGTCTGATTATTGAAGGAGATGATCACTCCTCGATCATGCCCTCGAAGATCTCGCCGGAAGCCAGCTCGTTGGCTTGGGCTACCCAGTCTTCCATCTGGCCGTTTGCCAGGCATTCCTGGATCGCTTCATTGACGCCTGCCAGCAGAGCTTCATTGCCCTTGTTGACGCCGACGACAGAGCCTTCCTGATCGTAAGGAACAGGAAGCACTACGCAAAGATCCGGATAGTTCTTGGCATAGCTTTCCGCCACCAGAGTCTCGATGTATGCGCCGTCCATCTTTCCGTTCAGGACTTCCGCGATCAGGTCGGTGACCTTCGCCATCTGGATCAGATCAGCCTCCGGGGAATTCTCCTTGGCAAGATCAGCCTGGATGGAACCCACCTGTGCGCCGACTGTCAGATCAGCCTTATTGGTGTCTTCAAGGGAAGTGAACTTGTCCTTGTTGGCCTGCAGGCACACGAAGGACTGTCCGCCGGTATAGTAAATGTCGGAGAAATCCATAACATCCGCACGGTCGGGTGACGGTGAATAACCGGAAATACCCAGGTCGACATTGTGCTGTGAAAGCTCCATGATCGTACCGTCAAAGTCCATCGGAATGATCTCCAGCTCAAGGCCGAGATGATCCGCAATGTGCTCTGCGAGAGATACGTCAAAACCCGCCAGTGTCGGGGTGCCGTCTTCGCCGATCGCATAGAACTCATAAGGTGCAAAGTCCGGGCTCATGGCTACGGTCAGCTTTCCATCCTCAACAGTCGTAAGCTCAGCAGCTGCCGCCTCGGTCTCGGCTTCAGTCTCTGCCTCTGTAGCTGCCTCGGTAGCTGCTTCCGTTTCCGGAGCTGCCGTTGTCGCGGCTTCGGTAGCCGGTGCTGCCGTCGTCTCTGCCGGAGCCGGTGCGGAAGATCCGCAGGCTGCCAGTGAGACCATCATCATTGCTGCAAGTGCAGCGCTCATCATTTTCCTCATAATATAGTTCCTCCCTTTTGGATATGCCCTGCTCTCTGCCGGACAGATTCATCAGATACTCACGGATACTTCTCGTTTAAAGTATCACTGTGCCATTATACATCAACCTACAGACTTGTCAATATTATATTATAAAAATGCACTGAAAATGTATATTTATTCATCGTCCAGCTTCAGTACACTCATGAAAGCCTGCTGCGGGATGTCGACATTGCCGAAGGTACGCATGCGCTTTTTCCCTTCCTTCTGCTTCTCCAGAAGCTTTTTCTTTCGGGATACATCACCGCCGTAGCATTTGGCGAGCACGTCCTTGCGCAGCGCCTTGATGGTCTCCCGCGCAATGATCTTGCCGCCGATGGCAGCCTGGATCGGTATCTCAAACAACTGACGGGGGATCTCCTCTTTCAGCTTCTCGCACATTTTTCTCCCCCGCTCATAGGCGGAATCCGCGAATACGATAAAGGACAGCGCGTCCACGGCTTCCCTGTTGACAAGGATATCCAGCTTCACCAGACTGGACTTCGCATATCCTTTCAGGTCGTAGTCAAAGGATGCATAACCGCGGCTGCGGGATTTGAGGGCGTCAAAGAAATCATAAATGATCTCATTAAGGGGCAGCTCATATTTGAGAAGAGCCCTCGTCTCCTCCATATACTCCATGCCAAGATAGACGCCGCGGCGCTCCTGGCAAAGCTTCATGATAGATCCGACATATTCGGTGGTGACCATGATCTCCGCATTGACGATCGGCTCTTCGATAAACTCGATCTGGGAAGGATCCGGCAGATTTGTCGGATTGGTCAGGTCGATCACGGTTCCATCGGTCTTATGGACTTTATATATAACGGAAGGTGCTGTTGTCACCAGGTCCAGGTTGTACTCTCTTTCAAGGCGTTCTTCGATGATATCCAGATGCAGCAGTCCCAGGAATCCGCAGCGGAAACCGAAACCCAACGCCACCGAAGTCTCCGGTTCATAGAAGAGGGATGCGTCATTCAGCTTGAGCTTTTCAAGCGCGTCTCTCAGGTCCGGGTACTTGGCATTGTCTGCGGGATACAGTCCGCAGTAGACCATGGGCGTGACCTTCTTATAACCGGGCAGCGGCTCTGCAGCCGGATCATCTGCCCCTGTCACCGTATCACCGACCCGGGTGGTCTGAATATTTTTGATGCTGGCTGTAATGTAGCCGACCTCTCCGGCCTTCAGCTCTCCTGTCGGGAAAAACTCCCCGGCACCCATCACGCCGGTCTCTGTCACTTCATACTCCGCGCCGGTCGCCATCATCCGGATCTTCATGTTCTTGCGGACGGTGCCTTCCTTGACCCTGCAGAACACAACAACGCCACGATAGGGATCGTAAACGGAGTCAAAGATCAGTGCCTTCAGGGGCGCTTCGGGATCACCGACCGGCGCCGGGATCTTCTTTACGATCATCTCCAGTACGTCATGGACATTCTGGCCTGTCTTGGCGGAAATACGCGGCGCATCCTCAGCTTCGATGCCGATCACGTCTTCGATCTCATGCGCGACCCTGTCCGGATCCGCGCTAGGAAGATCGATCTTATTGATTACCGGAAACACCTCCAGGTCATGATCCAGGGCAAGGTATACATTGGCAAGCGTCTGTGCTTCGATCCCCTGGGCCGCGTCCACGACCAGCACCGCGCCGTCGCATGCAGCCAATGACCGGGATACTTCATAGTTGAAGTCCACATGCCCCGGGGTGTCGATCAGATTAAAGATATATTCTTTTCCGTCGTCGGCTTTATAAACAGTACGTACGGTCTGCGCTTTAATAGTAATGCCGCGTTCTCTTTCAAGGTCCATATTATCCAGGACCTGGGCCTGCATCTCACGGGAACTTAAGAGACCGGTCATCTCAATGATCCGGTCTGCAAGGGTGGACTTGCCGTGATCGATATGGGCAATAATGCTGAAGTTTCTGATCATGCTCTGATCAAACTGAGAATCTGCCATAATTTGATCCCTTAGTACGAACTATAAGCCCTCAGGTGGGTTAGTCCCGGGGGCTTCGTCATATCATATAAACCAGGTATGCAGGATCACTGCATGGATGCAACTGCTTTGGAAAGTCTCGCGACCTTTCTGGAAGCAGTATTTGCGTGATAAACGCCCTTGCTCTGCGCCTTGTCGATCTCGGAGATCGCCGCCTTCAGAGCTGCTTCCGCAACAGCCTTATCGCCGCCTGCAACAGCTGCTTCGACCTTCTTTACAAAAGTCTTGACCTTGGATCTGATTGCCTTATTACGCTCAGTACGAGTCTGTGCTACCAGAACTCTCTTCTTTGCTGATTTGATGTTTGCCAAAGTATTCCACCTCCTTCTCCCAAAATATGCGTTTCCACTAATCCCGGACACGGACAGTTTTGTGCAAACAAAAGTATTTTAATGATAAACTATTTTTCTGTCAAGTACAGAATACGGATAACGGCAAATAAAACATTATCTTACTGGGCCATCAGGATCTCTATCGCAAGCCGGTCCGGCATATCCCCGTTCTTGACCTTCGTTTCCATCACCGCGCATTGTTCCAGACGCATGTGCAGTTCTTCCGCGGACCAGTTCCGGGTCTGTTCTTTCAGTTTGCGAAGCAGCCAGTCCCTGATCTGCATCCTGTCCATGATCTGGGCATCCGTAAGGCCTTCGCGCTGCAGCTCCTTCAGCGTATATGCCTGTGTGTACTGTCTGACGATGATATACAGGATCCGCAGGGGGGGATTCCTGAGGGCAAACAGTTCTTCCAGCAGTTCTACCGCTTTCTGGTTTCGGCCTGTCAGCTTATAGTTCATCATTTCAAATACGCGGTCGTTCAGTGTGCGGGAGCAGATGCTGTCTACATCTTCCTGCGTCACGAGCGCGCCCGGACCCCGTCCGGCAGTATAAGAGATCAGCTTTTCCAGCTCTGTCTGCAGATTCTGCATGTCATAGCCCGTCATCTCGGCCAGATCATTGAGGACCCGTCCGTCTATCTTCCTGCCATTTTTACGCAGATAGTCCCTTGCCCAGCTCCGGACATCCTGTTTCGCTGCAGAGGCATCCCGTCCCTTTTTGCTGTCTGTAGAGGTATAGCGGAAGATCTCCCCCTTTTCTTTCAGGAAACGGGTAAGCCTGCTTCCCGCATCGGCTTCCTTTTCATAAAAAATGAGAAAGGTGCTGTCAGGGATCCCTGCAAGCATATCCGTCACAGCTTCATCCGCCGCGCCATGGAACCAGCCCGTATCAGAAAGAAGGATCGTGCGGTGATCCTCAAAAAGCGGCATCGTGCCGGTCAGCCGTCCGATCTCATCCAGATCCGCATTTTCTCCGGAGAAAGCATTAAAATTGAAGCTGCCCGATGCCCCCAGGGTATTCAGCAGCTCATTCTTTTTCTGCTCTTTCAGATATTCTTCATCTCCGCAGATCAGGATCAGGTTTTTCATATATTATAATTCCGCTCCCCGAAGATCCCGGTGCCGACCCGGACAAAAGTGGCCCCTTCTTCTATTGCGACTTCATAGTCTCCGGTCATTCCCATGGACAGTATGTCCATTGCAACGCCCGGGATCCCGGCAGCATTGATGCGCTCCTTCAGTTCCCGCAGACCTCTGAAATATACCCTGTTGCTTTCCGGATCCTCCGTATATGGCGCGATCGTCATCAGTCCCCGTATCCTGAGATGCGGCAGAGCAGCGATCTCACGGACAAACGCAGGGGTCTCTTCAGGAGTCAGTCCGAACTTGCTTTCCTCTCCTGCCATATTGACTTCGCAGAGCACATCCATGATCACATCATGCTTTGCAGCCTGCTTCTCGATCTCTTCTGCCAGCTTTTGATTATCCACAGAATGGATCATGTCAACAGTACCGATAAGGTATTTTACCTTATTTGCCTGCAGATGTCCGATCATATGCCAGTGCACCGAAGCAGGCAGCATCGGTGATTTATCACGGATCTCCTGGACCTTGTTTTCGCCAAACACATCATAACCGCAGCGCAATGCCTCCGCAAGGTCCGGAACCGGCTTCGTCTTGCTGACAGCGATGAGCGTCACCTCATCCCTTTGGCGTCCGCTTCTTTCACAGGCTTCCCTGATCCTTTGCTCCACATATACCAGATTATCACTGATCTTACTCATGATAGGCTCATCCTACTTTCTTTATGATCCTGTCCGGAATGACAGGTCAGATACTCCTTATTCTGATTTATTGTAAGTCAACTCCGGCGTTTTTACAACCGGCATCTGCCGATGTATCCTGCCGATTGTTTGTGCTGCGGTTCCCGGGAAGGAACGGATCCGCATCCTGCCGTCCCTGACATGTATTAAAACAGCACCGTCCTGATAAGTCCCCAACACGCCTGTTCCATAAAACGACAGCCTGTCTGTTACTTCTTTGGAGGGATGTCCGTACCGGTTGCTGCGCCCGGCCGAAATGACCGCATATTTCGGATGCATGGTTTCCATGAGTCTTACAGAAGTAGAAGTATCGCTGCCATGATGGGCGGTTTTCAGCACTGTAATATGTTTCCCGGGATATGCCCCTTCCCACCGGCGGCATACATCGGCTTCCTCCGCCGCTGACATATCGCCGGTAAACAGCATTCTGAAAGCCCCGCTCTCCAACAGGACAGCCGGGGAATGGCAGTTGATCTCCTCTGTCTCCGACGGGGTACCGGCATAGATGCAGCTGATCCGCATAGCCCCGTCCGAAAGGATCTCTCTCCCATCCGTAAGATATGATTCCGCCTCCTCTGACAGCATCTGCCTGCGAAAGGCATTCACCAGCGCCTCATATTTCTCATGTCCGCGTGCCGGTCCCGGCAGGATCAGCCTTTTCACGCAGACATCGTCCTCTTCTTCCATCAGGTAGGTCAGACCATTGATATGGTCTGTATCCGCATGGCTGACCAGTGCGCAGTCGATCGCGCTGATCCCTTTGGAGTACAGCAGCGGCGCCAGGATCCGGTTTCCCAGCTGGGTATTGCCCGACGATCCGCAATCGATCAGTACCGTATGCTCCTTTGTTTCGATCAGGAAACCGTCCCCCTGCCCCACATCCAGAGCTGTTACCGTAACGCCTGCAGGCGTTATATGGCGCAGCGTCACTGTGTTTACGATCAGTATCACAAAAAGTACGGGGATCCTGATACTCGGCAGGCTGCCTCGTATGCTGCCATATCCCCGAACGCAGACCCCTTCGCTTCCTGCTGCCGCGGACGCCCTGTCCGGGACTTTCATAGTCAGATACAGCGCACCCCAGAGTACCGCGTAATACACCAGGATCTGCCAAAGTTCCGGACGGCCAAACAGAATCGAAGAAAAGGGCAGCTCCACACTCAGGCTGCTGAGTTTTTCATAGAACAGCAGAATATAGTGGCCCGGTGCGGCCGCTGCTGCGGAGAGTAACCCCGGCTTTGGCCGAAAGCTCCCGTACAGCACTGCTGCCGGAAAGGAACATGCCGTTATTACGGCCAGTACTCCCATGCCAGATATAAGTACTGCGCCCATCAGCGGGACAACGATCAGATTCAGGAACAGGCCGTAAAGAGGGAACGAAAAATAATGCCAGATGGTAACAGGGAGCGTTACCAGCTGTATGCTCATGCTTACGATCAGTATCCTCACCCATCCCGGCAGCCTGTTCAACCTTCTGATACGCCTGCCGCCGGATGTCCTTGCCGAACGGGACTCCGCCAACCGCTCTATCCTTTGTACCGTTTCTTCACCGACAAATGCGATCCCGAATACAGCGGCAAAGGACAGCTGAAACCCGCTCTGAAACAGCTGATACGGGTTTTGAAGGATCATCAGGATCAATGCCGCAAAGAGCGCGGATCTCATATCGTAAGCGCGGCCTGCCGCCCCTGCAGCAAAAGCGAACAGCAGCATGACAAAAGCGCGGAGACCGGACCCGGGGACCCCGATCATCAGAAGGTATGCGAAGACCAGGATGCCTGCCGCAAGACCGGACCCGATCCTGCCGAACTTTCGTCTTCGCAGAATGCCGAAAGCTCCCATCCCCAGTATGCTCACATGCAGTCCGCTTACAGCGAGCAGATGGGCGATCCCCGAGGCGCGGTAAAGATCTCGTATTTCGGGATCCGGTGCATCTTTTTCTCCAAGAAGCAGCGCTTTATAGATCCCGGCGTCTTTTGCGTCAAATCCCAGCTCCAGCGTATTGGCAAAGCTTCCGGAGACTTTTTTCAGAGGCCGAATGATCATTGCCGCAAAGCCGTTTCCTTCCGGTTCCTTCCCGCGAAATGCCAGGTATGACTCCTCACTACAGATACCCTGCCCTTTCAGATACATGGCATAATCAAACTGTCCCGGATTGGTTGCCTCATACCGCTGAAAGAACAGCTCTGCTTCAGGTGTATGAAACATGGAGGAAACAAAAGCTCCTCTGACCGATCCGAGTATAAACATACAGACGATCAGCGCTGCCTCCATGCGCCTTATCCGGAAAGGAGAAGCGCTTTCCTGTGAAAACACACAGACCCTCAGTATCGCGGCAGCCATCAGCAGACACGCGGCATATTTTACAACTACCGGCATCTCCTGTATGCCGCATATTGTGCCGGACATCAATGCCAGCCCGGCATACATCAAAGGTCGTTTCAATTTCTGATACTCTTGTACAATAAATAACCGCCCGTTGTTATTGAACATCGGGCGGTTATGATCTTTACCTGTATGCCTGCCGAAAGATGGCAGAAAGCTTTATTTGACCAGAAGTGACTTTCCGGTCATTTCCGCCGGCTGCGGAAGTCCCATCAGTTCCAGCATCGTCGGAGCGATGTCCGCAAGAACACCATTCTCACGAAGACGATAAGCCGGATCTGCGTTGAAAAGGATAAAGGGGACCGGATTGGTCGTATGCGCCGTATGCGGTGTGCCTGTGGCAGGATCGACCATTACATCGGAATTGCCGTGATCCGCGCAGATAAACATCACGCCGTCCATCTCCTTCACTGCCTCACATACCTTTCCGACACAGGTATCCACTGTCTCCACAGCCTTGATCGCCGCTTCAAGGACACCGGTATGGCCGACCATATCGGAATTTGCAAAGTTGCAAATGACCACGTCATACTTATCGCTGCGGATCGCCTCGCAGAGCTTTTCGCAAACCTCCGGCGCGCTCATTTCCGGCTTGAGATCATAGGTGGGAACTTCCTTGGGAGACGGGATCAGGATCCTGTCCTCCCCTTCGCTCGGCACCTCGATGCCGCCGTTGAAGAAGAACGTGACATGCGCATACTTCTCCGTCTCCGCAATACGCAGCTGCTTCAAATGATTTGCCGCGATATACTCGCCGAAAGTATTGGTGATCTCTTCCTTCAGGAAAGCCACGGACTTGTTGGCAATGGTCTCGTCATAATCAGTAAAGCAGGTATACTGGACCGGGAATCTCGGTCCGCGGTCAAAGCCGGTGAACTCCTCGTCACAGAACGCTCTGGAGATCTCTCTGGCCCTGTCAGGACGGAAATTGAAAAAGATGATCGAATCATTTGCGCCGATGGTAGCGACCGGCTTCCCGTTCTTCATGACCACGGAAGGAAGGATGAACTCATCAGTCACCCCTTCCGCATAAGAAGAACGCATGATCTCCTCGGCGGAATCCTTCTGTACGCCGATCCCCTTTGTCAGCGCGTCATACGCCTTCTCGATGCGGTCATAATTCTTGTCCCGGTCCATGGCATAATATCTGCCGCTGATGGATGCGATCTCGCCGACGCCGAGTTCCGCCATTTTTTCTTCGAGCGCACGAATATAACCGATGCCGCTCTCGGGCGGTGTATCTCTTCCGTCCATAAAGCAATGGACATATACCTTCTTCAGTCCTTCCCGTTTCGCAAGCTCCAGGAGCCCGTAAAGATGCGTATTGTGGCTGTGGACGCCGCCATCGGACAGAAGTCCCATGATATGCAGCGACGTGCCGTGCCTGCGGCAGTTCTCCACGCTCTCCAGCAGCGCCGGATTCCGGAAGAAATCCCCGTCCTCAATGCTCTTGGTAATGCGCGTCAGTTCCTGGTAGATGATCCTTCCGGCACCCATGTTCAGATGGCCGACTTCGGAATTGCCCATCTGTCCGTCCGGCAGTCCGACCGCCAGTCCGGAGGCATATCCCTTAACAAAGGGACACTCCTTCATCAGCCGGTCAAGATTCGGTGTATTCGCCAGAGCAACCGCATTGTTCTCTCTTTCCTCACGGAGTCCGAGTCCGTCCATGATCACTAAAACTGCAGGTCTTTTTCCCATATTCTCACCTCATATGTCCTGTGACCCCTCCAGAGGGATCTCATTATACAACAGGCTGAAAACGCCTGTATCGGTTCAATCACATCGCACACAATCATAGCACAACCACCGGAAATAAGTAAAGCTGATTCCTGTTTTCTATGCTATACTTGTGTCGGACATTTCATATCAAAATACAGGACGCATGAGGTACCTGATGGCAGAGTTTATACTACATTCAGAATACGCGCCTACCGGTGACCAGCCGCAGGCGATCCGGGAACTCGTAGACGGATTTCGCGCCGGCAACCAGTTCCAGACCCTGCTTGGAGCCACCGGTTCCGGAAAGACCTTCACTATGGCGAATGTGATCCGCGAGCTGAAAAAGCCGACACTGATCATTGCCCATAACAAGACCCTGGCAGCGCAGCTTTATGGTGAATTTAAAGAGTATTTTCCCGAAAACGCCGTAGAGTATTTTGTTTCTTATTATGATTACTATCAGCCGGAGGCTTACGTTCCCTCGACAGATACCTATATCGAAAAGGACTCCGCCATCAATGATGAGATCGATAAGCTGCGTCATTCCGCAACAGCCGCCCTGTCAGAACGGGATGACGTGATCATTGTTGCTTCGGTCTCCTGTATCTATGGCCTGGGTTCCCCTATCGATTATAAAAACATGACAGTCTCTCTCCGTCCGGGACAGACCTATGACATGCGCGATATCATGCGACGTCTGGTAGACATGCAGTACATGCGCAATGAAATGGACTTCAAGCGCGGCTCCTTCCGTGTGCACGGAGATGTGCTGGAGATCTATCCTTCCTACTCCGGCGGAGAAGCTTATCGGATCGAATTCTTCGGCGACGAGATCGACCGCATCTCTTCTTTCGATTCGGTGACAGGTCATGTGAAAGCCTCCCTGAATCACTGTATCGTGTTCCCCGCATCTCATTATGTGGTTCCCAAAGAGCAGATGGACCGTGCCTGTGACGCGATCCTTGAGGAAATGGAGGAACGTGTGCGCTTTTTCACCTCCGAGGACCGTTTTATCGAAGCTCAGCGCATCGGTGAGCGCACCAGCTTCGATGTTGAGATGCTCAAGGAGACCGGTATCTGCTCCGGGATCGAAAACTATACCCGTCATCTGGCAGGATCCCCCGCCGGCGCGCCTCCCTATACCCTGATCGACTATTTCCCGAAGGAATTTCTGATCATTATTGACGAGTCACATATGACGATTCCTCAGGTCAGGGCTATGTATGCCGGAGACCATTCCCGTAAAACAGTCCTTGTGGATTACGGATTCCGTCTTCCTTCCGCGCTTGACAACCGTCCCTTAAACTTTGAGGAATTTGAGACACGGATCGATCAGATGCTCTTTGTTTCAGCCACACCCGGGCCTTATGAATATAATCATGAACTGCTTCGCGCTGAGCAGATCATCCGCCCGACCGGACTCCTGGATCCGCCGGTCGAGGTCCATCCTGTGCAGGGACAGATCGACGATCTCATCTCACAGATCCATAAGGAGACCGAAAAAGGCTACAAAGTGCTGGTAACGACACTGACCAAAAAGATGGCCGAGGATCTGACCAAGTACATGCAGGATACCGGTATCCGCGTCCGTTATCTGCATTCGGACGTGGACACTCTTGAACGCAGCGAGATCATCCGGGACATGCGTCTGGATGTATTCGATGTGCTGGTCGGCATCAACCTGCTGAGGGAAGGCCTTGATATTCCGGAGGTATCTCTGGTGGCGATCCTCGATGCTGATAAGGAAGGCTTCCTGCGCAGCGAGACTTCACTGATCCAGACGATCGGACGCGCTGCCCGAAACGTGGACGGTCATGTGATCATGTATGCCGATACGGTTACGGAATCGATGCGGCGCGCGATCGATGAGACCAACCGGAGACGGGCTGTGCAGAGCGCCTATAATGAAGAGCATGGCATCACACCTGTTTCGATCCGCAAGGCAGTGCGTGAGCTGATGACCATCTCCAAGGCTGCTTCCGAAGATACCGGGCGGGCTGAAAAGGATATCGAATCCATGAATCCGCGGGAACTGAAAGCCCTTTCTGCCGCCTTAAGCAAGCAGATGCGCGCAGCTGCCGCCGAATTAAATTTCGAGGAAGCCATCCGGCTGCGCGATCGCCTGTCCGAAGTCAGAAAACTCCTTATGGACTGACCACGTCCACGACCTCATATCCTTCAAATTCAAAGCCTTTTCTGCTGCCGCCGGCAAGGAAAAGGCTTTCGTCATATAACACATCAAAGCTCTCATCGTCCGTTACGATCCGGTACCCTATCGGATCATGATACACTGTAAGCGGGCCTCCTCCCTTCGGGATCATTACGGCATCCGGCGGAAAATATCCGGCAAATCGCTGCGGTACAAGAGGATTCTCCTCGACACCGGTGTACGTCTCCATTACTGTCCGTCCGTTCAGGATGTGTTCGATCTCCCCGCTGACGATCACCTCAAAACCACACGCCGAACATCGTCCGTTTGCGATCTCATGTTCCTCCGCCGGAAACTCATAACCGCAGGACATGCACACCGCGCCATGCTCACGAGCGTCCAAAGGCTCACAGACCCTCTCCGCATGAGCGCAGCCGGCCTTACGGACAGCATCAGAAAGGCCGGATACCTCGACCGGACCGTGGTGCGAACAGACATCCTCCCCACCGTCCCCCGGAAGGATATACTCTCCTCCCAGATTCAGAAACAATGTATCCTCCATCAGCATATCGCCGAAAGCAGCTGCGTCCGTCCCGCTGACAGTCCAGCAGATCTCTATGGCACGGCTCCTGCCATAACGTCCCCGCGTAATGTTCGTCGATACGATACGCACATCGCCCATGCGGACTGTCTCCACCGCCGGCGCAGCCGTTGGTGTGGAATAATCCGGGATCAGTATCGTCACATCCGGATCCTCCATAAAAACATTGAGCGCATCCATGTGCTCCGACCTTCCAAGTTCAAATCCGTAAAAACGCATCGGCTCCGCAGCGACGGAAAGATGTACCTCAAATGAATCCGGACCGGTCAGCACCGCATATGCTTCCAGGGTACTGCACTCGAGATTGTTCTGATCCGATGACCTGTCCCCGTCTGCGGAAAAAAGCTGCATCTGCGTACTGTATACGGCATATCCGAGTGCTCTTGCCGCGGCTGCCTGTTCCGCCTTTTCTTCCGAATACGAACCCGGCGTCGCTTCCTCATATATTCCGTCAAACAGGTCCGATGCTTCCTCTTCATATATCTCATCAGACCGATTGGTCTGTGTCTCTTCTTTCTCCGCATATTCTCCCGGAGTAGCCGCCCAGTCAGCACAGCCCCCGGACGGAAAGATGCCGTCCGCATATTCTGCCCGCGCGCGGCCGGCGGAGCAGCAGAACACAACGAGCACAGCAGCAAAAAGAAACGCCAGCCTTATTTCATTATGTTTCCGCATACAGCGCTTCCTTTCCGTCCGCTCTGACAGAAATGCCGCTTATCTCCGGAAGCCAGAAGACCGTCAGCTTTGTTTCATAAGAGATATGCTCTTCCCTTGTACCGACCGACACTACACAGCGGTAACAGCTGTCGTGGTCCTCCCGGCGAAGCCCCGAAAGCGTCAGACGCGCACTGTTCTCCTCCAGGCGTAAATAATCCTGATCATTCCGCCTTTTTACATACCATGTATAAGACACGGCTTCATCTGTTTCCGCGTCCAGGGTGACCCGGCCGTACTGAAACGCAGTTTTTCCGTGCTGCAGCCTGTAGTCATTTTCTTCCGGCAGGTCCCGGATCCATTCGATCACATGATTGTTGAAGTGTTCCTCATCCCAGAGATCTGCAGCGCCCGGATCCTGACCCGGACTTATCCCCTGACCGCTTTCCGGAATGACATTCGTTCTCCAGAGAGCCTTTGCCGTCGGACGGCCTTCCTCGTCAGGCTCTGCTCCCGCCAGGTCTGCGGGATCATCCGACGCCAGCAGATAAACAACAGTATCGGAAAGCAGCTCTGCATTCTCTTCCGGAGAGATCTCCTGCTGCCGGTTGCCTTTCATATACCAGCCCGCAAACCATTTGTCTTCCCTGACAGGGTCTTCCGGCAGTTCAACTATCTCCCCGTAGACCTGTTCCAGAACAGTCCCGGTGCTCCCGTCGGGAAACATTCCGCCCGCTGTCAGAAAATGCACTCCGTAATGCCGGGGCGTATAAAGACCCGAAAGGATTATTTCCGTTCCATCGACTTCTGTAAGGTTCTTTACATAGACATCAGGATAAAGAATATCGCCAACAGCTGCTGTTCCTGTCTGCGGATCTTCCGGCGTCCCGGTCCCCGAAACGGCAGCCTGTGACACGATATGAAGTCCTCCCACTACCAGTATGGGCAGAAGCAGCTTACTC
>JAEEGL014586115.1_pt1 | contig 15622 bp, 15 predicted proteins | sample 9134231 | NCBI WGS metagenome assembly JAEEGL01 (sample SAMN16246548, study PRJNA631951) | gut metagenome | biome: gut microbiome; feature: rumen; material: fiber-attached | host: Bos | place: Iran: Karaj | collected 2018-10
CATCTGGGGGACTGGGGCACCCAGTTCGGCAAGATGATCGCCGCCTACAAGCGCTGGGGCGACGAGGAGACCGTGAAAAAGGGCGGCGTGGACGAGATGGTGAAGCTCTACGTGCGCTTTAACGCCGAAGCCAAGGAAAATCCCGCCCTGGAAGACGAGGGCCGCGCCTGGTTCAAGAAGATAGAGGACGGGGACGAAGAAGCCCTTAGGATATTCAGCTGGTTCAAGGAGGTCACCCTTAAGGACGCCGAAAAGGTGTACGACATGCTGGGGGTGAAGTTCGATTCCTACGCCGGCGAAAGCTTCTACAACGACAAGATGCAGCCCGTAGTGGACGAGCTCAGGCAGAAGAAACTGCTGGTGGAGGACGCGGGCGCGCAGATAGTCAAGCTGGACGAGTGGAACATGCCTCCCGCCATAATCCTGCGCAGCGACGGCGCCACCCTGTACATGACCCGCGACCTGGCCGCCGCCAAGTACCGCCACGACACCTACGCTTTCGACAAGAACCTGTACGTGGTAGCGTATCAGCAGGACCTGCACTTCAAGCAGCTGTTCAAGGTGATGGAGCTTTTGGGCTGGGACTGGGCGAAGGGCTGCGAGCACGTAAACTTCGGCATGGTGTCCTTCAGCGGCCAGTCGCTTTCCACGCGGGAAGGCCGCATAGTGTACCTGGAGGACCTGCTCACCCAGTCCATCGAAAAGGCGGAAAGCATAATCGCCGAAAAGAGCCCGGACCTGGAGAACCGCGGGGAGATCGCAAAGCAGATAGGCATCGGCGCGGTGATCTTCTTCGCCCTGTTCAACGGCAGGATCAAGGACATAGACTTCACCTGGGACAAGGCGCTCAACTTTGACGGCGAGACCGGCCCCTACGTGATGTACACCCACGCCCGGCTGTGCAGCGTGCTGAGGAAAGCGGAGGAGATAACCGCCGCGCCCGACTTTACGGCGCTTGACGACCCGGAGAGCCAGGCGGTGCTCAGGCTCCTTGACGAGTTCCCCCAGACGGTCAAACTCGCCGCCCAGAAAAACGAGCCTTCCTACATCACCCGCTTCTCCTGCGAACTGGCAAAGGCGGTCAACCGCTTCTATTACGAGCACCGCATACTGGACGCGGACGCCTCCGCCTCGGCGGCAAGGCTGATGCTCACCCGCGCCGCCCGCACCACGATCAAGACCGCGCTGTCGTTGCTCGGTATCGCCGCTCCCGAAAAAATGTGATGCGCGCTGCCGCGCTTCGCTGAAAATGAAACCTGTTTCATTTTCAGCGTTCAGGTTTATGCAGTAAGGCGGACGGTTTTGGCAGAAACGGTCTGTAGCCAACTGCCGGGAAGCAAGGCAACAGGTTTTTCTGAAATTTCTGCGGAAATTTTCGTGCGGAAAACCTGCAATGAAGCGATTGCTTGCTCCGGTCGTCAGGCTTCCTGCGCAAAAATCGCGTCCTCGCGCCGTACATGCCGCCGCTGCGGGTCGAAGCCGACCAAGTGTACGGGCGCCGCGCTTATCGCTCAAAATGAACCGGAAACCATTTTGAGCGGTCTTTACCCCGTGATCCTGCGGCGAAGCCGCTTGAAAGCCAAAAGAGAAATCCGGAGGTTGTTATGGAAATATTCAAAATGCGTCCCGCGTACCGCTGGGGGGAGATGACCCCCTGGGGCGGCGAAAGGCTCGCCGAGTGGCTGGGCAAGGACACTCCCGGCGACCGGGTGGGCGAAAGCCTGGAAGTCAGCGACCTTAAGGGTCTGGAAAGCGTGATCCTGAACGGCGAGTACGAAGGCCAGCCCCTGTCAAAGGCGCTGGAAGACGACTATGCCGGCGTGACCGGCACCGACAAGCGCCCCTTCCCGCTGCTGCTCAAGCTGCTGGACGCGAAGGACATACTCTCCGTGCAGGTGCATCCCGGGGACGAGTACGCGCTCAAGAACGACGGCAAGCTGGGCAAGACCGAGGCGTGGATGATCGTTTCCGCCGACGAGGGCAGCCGCATCGCCTACGGCTTAAAGCTGCTGGACAAACCCCTGGACGAGATAGTTGCCGAAGGCAGGATAGAGGAGTGCCTGAACTGGGTGTATCCAAAGGCGGGCGACGTGTACTACATCCCCCACGGCTGCGTGCACGCGCTGGGCGGCGGGGTTATGGTGTACGAGATACAGCAGTCCTCCGACGCCACCTACCGTTTCTGGGACTGGGGGCGCGTGGGCAAGGACGGCAAGCCCCGTGAGCTGCACACCAAGAAGGCGCTGGACGTGAGCCGCACGGACATAAGCCTGGGCAAGCTGGAAGGCGCTACCGTGCTCAGGGAAGGCGGCAGCGTGACCTACTTCATATCCGACGAGAATTTCTGCCTGGCGCGGCTTAACGTGTGCGGCAGGATGCCCATAAACAACAAATACATGTGCTTCGTGACGCCTCTTGAGCCCTGCGTGATGGGCTGGGACGGCGGAGAAGTGGAAATAAACGCGTTTGAGACCGCGCTGGTGCCGGCTGCCTGCGCTCATCCGTATATTAAAGGGAAGCTGGCTGCGCTTATGTCCACTTTGCCGGACAGCGAATGCTTAAGGCAGGAACTGGGCTACCGGTCCGAACTGGTCGCGGGGCTGTGACAGGCAAGTGACGGAAGGAGCGCTTAGGACGCTCCTTCCGTGTTTTTTTACCGGCTGCTTCCCGCAAAACCCGACAAGGCGGATCAAAGGAGACAAGCATGAAAAAACTCATTTCTGTGCTGCTGGCGCTGCTAATGGTCATGGCGCTTATGCCCGTCACGTCGGCGGACACGACCGAGCATACCCACAGCTGGAGGCAGATAAGCCGCGATGAACCCACCTGCACCATGGGCGGACGCGCGCTGTATATGTGCATCTGCGGGGAAAAACTGGTGGAAAATCTGCCCGCGCTGGGCCATGCATTTTCAAAACAGGTGTATATCAGCCGCGCGGACTGCACGCATTACGGCGTGTTTTACTGGGAATGCGAGCGCTGCGGAGAACGTTCCGCCACGGGCAACGACAAGCCCATGGGGCACGACTGGACCGATTGGGTGATAATACGGCGGGCGTTCCCCGGCGAGGAGGGCGTGCAGCTGCGCAAATGTTCCCGCTGCGGCGAGACCGAAAAGCGCTCATATGCCTTTGACACAGGCGCTTCGGACTATATGCCCCGCGAAAACGGCGGCAGCGCCCGGGATATACTGGACCTGCTGCGCGGCGGCGCTTCGAGCACGCCGGAGGTCGGCTTTGGTCCGTTTACGGCAGGGGAGCCCGGAAGCGGGAACGTCATTCCCGGCGAAAAGCTGGAAATATCGTTTATGGAGCTTAACCAGGCCGAAGAAGATGGATACCTGGAGCTGGATTTCGGCATAAAAGGAGGGCTGCCGCCTTATCACGTAGAGGTGTATTACAGGGGGCTTACTGGAGAAAACGGGGAAAAGTACACCGAAGCCCTGGCAAAGGCGCGCACCATAGAAGACGCCGATATTCTTACGAACGACTGCCGCTTCATCGTGGACGCGGAATACGATTTTTACTATTCCTCCGATAACGAATGGCGGCAGGCGCACGACCGTTACCGCTACAAACTCGTCGTAAGGGATTCCGGCGGGCAGGAAGCTTCGGCAGACAATTATGACGAAAGCCTTTTTGAGTAGGAGCGTACGGTCATGAAAAGATTATCTGCCATGCTTCTGGCTTGTCTCCTGCTCTTTGCTTCCGCCGCTCTTGCCGAGACGGAAAATAAAAACCCCGCCGCGGGAAACTGGTATGCCGACCTTAACGGCATCCCCGTGAGCCTGTCGCTGGACCCGGACGGCACGTACGTTTTCAGCGTGCTGGGGGAGGCGCAGACAGGCGCGTGGACCATGTCGGAAAACTACCTGCTGCTCGACGCGGACGGGCTGTCGCCCATAAACGTGGTGAGCGACACGTTCATGGTGCAGGGGGATATGGGCCTGTTTTTCAACCGCGAGCCCGCCGTGGTGTATAAACCCGCGGGCGTCATGCCCGCCGCGGGACCGGACTGGTTCAGCGGATACTGGAAGAGCCTGTACGTGGAAAGGGCGGGCACCACCGCGCCCGCGGAAGCCCTGGGAGACAGCACGGACATCTACATCGAAGGCGAGTCGGTCGCCCTGGGCGGGGAGCGCTTCGGGGATATCTGGTGGAACTTCACCTTCTCTGACGGCACGCTTTCGGCGGAGCTCGAGGGCGGCGAAAAGCTGGTCTTCTCCCTTCAGACGGACGGGCGGCTCAGGCTCGAGATCAACGAGGACGGGAACCGGGAGACGCTGTGGCTCGCCGCCGTCAGGAACAAAGACGCCGCATGAGCTTGCGGCGCCGGATCGCAGCATAAAAACAAACAGCCTTCCCTGCAAGGGGAAGGCTGTTTTGATGCGCCGCGGAAAGCGCCGTCAGATGCCCAGTTCCGCTTCAAGCGCCGCGCGGGGCCTGTAGCCCAGGGCCTGCTTTACGGGCTTGCCGTCTTTGAACAGTATGACCAGCGGTATGGACATGATGCCGAACTGCTGCGCCAGGGCGGGCTCTTCGTCCACGTTCACCTTGCACACCTTGAGTTTGCCTTCATTGGCCTCGGCGATCTCGCTGAGCACGGGACCCAGCATGCGGCAGGGGCCGCACCAGGTGGCCCAGAAGTCCACGATGCAGGGGATGTCGCTTTTGACGACTTCCTGCTCGAAAGAAGCGGTGGTTACCTTTACTTCCATGATGATTCTCCTTGTAATGAATGATGGGCGGTCTTACAGGCACGCCTTGTATATCTCGGCTGTGTCCCCGTTCGTCAGGGGCACGAAGGCATCCTTAAGGTATCCGCCATTGTTGGCGTGGGCGGAAAAACTTATTTCTCCTTGTAGTACAGCATGCAGTGGCAGAAGCCCTCGAACTCCGGGTCGGAGATCTGGTCGCGGAATTCCTTGCACATGCACTTGGTGTCGGGGGTCCTTTCCAGGCGGCAGGGGCAGTAGCCGTCCTTCATCTTAAGGCCTTCCTTGATGGTCTTGACGACTTCCTCGTCGGGGTTTAAGCGTATCTTCATGCGTTACCTCCTTTGGGGGCGATAGGTATCCGGATATTAAGGTCCCGCCGGGGCGGGAAAATGCGCGGAAAGTTATTCCTCCAGCAGGCGGCCCAGGATCATCAGCAGGGTGTGCTTCGCGCCCACGCCCGCGGCGCCGGTGCAGCAGGGGCAGCCGTCGGTGCAGGGGCAGGCGTTTAGCAGGCGCTTGGCTTCGCGGAAGAACTCGGTGTTCATCTCGTACACGCGGTCGCTGAGCCCGATGCCGCCGGGGATCATGTCGTACAGGTACAATGTGGGCTTCTGGGAAAAGCTGTCCTTGACGTGGTAGCTCACGTTTATGTCCGTTACGGAGCACATCAGGAAGGTGGGCGCGATGTGGCGCATCAGGTAGGAGAGCGCCACCATGGCGGTCTTGGTCTCCTCCTTGCCGAACTCCTCCTCCAGCCCCTCGGGCAGCGTCCACCAGCAAGCGGTGGTCTGCATCTCCAGCTCGGGCAGCGTCACGGGGCCCCAGCCCAGGTTCTCGTGGGTGTCGAAGCGGATCTTCTTGAACACGGTGACTATGGAGGACACCAGCACTTCGCCCCTGTGGCGGCCCAGAAGCTGCTCTTCGTCGCTTTCGAACTCGTCCAGCACCTTCAGGGAGGTGGTCAGGTCGGCGTCGGTGTAGTAGCCCACGTCCACCCGGCGGATATAGGCCTTCTTGTCGTCGAAGTCCAGATCCTCCACCTGGTACTGCTGGCCCTCGTGCATGTATATGGCGTACTTGTGCAGCAGCATGGGCACTGTGAAGCGGTCCATTTCGCCCACTACGCGGTGGTGCTTGGGGTCGGTGATGTCGATTATTACGAAGTTCTGGTCGGACGCGCTTCTGAGGTTAATGCCCGCCTGGGGGAACTCCTCCGCCATCCAGTACCACTTGCCGGACACCTTGCGCAGTATATTCTGGTCCTCCAGGTAGGAGAGCAGTTCGCCCGTCTCACTAAACCCGCCGAAGGTCTCGCCCTCCTCGAAGGGCAGCTCGTAGGAGGCGCACTTGAGGTGGTTGAGCAGTATGTACAGGTTGTCGGGGTTTATGAACGCCATCTCCGGGGACTGGTCGAAGAAGAAGTCCGGATGGCTCATTATGTACTGGTCCAGGGGGTTGGAGGAGCCCACCAGTATGGTCAGGCTCTCCGCCTGCCGCCGCCCCGCGCGGCCCGCCTGCTGGCGGGTGGAGGCGATGGTGCCGGGATAGCCGCACATCACGCAGCAGTCCAACTGGCCTATGTCTATGCCCAGCTCCAGGGCGTTGGTGGATATGACCATGTCCACGCCGCCCCGGCGCAGCTCGGTCTCTATCTCACGCCTTAATGTGGGCAGGTAGCCGCCCCGGTAGCCCCTTACGCGGCCGGCGTTGCCTATGGGGTCGCGCACCTCGTCCTTAAGGTAGCGGGTCAGCACCTCCACGGTCAGGCGGCTTTTGCCGAACACGATGGTCTTTATGCCGTCCTTAAGCAGGCGGGAGCAGATCTTCCGCGTCTCGGGTATGCTACCCGCGCGGATGCCCAGCTGCCGGTTGACCACGGGGGGATTGTAGAATATCACGTGGCGCCTGCCCTGGGGCGCGCCGTTGTTGTCCACCACGGTCACGTCCCGCCCGGTCATGACCCGGGCGAGTTCGCCGGGGTTTTTGATGGTGGCGGAACAGCAGATGAAGGTGGGGTCAGCGCCGTAGAACGCGCAGATGCGCTTTAAGCGGCGTATCACGTTGGCCAGGTTGCTGCCGAACACGCCGCGGTAGGCGTGGATCTCGTCTATCACCACGTACTTCAGGTTCTCGAACAGCTTGACCCAGCGGGTGTGGTGGGGCAGTATGCCCTGGTGCAGCATGTCCGGGTTGGTGACCACCACGTGCCCCGCCTGGCGGATGGCCGTGCGGGCGGAGGCGGGAGTATCGCCGTCGTAGGTGAAAGCCTTTATGTCCTCGCCCAGCGCCTCTATCATGCCGTAAAGCTCCGCCACCTGGTCGCTGGAAAGCGCCTTGGTGGGGAACAGGTACAGCGCCCGGGCGGAATTGTCCTTAAGTATGGAGGACAGCACCGGCAGGTTGTAGCACAGCGTCTTGCCGGAGGCGGTGGGCGTCACCACCACCAGGTCTTTGCCGGAAAACGCCAGCTCCAGCGCCCGCGCCTGGTGGGAGTACAACTGAGTGATGCCCCGCTGCCTGAGCACGTCGGCTATCCGCCTGTCCAGCGTCTCGGGAAAAGGCGTGTAGGAGGCGGGGTTCGCCGGCAGGGTGCGCATGCACTCCACGTTTGCCATGAAGCCGGGATCGTTTGTGAGGTTGTTGAGCAGTTCAGGTATCGTCATGTGCTTAAGTTATACGTACTCGACTTCGATGCCCGCCACGGCTTCGTTTACCAGGCTTTCCACGTCCAGCTTGCTTTCTTCCTTTTCCACTTTGTCCAGGCGGGGCTTGGTCACGGGGTGGCGGGGAGTGAACACGGTGCAGCAGTCTTCATAGGGGAGGATGGAGGTCTCGTAGGTGCCGATCCTTTCGGCGATGCGGATTATCTCCAGCTTGTCCATGCCTATCAGCGGGCGGAACACGGGCATGAGCGTCACGTTCTCGGTGCAGGTCATGGCTTCCAGCGTCTGGGAGGCCACCTGGCCTATGCTTTCGCCGGTGACCAGGCAGCTGCAGCGCTCGTTTTCGGCGACTTTGGCGGCGATGCGCATCATGAAGCGGCGCATTATCACCGTGCCCAGGCCTTCCTCGCACTTTTCGTGTATCTCCAGCTGGGGCTTGGTGAAGGGCACTATGTGCACCTTCATGCCGTACTGGTAGCCGCCGGTCAGGCGCGCCAGGGTGAGCACCTTGTCCCGGGCAAACGCGCTGGTGTAGGGGGGAGAAGCGAAGTGGATCGCCTGCAGGTGCACGCCGCGGCGCATGATCTGGTAGCCTGCCACGGGGGAATCTATGCCGCCGCTGAGCAGGAGCATGCCGCGCCCCGCGGTGCCCATGGGCAGTCCGCCCGCGCCCATTATCTCCCGGTTGCACAGGTAGGCGTGGTCGCGGATCTCTATCCACATTTTGGTCTGGGGATGGTGCACGTCCACGGTCAGGGTGGGGTTTGATTCAAGTATCTTTTCGCCCGCGACGCCCGCCAGCACCTGGGAGTTAAGGGGGAAAGACTTATCGGAACGCCTGCAGATGACCTTAAAGGAGCCCTTTACGTCCTTCATCATCTCGGCGGCTTTGGCAAGGATGCTGTCCAGGTCCTTTTCCATCTCCACCGCGGGGGACACGGAATACACGCCGAACACGTTTTTGACCTTGTCTATCGCAGTCTCCATGTCCGCGAAATCGCTCACGTATATGCGGCCCTCGCTCAGCCATACCCGGCCTTCGCCCAGGGTCTTCCTGATGTCGTCCACCAGGGTCTTAAGGAAATAGGGGCGGTTCAGGCCCTTTAAGTGGACCTCGCCGAAACGGACCAGAAGTACTTCTCTCATCATGTGCCTTTCAGAGTTTCGTTTGTTTTGGAATATCGGTTTTCGAAACGGTCAGTTTATCGTAAGGGACTTGAGCACGTCCTCCGCGATGGCAACGACCTCGTTGCCTATGAACATCACGCCCACCACGGTCCTGCCTTTTCCGGTCAGGTACAGCGCGAGGCTCGCACCGGATACTTCGCCCTTTATCACGCCGAACACGCGGCCGTCGATCGTCTCAATCTCGGGGTCGGCGGCAAGCCCGGTGGACTTGGGCAGCACCATGGAGGCGAACTGCGGGGCGTACACGTCGTCATAATCGAAATCAAGGGGATATATGGTCACGGCGTAGGCGTTGTTCTGGACTTTGGGGTCGGAAAACAGTACGCCGGAGCCCGTATCCATAAGCGAGAAATTGTCGGGATAGCCGACGGAGATCAGGTCGTTGCTCCAGGTCAGCCAGCCTTCGCCGGCGCCTTCCTTGGGGAAATCGTACCTTAGCGCCACGCTCTCCATTATATTGTCGCCCTCGGCAAGCGCCTTACTTCCTATCAGCACGAAGCCCACCAGGTGGGTGTCTCCCGTCAGGATCACGCACCTGGCGTCGTCGCCCGTGGCTTTCCAGGAGCCGTCAAAGCTGTAGCCCCGGAGATTCGCGATCTCCACGTACTCGTATTCGCCGTTCATCTCCAGGTTGGGGCCGGAATAGCTCGTGATCCAGCTTTGGACGATCGGGCTGTCCTGTTCGGCGTCGCCGGTAAGGGTGATATAGTTCTGGAACACGCAGAAGGTGAGTATGCCGCTGTTGCCGTCGGGGGACAAAAGCACTATGTCGCCGTTGGCGGCGGTGGAAAGGCTCCAGTCGGAGGGGTAGGAGAAGGAGTAGTAATCGTCGGAATACACGGTCTGTTCCGCCAGCGCGCAGCAGCCCAAAAGCGCCAGGGCGACGAGTAGGGAAAGCAGTTTCTTCATGGTGCGCTCCTTTCTTGCGGCAGGGAGTGACGTGAAAGCGTTTAAGATCAGCGCCGCTGGTATTTGACCAGCATTTCGGCCTTTTCCGCGACCTTCCGGGCCGTGATATCTATCTCTTCATCTGTGGTGAAGCGGCACAGGCTGAAGCGCAGCGCGCTCTGGGCGATCCTGTCGCCCAGGCCCATGGCAAGCAGCACCTTGGAGCCTTTCCTGCCTTTGGCGGAGCAGGCGGAGCCGTTGCCCACGTATATACCGTCCTCCTCAAGGGCGTGCAGCAATGTCTCGCTGTTGACGCCGGGGAAGGAGATGTTCAGTATGTGCGCCGCGCCGTTTTCCGGGGAATTCACTTTCGCCCAGGGGGTAAGGCGGGTTATCCCGTCCTTAAGCTGCTCTTTGAGCGCCCAAATGCGTTCGTGCATCGAAGCGTCGTCCAGCATCTCCCGCACGGCGGCGTTCAGGGCGATTATGCCGGGGGTGTTTTCCGTGCCGCTCATGAGCCCGCTCTCCTGGCCGCCTCCGTATATCAGGGGCTTTAGGTGCACCCGCCCGGAGACGAGGAGCGCGCCCGTGCCCTTGAGCGCGTGGATCTTGTGGGCGGACAGGGTGTACATATCGACGCCCTTTAAGGACACGCTTTCCCTTAAAAAGCCCTGCACGCCGTCCACGTGCAGAAGGCAGGAGGGGCAGAGTTGGTCCCTGAGCTTCACGATCTCGGAAACGGGGTTTACCGCGCCGGTCTCGTTGTTCACCTGCATGACGCTCATAAGGTCAAGGCCTTCTTTGAGCGCGCTTTTTATGGCGTCCATATCCACGCTGCCCGAAGCGTTCGCGGGCAGGTAGATGACATTTGCGCCCTCCGTCTCCAGCCTCTGGGCGCAGGAGAGCACCGAGGGGTGCTCCACGCTCGTCACCGCCGCGCGGACGCGGCTTCTGTCCTGCCTTAAGCTGCCGAAGATGGCCAGGTTGTTGGAATATGTGCCCCCGGGGGTAAAAATCACCCGGTGTTCCCGGGCGCTCAACGCTTTGAGTATGGTCTCCCTGCACTCTTCCATGCGCCTGTGCGCGCTGAGTGCGGGAAGGTACAGCGCGGAGGGGTTGAACCAGTCTTCCTTAAGCGCGCCGTTTACCGCCTGTATCACGCCGGGGCTGGGCCGGGTGGTGGCGGAAGCATCAAGGTATATCACGCGGGCTTTTCCCCCTGCCACACGCCGAAGTTGAGGGCGTTGCGGGTGGTGATGAGCGTCTTCATGTCGGGATTCGGCTCGATTATGGCCAGGTGCTTGACGCCGTTCTTCACGAAGTACAGGTACGTCAGATCCGCGTCCCGGTTAAGGAACCAGTTGTGCTTTTTGATGTCCCTGCCGCTTAGGTACCTCTGGAAGGAGGGATGGTTCACGCTGCCCGCGCTCTCCACCATGTCCAGCGGGATCTCCGCCAGGTATTTGCGCTTGGAGTTGTTGAGCACCTGGCTCACGTCCAGCGTAGCCTTGGGGCCCAGGCGGGTGAAGGCGTACTCGTATTCCACGCGCAGGGTGTCTTTTTTGAACCACAGAAGGCCAGCGCAGCCCACCAGCAGCAGCCCTGTCACCAGGCTGGGCCACTGGAACTGGCCCATGGTTATGGTGTTTATGGAGCCGTATACTTCGATCAGTCCCATAAATCCGAATATAACTATGAATATCCAGACCAGGTAGTAGATCACGGTGTTTACGCCGTTGTGCCGTTTGACTACGATTTGCTCCTTGTGGTCGTCCATTGCCATGATGAGTGTCTCCTTTTAGCAAATATTGTGCGCAGAAAACCGCTGCGGACAGGTTACTGTTTGGGTTTGACCGTGACTTTTATGTCCCGGTAGGTGTTGTCGAAGGCTATGGCCCTTATCACGCACTGGCCCGGGGCGACGGCGTGGATCTTGCCGGTGTCGGGCTCGGCGTAGGCTATCTGCGGGTCGGAGGAGATGAAGTACAGGGTGTTGACTATGCTGCTGGTGCGCATGTCCTGGGAATAGGTCTTGGTGCCGCCCACTTTCATGGTCACCTTTGTGAGCCCGAGTTTCCAGGTCTTTTTCATGGAGTACTGGGTCTGGGTGGTGACGGTCTCCCCGTCGCTTTTGAAGCGCACCGCGCCGGAATTGCGGGAGGAGGTTATGAACACCCGGGCGCCCGTCCTGCGCGCGCGGTTGATCTGGGCGGCGGTGGGGGTGTACTTTTCGGAAGTGGAGAACACGAAGTGGCCGCACTTCATCTGCTCGTACACCTGGGTGGTCATGCCCTGGTTGTGGTGGGGGGACTTGAATATGTCGCAGTCCAGCGCGCCGGGCTCTTCCTTGAGAAGCTTGAGCAGCACTTCGTTGGGGGCGTCGGCGCAGAATACGGCGGACACGTTTTTGTAGGTCACCTTCATGACCAGCGAGTTACGGTTTTCGTCGGCGTCGCGGTAGTCGGTGACTTTGTTTATTTTGTCGGGGGCGATGCACTTTATCACGGCGCCGCCCAGGGGGAACTCGTCGCCCTTGCGCACTTCCACGGTGGGAATTGCTTTTATGGCTTCTTTTTCCGCCTTCTTTTCCGCCCGGTCCAGCATGGGCTTGAGCGCCAGGGAGTAGCCGATGAGCATTTTCTCGGTGGGCAGCACGGCAACTATGGGCCCTGCCCCGCCCACATGGTCCAGGTGGGCATGGGAGGCGATGTAGTACTTAAGCTCGGTCACGCCGTATTTGAGCATGTAATCCCGGCATTTTTCGCCCTGGGGATAGCTGCCGGAGTCTATGAACGCGGCTTCCCCTTCGCAGATTATGAGTATGCCGTCGTTCCTGCCCACGTTCAGCATGTGCACCTCAAAATCCGCCCAGTCGCCTTTGGTCTCGGCAAAAGCGGGCAGGAGGGGCAGCGCCAGCACAAGGCAGATGATAAGGGTGAAAACTCGTTTCATGTCTCCCCCGAAAACACTTTTTCTCTATCATAGTATTATAACAGAGCGGGCGGTCCATGTCAATCTTGGGGGAATTTTACACTGCCAGTCTTGTACAAACACGAAAAGTATGATAAAATATCGCATATCTGTTTTTCGGCATGTGCCCATTACTTTTTGGAAGGCGAAAACGTTGATAGGATATTACAATTACACGGTAGTGCTGACATATCTGGGGCTTCTGTCCGCCCTTGGCGGAGCGGCTTCAGCCATAAACGGAAACTTTAAACTGTCGATGATATTCATGCTGCTGTGCGGCTTTGCGGACATGTTCGACGGCGTGATCGCGCGCACGGACAAAAAGCGCAGCGACGACGCAAAGCGCTTCGGCGTTCAGATAGATTCCCTGTGCGACATGGCCTGCTTCTGCTGCCTGCCGGCGATGTTCATGCTGTGCCTGTGCGGCGTATGCGCGCTGAGCCTGGTCGCGGGCGGTATGCTGATGCTGGCGGGCGTGATAAGGCTGGCGTTCTTTAACGTGCAGGAGATCAACCGTGAGCTGGAAAACGAGGGCCGCCGGGAATACTACGACGGGCTGCCCGTCACCGCCAGCGCGCTCATACTACCCCTGGCGGCGCTGATCGGGGCGCTGCTGGGCGCGAACTGGTTCAGCCCCGTAGTGATGATCTGCGCGGCGGTGCTCAACGTGACCCGGGTCAAGATCAAAAAACCCCGGGGCAGGTGGATACTTATCATGCTGCTCATCGGCGCGTGCATAGCCGTGCTGGTGCTCCTGTTCGGCGGCAAGGTGGCCGCCCCCGGCGTAAATGTTTGAGGATATTTATTCTTCCGCCCCGGGCAGGCTCTTGGCGGGGCTGCTGGCGCGGCCGTTCATCTCCAAAGCGGCGGGCAGGCTCATGGACAGCCGCCTTTCCGCGCCGTTCGTAAATACCTTTGTCAAAAAACACGATATAAACCTTAGCGAGGCCGAGCCGGCGCGGTATAAAAGCTTCAACGCGTTTTTTACCCGCCGGCTCAAAAAAGGCGCGCGTCCCGTGTCTTCGGACGCCTCGGCGCTGGTGTCCCCCTGCGACGGGCTGCTCACCGCCTACGACATAGGCGAGGACAGCGTGTTCCCCATAAAGGGCAGGACGTACACTGTGCAGCAGCTGCTCAGGGACGATCCCCTCGCGCAGCGGTTCTCCGGCGGCAAGTGCCTGGTGTTCCGCCTGACGCCCAGCGACTACCACAGGTACATCTTCCCCTGCGAAGGGCGGATATCCGGGCACAGGCAGATCCCCGGCGTTTACCACACCGTGCGCCCCAACGCGCTCAAGCACAAAGGTGTGTTTTACGAGAACACCCGGGAATGGACGCTTATGGAAACGCCCGTGTTCGGCAGCGTGCTGATGATGGAAGTGGGGGCGCTTTTGGTGGGCAGGATAGTTAACCACGTAAAGGAAGGCGCGTTCACCCGCTGGCAGGAAAAGGGATACTTCGAGTTCGGCGGCTCCACGATAGTGATACTGCTTACGAAAGACGCCTGCACGTTTACGCTCCCGCTGGATACGGACGCGGAACTGCCCGTAAAACAGGGCCAGGTGGTCGGCTTCAAGGGAAGGTAAAAAGCAAAAACCGGAATGAAAAAACTGATCTCTTTTATCGTTAACTACGTAAAGAACATGCCCCGCAGCGCGCGGATACTGCTTATAACTTCCTTCGCGCTGCAGATCAGCAGCTATTACGTCACGATGTTCTTCACCGTCGGCGAACCCCGGGTGTTGTCCTCCGCGCTGGACGACAGCATACCAATGGTGCCCGTGTTCATATGGGTGTACCTGCTGGCGTTCCCCTTCTGGGTGTGGGGGCTCACGCGGGCGTACGCCGACAGCCGCGAACTGTGCGTAAGGGTGTTCACCGCCGACGCGCTGAGCAAGGTGGTGTGCATATTCGCGTTCATTTTGTACCCCTGCACCATGGTCAGGCCCGAACCGGAGACCATCCGCGGCATAGGCGCCTGGGCGGTAAAGATAGTTTACGCGCTGGACGGGGGCAAAAACCCCATGAACCTGCTGCCCTCCATGCACTGCTATTTAAGCGTGATGGTGTGCATACCCATGTTCACCAAATGGGCTAAAAAGCCCACGGGCGTCCGCCTCAAAACGTTCTTCTGCGTGTTCGCGGCGATGATCTGCGCTTCCACGCTGCTGGTAAAGCAGCACGTGGTGGTCGACGTCGTGACCGGCATCCCCCTGGCGTTCGTGTGCTGGTGGGTGTCTTTGGGGATCTGGAAAAAAATCGACCGAAAGCAAGCGACTAAATTGCCCGAAGGAGGTAATTGAATGATAAACGTCCTGATATACAACGAGTTCGTGCACGAGCAGACGGAGGAGCGGGTAAGAAAGGTGTACCCCGAGGGGATACACGGCTGCATCAAGTCCTTCCTTGAGGGCGAGGACGACATATCCGTCAGCACCGTGACGCTGGACAACGTGAACGACATCACCGACGAGGTGCTCGACAAGACCGACGTCATCATCTGGTGGGGCCACATGGCCCATAACAGGGTGCCCGACGAGGTCGCCCAGAGGGTGCAGGCGGCGGTGCTCAAGGGTATGGGCGCGATCTTCCTCCACTCCGGCCATCATTCCAAGCCCTTCAGGCTGCTGATGGGCACCAGCTGCAACCTGTCCTGGCGCGAGGACGGGGACTTCGAGCGCGTGTGGGTCGCCAAGCCCACCCATCCCATCGCACGCGGCCTCAAGAAGTACATCTTCTCAGAGCATGAGGAGACCTATGCCGAGCCTTTCGACGTGCCGGAGCCGGACGTGACCGTGTTCATCGGCGGCTTCGAGGGCGGCGAGGTGTTCAGAAGCGGGCTGTGCTACCGCAGGGGCGCGGGCAAGATCTTCTATTTCCAGCCCGGCCACGAGACCTTCCCCATCTATTACAACCCCGACGTGCAGACGGTCATCAAAAACGCCGTGCACTGGGCGAAGCCCGACTGCCGCATGGAAAAGCTCGACGCGCCCAACGTGAAAAAGCCGGGATTTGACGGGGAATAAGCGTGTTTTGCCGAAACAAAAACGCGGAGAGGTTTTACTCTCCGCGTTTTATATTTGACCGCGTCACTTCTCGTTTATCGCCGAGAAGCCTTCGCCGATGGCTTCGTGGGCGTCGGATATGAACATGAAGGCGAGGGGGTCCTCGTTTTCGACGATGCGCTTCAGGGTGG
>JAEEGL015932396.1_pt1 | contig 15622 bp, 13 predicted proteins | sample 9134231 | NCBI WGS metagenome assembly JAEEGL01 (sample SAMN16246548, study PRJNA631951) | gut metagenome | biome: gut microbiome; feature: rumen; material: fiber-attached | host: Bos | place: Iran: Karaj | collected 2018-10
TCCTTTATGAACCATTAAAACTTTCATTAAGGTCCCGCCCCTTACTTTCCCCGCTTTTCCACTAACTTTCCTTTATTTTCAGGGCTAAATCACCTTTTTTCCTTGCTTTTCCCGTCATTTCAGGGTCATTGAAAGACCATTGAATTGAGTTGAAAAGAATAGAAATGATTGGACCCAATCTCACTCCCGCTCTTATCAGCCAATTCTCAATTTTACCCCGAAGGGAAAGAGAGAAAGGGAGAGAAAAGAGAGGAAAAGATGGGAAGCGAGTGGAAGCCGTCACGAAACCGTTGGAGTGAAACGGAACTGGTGAAGTGGTGGCTGGAACGAGCGGAAAGCTACGGTAATGGGGGATCGGCTCTTAACCTATGAGAGGATACAGATGTGTGCCTTAAAAGAGAAAAAAGGGATCTGCCCTGAAACAGAAGAATATATGCGCGCGGCGCTTGACGAAGCGAAACTCGCCGCTGCGGAAGGGGAGACCCCCGTCGGAGCCGTGATAGTCAGAAACGGGGAAATAATCGCCCGCGCCCATAACATGCGCGAAAGCGGGCGGAACGCGCTGTATCACGCGGAACTTATGTGTATCGACTCCGCCTGCCGTCTCCTCGGCGGCTGGCGGCTTCCGGGATGTACGCTTTACGTCACGCTCGAGCCATGTCCGATGTGCGCCGGCGCGATAATCAACTCCCGCATCGAACGCGTCGTTTACGGCGCTCCGGATCCAAAGGCCGGCTCGCTCGGATCGGTCACGGACCTTTCCGCCCTGCCGTACAATCACCGGCCGGAAGTGACTCGCGGCGTTCTCGCCGGGGAATGCGGTTCCCTGCTCAGCGATTTCTTCGCGGAACTTCGCGGGAAATCGAAATCCTGAACGCGACTTCTTAAAAACCGGAGCTCTCCGCTCCGGTTTTTGCGTATTAATGCGCCGCCGCGGCTTGATATTTATTTTGTTTTATGATAATATTATATGAGAGCAAAATGCAGACAAGGACGGTCATCAGAGCCTATGGCAGACAAAAAATACGTTATAGCTATGGATCAGGGCACAACGAGTTCCCGCGCCATCGTTTTCGACAGAAGCGGGAGAATCGTCAGCATGGTTCAGAGGGAGTTTCCGCAGATCTATCCTCATCCCGGCTGGGTCGAACACGACCCGATGGAAATCTGGTCGACGCAGATGGGCGTCACCATGGAGGCGATGCAGAAGATCGAGGCGAGACCCGATGAGATCGCCGCGATAGGAATAACCAATCAACGCGAAACGACGATAGTGTGGGACGCCGCGACAGGGCGGCCGGTTTTCAACGCGATAGTATGGCAGTGCCGCCGGACATCCGGAATCATCGAAAAACTGAAAGCCGACGGATTGTCCGATTATGTGAAAGAAACGACCGGTCTAGTCCCCGACGCGTATTTTTCCGCGAGCAAGATCGCCTGGATCCTCAGAAACGTGCCTGGAGCGGCCGAAAGAGCGGCAAAAGGCGAGCTCCGTTTCGGGACGGTCGACTCATGGCTCATCTGGAATCTCACAGACGGCGCCGTTCACGCGACAGACTACACAAACGCTTCGAGAACGATGCTTTTTGACATTAGAAATCTTCGCTGGGACAGAAAACTGCTTGATTACTTCGGGATACCGGAAAGCATGCTTCCGGAGGTAAGACCATCCGGCGGCGTTTTCGGCTTCACCTCCAAGTTCGGAGGTAAAATCCCGATCGCAGGCGCGGCCGGAGACCAGCAGGCGGCGCTTTTCGGACAGTGCGGATTTGATCCGGGCGACGTCAAGAGCACCTACGGCACCGGAGGTTTCATGCTCATGAACACCGGAAACCGTGCCGTAAGATCAAAAAACGGCCTGCTGACGACCATTGCCGCGGGAACGGGCGAAAGCGTCAGCTACGCGCTTGAAGGCAGTGTCTTTATAGAAGGAGCCGCCATCCAGTGGCTGAGGGACGAGATGCGCATGATACGCACGTCTCCGCAGTCGGAGGAATACTGCCGCGCGGTGGAGGACACCAACGGCGTCTATATTGTTCCGGCTTTTTCCGGAATGGGCGCCCCGTACTGGGAACAGTACGCCCGCGGGACCGTCGTCGGGCTGACAAGAGGCGTCTCGAAAGATCATTTCATAAGGGCGGCGGTCGAATCGCTTGCTTATCAGACGAACGATCTGATATCCTCAATGAAAGAGGACTCAGGTATCGGAATCGACACGCTGCGAGTTGACGGAGGGGCAAGCGCCAACGATTTTCTGATGCAGTTCCAGTCCGACATTTCAGATCTTAAGATAGAACGCCCCGTCTGCGTCGAGACGACCGCGCTCGGGGCGGCATATCTTGCCGGCCTTGCCGTCGGATACTGGAAGGACGCGGACGAGATCCGCCGCAACTGGGAATGCAGCAGGACGTTCACGCCGTCTATACCTGGCGAAAAGCGGGCCGCCCTGCTTAAGGGCTGGGCCCGCGCCGTGAGATGCGCCATATTCTGGGCAAAAGAGGAAGAAAACGATGAGTGACGTAAACAATATATACGATGTATGCGTTATCGGAGCCGGTGTCGTCGGATGCGCCGTCGCGCGCGAACTGTCAAAATACCGCCTTTCGGTATGCGTCATCGAAAAAGAAGAAGACGTCTGCTCGGGAACGAGCAAGGCAAATTCGGCGATCGTTCACGCCGGGTACGACGCGGAACCCGGAAGCATGAAGGCAAAAATGAACATACGCGGAGCGGAGCTTATACGCCGGCTTTCTAAAACGCTTGATTTCCCCTACCGCGAAAACGGGTCGCTTGTGCTCTGTTTCGACGAAAACGACATGCCTGCGCTCCTCGCGCTCTATGAGCGCGGACTGAAAAACGGAGTCAGAGAGCTCTCGGTCATCGGAGGAGACGAGCTCAGGCGCATCGAACCGGCCGTTTCGGAAAAAGCCGTTGCCGCGCTTTACGCGCCGACGGCGGGGATCGTTTGTCCTTTCAATATGACGGTCGCTTTTGCCGAAAACGCGGCGGCAAACGGGGCGGAGTTCCGTTTCCTTACGACCGTCGCGGGAATCATAAAACGCCACGGCGATTTTACTGTGATAACCGATAAAGGCGACATCGAAGCAAAATATGTCGTGAACGCGGCCGGAGTGTACGCCGATCTGCTGCACAACATGGTCTCGGAAAAAAAGATAAGCATTACGGCGCGCAAGGGCGAATACGTTCTCCTCGATCGGGAGGTCGGAGGGCTCGTCAGCCGCACGGTGTTTCAGCTCCCCGGCAGATACGGCAAGGGCGTGCTCGTCGCGCCGACGGTGCACGGCAATCTGATTGTCGGGCCGAGCGCCGGCGACATTGACGACCGCGAAGACACGTCGACGACGTCTGACGTCACGGCGGACGTAAAACAGAGGGCGCTTCTGAGCGTTCCGGGCATCCCGTACGGCAAAGTGATTACAGGCTTTTCAGGTATCCGCGCCCACGAGGCGGGTGGCGATTTCATAATCGGCGAACCGGAGGACGCTCCCGGTTTCTTTGACGCCGCCGGCATTGAGTCGCCCGGTCTTACCGGCGCCCCGGCGATTGGCGAATATATCGCCGGCCTTATCGCTGACCGGAGCGGAGCGGAGAAAAACTCCGGCTTCATCGATCGCCGCAAAGGCTTCGTTCACGTCTCGGATCTCTCGCCGGAGGAGCGGTCACGCCTGATTTCCGAAAACCCCGCATACGGCAACATAATCTGCCGGTGTGAACAGGTGTCGGAAGGAGAGATAATCGACGCTGTCAGAAGAACGCCGGGCGCGAAAAGTCTGGACGGCATCAAGCGCCGGGTAAGACAGGGTATGGGAAGATGCCAGGCAGGTTTCTGCACTCCCGGAGCGATGGCTATACTCGCCCGCGAGCTGGGCGTCCCGCTCGATGAAATAACGAAAAACAGACCAGGCTCGGAGATCATCGGAGGTGAGACCAGATGAACGTGACAAAAAGAGATCTTGTCGTCGTCGGCGGAGGACCGGCGGGTCTGGCCGCCGCTATTGCCGCGAAGAAAGCCGGTATAAACGACGTGCTTCTGGTTGAGCGCGACGACCGGCTCGGCGGCATCCTGAATCAGTGCATACACAACGGCTTTGGCCTCCATGCGTTCAAAGAAGAACTCACTGGGCCTGAGTACGCCGGACGTTACGTGCGCGAGGCTCTTGCGCTCGGAATAGAATACAGGCTCAGAACGATCGCCGCCGACATCTCCCCCGACAGAGAGCTGCTATGTGTGAGCGCCGCCGAAGGCGCCGTCAGAATAAAAGCCGGGGCAATAGTTCTCGCCATGGGCTGCCGCGAAAGAGCGCGCGGAGCGCTCGGTCTGCCGGGATACCGTCCCGCCGGCATTTTCACGGCCGGGACCGCGCAAAGACTCATGAACATAGAGGGAAAACTCGTCGGCCGCGAGGTCGTGATACTCGGTTCGGGCGACATCGGGCTGATAATGGCCCGGCGCATGACGCTTGAAGGCGCAAAGGTGAAGGCGGTCGCGGAGCTTATGCCGTATTCCGGCGGCCTGAAGCGCAACATCGTCCAGTGCCTCGACGATTACGGCATTCCGCTGCTTCTCTCGCATACCGTCACCGGAGTCCACGGCAAGCAGCGCGTGACCGGTGTCACTATATCCGAAGTGGACGAAAACCGCCGTCCGATCCCGGGAACGGAAACGCACTACTCCTGCGACACACTGCTTCTCTCCTGCGGGCTTCTGCCGGAAAATGAGCTTTCAAAGTCGGCCGGAGTCAGGCTCGACCGTGTGACGGGCGGTCCTTCGGTTAACGACCGGCTCGAAACGAGCGTCCCGGGCGTCTTTGCCTGCGGAAACGTGCTTCATGTTCATGATCTCGTCGATTACGTTTCCGAGGAGGCGGCGCGCGCCGGGGCAAACGCGGCCGCGTTTGTCCGCGGGGAGAAACCGGAGTCCGGCGACACCGTCGGGCTCGTAGGAGAGGGCGGCGTCAGATATACCGTCCCTCAGCGCATAAATCCGGACGCCGCCGGAGACGTCAGAGTCCGCTTCCGCGTCGGAGAGGTCTTCAGGGACAGATCTCTCGCCGTATATTTCGGCGACGAACTGATTAAGAAGCAGAAAAAACGCGTCATGGCTCCCGGTGAAATGGAAGAGATCACGCTCAAAAGATCCGAGCTCGACAGGCTGGGCGACAGAAAAACCGTGCGCATTCGCGTGGAGGACTGACATGGAAACAATTGAATTAACCTGCATCCAGTGCCCTGTCGGCTGCGCGCTGACGGTCACTTCTTACGACGGAAAAGTCACTGTAACGGGCAACAGGTGCCCGCGCGGCGCCGCCTACGGCGAAAAAGAGGTCACGCATCCGACGCGCACGGTCACCTCGACGGTGTCCGTCGCCGGCGGCGAGATCCCCCGCGTTTCGGTCAAAACCCGCTCAGACATACCGAAAGAACGCATTTTTGACGTTATGAAAGAAATATGCGCGGCGGAAGCTCAGGCTCCGGTTCACGAAGGCGACGTCATTATCCGTGACGCCGCGGGAACCGGCGTGGATGTCATCGCGACAAAAACCGTCGAAAAGATTCCCTCCTGACATGAAATACGATTTTGACAGTTTGACCGACCGTCGCGGGACTGCGGCGTACAAATGGAACATCGGGGAAAACGAGCTCCCCATGTGGGTCGCCGACATGGATTTCCGCGCCGCGCCCGAGATTATCGACGCGATAAACGAGCGCGTCAGAAACGGCGTTTTCGGATACACTTATCTCCCCGACGAATGGTATGACGCATACACCGGATGGTGGGACAGGCGGCACGGGATAAAGTTCAAAAGGGATGACCTCATTTTTGCGACGGGCGTCGTTCCGATCCTTTCGAGCAGCGTCAGAAAACTCACGACCGAAAACGAAAACGTCGTTCTTATGACGCCCGTTTACAACTGCTTTTTCAGCAGCGCTGTAAACAGCGGCAGACGTGTGCTCGAGGCTCCTCTCGTATTTGACAACGACGGCGGCTGCCGTATTGACTTCGTGGCGCTTGAAAAAGCGCTCGCCGACCCGCAGACCTCGCTTCTGCTCCTGTGCAACCCGCACAATCCGACGGGCCGCATCTGGACGGAGGCAGAGCTTTCGGAGGTCGGGCGGCTGTGCCTTGAATACGGCGTTAACGTGATCTCAGATGAGATACACTGCGACATCACCGACCCGGGAAAGGAATACGTACCGTTCCTTCGCGCAGCGCCTGAGTGCTCGGAAATAACCGTCACATGCCTCGCGCCGACAAAAGCCTTCAACATCGCGGGACTTCAGACCGCATGCGCCGCCGTGCGCGGAAAACGCCTTCGCCACAGGGTGTGGCGCGCCCTGAACACCGACGAGGTCGGCGAGCCGAACGCCTTTGCCGTCACAGCGGCCGTCGCCGCCTTTACACGTTGCGAAGGCTGGCTCGACGCTCTGAGACAATACATTTACGAAAACAAGCTTCTTGTGCGCGATTTCATCACAGCCCGTCTTCCTGAGCTCAAAATGCGTCACTCCGAGGCGACCTATCTTCTCTGGATAGACATGTCCGCCCTCGGTGTCGAACACCCGGCGGAGTTTATACGAGAAAGGACCGGGCTCGTGCTTTCCGAAGGTGCTATATACGGCGAGCAGACCGGCGCATATCACGTCCGCATGAACGCCGCCTGCCCGCGCTCTGTCGTCACCGAAGGCCTTGAACGCCTTGAAAAGGCCGTTGAGCTGATGAGATAATACCACTTGATAAAAGCCCTCCGTCCGGAGGGCTTTTATCGCTCCGGCGAGACGGGACAGCATAAAACTCTTGACAATTCGTTCTCAAATAATTATAATAAACTACCGATATACCGAAAGGAACGGCACATGAGTTTATTTGACAGAACATTCGTCGCGACATGCCGCGACATACTTGAAAACGGCACGCTTGTCACGGACACCAAGGTGCGCCCGAAATGGGACGACGGGACACCCGCATATACAAAAAAGCTCTTCGGAGTCGTCAACAGATACGACCTTTCAAAGGAATTCCCGATGGTGACTCTCCGCCCGGTCTCGCTGAGGCTCGCCGTCGACGAGCTACTCTGGATATGGCAGAAGAAGTCGAACAACGTAAAGGATCTCGGATCCCACATCTGGGACGCGTGGGCGGACGAAAACGGCAGCATCGGCAAGGCGTACGGCTATCAGATGGGCGTCAGATATCATTTCAGGGAGGGCGATTTCGACATGGTCGACAAGGTCATATACGACCTGAAAAACAATCCCTGCTCCCGCAGGATAATGACGAACATGTACAATTTCGCCGATCTGAGCGAAATGGCGCTCTATCCCTGCGCCTATTCCGTCACCTTCAACGTGACGGAGGGACGGCTCGACGCGGTGCTGAATCAGCGGTCTCAGGACATGCTCGCCGCAAACGCCTGGAACGTCGCCCAGTACGCCGTGCTCGTCATGATGCTCGCGCAGGTGACGGGGCTTAAAGCCGGCACGCTTCTGCACGTCATCGCCGACTGTCACATTTACGACAGGCATATTCCGATCGTCGAGGAGCTTATATCCCGCGAGCAGTACGACGCGCCGAAGGTCACGCTCGACCCGGCTGTCAAGGACTTTTACGACTTCACCCCGGATTCCGTCAGAATAGAAAACTACGTTCACGGTCCCTCGGTCGGAAAGTTCCCGGTGGCCGTATGAGCTTCAGACTGTACGCCGTCGCTGCGACGGACGACAACAACGGAATAGGCAAAAACGGCCGGCTCCTCGCCCGCGTGAGCGAGGATATGAGATGGTTCCGCCGTCTCACCGAGGGGGGGACCGTCATAATGGGACACAAGACTCTGCTCTCGTTCCCGGGCGGAAGACCGCTTAAAAACCGCCGCAACATAGTTTTCAGCCGCGACAGAGATCTGACTGTCGAGGGAGCGGAGGTCGTGCATTCGATGAAGGAGCTTTTCAAGTCGCTCGACGGCGACGCTTTCGTCATCGGAGGCGGACACGTTTACCGCATGCTCGTGCCGTTCTGCGACACTGTCTATATAACGAAATACAGACGCTCTTTCGCGTCCGACACATTCTTTCCGGAGCTGAAGGAGTCCGACGGCTGGTTCCTTTCGGGGATTTCCGGATCCTTTGTGACAGGCGAGGATGACGAGCCCGCGGGAATGCTCTGTGATTTTCTGATCTACCGCAGGAGGCCTAAGGAATGAGCACTGCCGGAAGACTAAAAAAGATATTGAAGATTGCCGTCCCGGTCGCCGTCCTGCTGACGCTTGCCGCCGTCTTTTTCATTTTCAGAAACGACATCCTCCCCGGCTGGCACACCGAAAACGGAAAAACGACGTACGTGAGTTTTCCGTTTGTGAGGGCAAAGGGCATGTGCGTGATAAACGGCAAAAGATATTATTTCTCTGAGCACGGCAGAAACGGCCTCGTGACCGGATGGTTCAAGTGCGACGGATATTATTATTTCGCCGATGAGAGCGGCGAACTTCTGACAGGAGAACAGGAGATCGGCGGCGAAATGTGGTTTTTTGAGAGCGACGGCCGCAATTACCGCGAAAGCGCGGTGATAGTGGGCGGCCGGCTCTGGTATTATGACAGCCACGGCTACAAGGTCTTCGGCATCGTCGAGCTTAACGGCGAGAAGTTCTGTTTCGCCGAGGCCGGCAATCTCGCAAAGGGGCTGCAGGAGATCGACGGGAAATACTATTATTTCGACCCCGAGAACGAACAGATGGTATACGGGCTCAGAACCGTCGGCGGCGCGGTCTATTATTTCGGCGAGGACGGGGCCGCTTATACCGGCACGCACGTTATAAACGGGACCGAATACACGTTTGACGAAGACGGAAAAAGGATTAGCTGACATGAACGTTAAAGAGAGAAAAAATAAGATCAGAGCCGGGATAATAGGCGCTACGGGAATGGTTGGACAGCGCTTCGTCACGCTGCTGAACGATCATCCCTGGTTTGAGATATCGGCGCTCGCGGCGAGCGGCAGAAGCGCCGGCAGAAGCTACGGCGAGGCCGTCGAAGGCCGCTGGAAAATGGCGTGCGACTGCCCTGAAAACGTTGCAGGAATGACAGTCACGGACGCCGCAGACGTAAAAAAGCTGGCTGACGTCTGCGACATGGTTTTCTGCGCAGTGAATATGCCGAAAAACGAGATACTCGCGCTTGAGGAGAACTGCGCAAAAGCGGAGCTCCCCGTCGTGTCGAACAACTCGGCAAACCGCTGGACGCCCGACGTGCCGATGGTCGTGCCGGAGATAAATCCGGAACACCTCGCTGTCATAGAACACCAGAAAAAACGCCTCGGCACAAAGCGCGGCTTTATTGCCGTAAAGCCGAACTGCTCTATACAGAGCTACGTCCCGATGATCACGCCGCTCCTCGACCTGAAACCGCAGGTAATTCTGGCGACGACTTATCAGGCGATCTCCGGCGCGGGCAAGACGTTCCGCGAATGGCCTGAGATGACGGACAACGTAATACCGTATATCGGGGGCGAGGAAGAAAAGAGCGAGCGCGAGCCGCTCCGCCTGTGGGGACGTGTCGAAAACGGAATTATCGTCCCCGCGTCAGCACCTGTTATAACGACGCAGTGCATAAGAGTTCCGGTGACGGACGGCCATACTGCGGCGGTGTTCGTTTCGTTTGAAAACAAGAACGTGACAAAAGAAGAGATCGTTTCGCGCTGGAACGCCTTTGAGGGCGTCCCGCAGAAGCTCGGTCTGCCGTCCGCTCCCGAAAAGTTCATTACCTGTTTTGAAGAGGAAGACAGACCGCAGATAAAACTCGACCGCGACCTTTACGGCGGCATGGGCGTGAGCTGCGGGCGGCTTCGCCGCGACACCGTCTTCGACTGGAAATTCGTCGGAATGTCGCACAACACGCTCCGCGGAGCCGCGGGCGGCGCCGTGCTTATCGCCGAGCTCCTCGCCGCCGAGGGATATATCTGATGAAAAAAGGATTTTTCGCGCTGTGCCTCTGCGTGGCGCTCGTCGCGGCAATTATTCCTCCGGTCCAGGTTTTTTCGACGGATGACGCGATAACCGTTTCCGGGGGGACCGTGACGTCTCAGGAGGAACTGCTCGCGCTGCTGAACGCGTCAGATGACGGTGATCCCGCATCGCTGACCGAAGACGGCACCGTGTTTCTTTCCGAACCTGTCAGGCTTGAATCCACGATACGGCTTACATCCGGTGATTTTCGCCTTGACGGGGACTCGATAATTAAAGCCGGAAATTTCTGGGTATTCAATCTGACCGGCGGAGCAAAACTGCAGCTCGGCACGGTTAACAGACAGGTTGACGACTCTATCACGCTGGACGGAGAGGGCGCGACCTTCTCATGCCCCGCGATACTGATAAACGAGGGGTGCACGCTCGAGATATACAGCGGAGTTAAAATCACAAACCGCATAAGCACCGAAGCCGGCGGGGCAATTAACAATCGCGGGGAACTCATGATGTATGACGGCGTGATTGAGAACTGCCGCGCGGACAAATCCGGCGGTGCGATATGCAATACCGACAAAGGCGTCGCGACGCTCTCCGGCGGACTTATAAAAGGATGTTCCGCAAGCGAAGGCGGGGCGGTCAGCAACCGCGGAAAACTGACCCTTTCAGGCACGCAGATCGAAAGCTGTTTCGGAGGCGCGATATCTAATATCGGCGACGTGTCGCTCACCGCTTCCGTGATAAAAGACTGTCACTCGACACAATCCGGCGGCGGGATTAACAGCTCGTCCGGTAACCTCGAGCTCGCCGGAGGCGAAATATCCGAATGCTCCGCCGATATAAGCGGAGGCGCGGTATACGCGAACGGACCGGTCGTCCACACGGGGACTTACATATCTTCATGCACAGCCGGGCATTCCGGCGGAGGGATTGAAATCTCTGTAAACGGAAATTACGTCATGTCCGGCGGCACGATCACCGGCTGCGAAGCCGATATCGGAGGCAATATAAGAAACAGCGGCAGACTTGAAATATCCGGCGGTCAGATATCCTTCGGCAAAGCCCGGATGGGCGGCGGCATATTCAACGAGGGGTATCTTCACATATCGTCAAGCGGTCAGTCGACAAACAAGGCCGATTTCGGCGCAACGGTCTTCAACTACGGCGAATTCCATCTGAGCGGATTTCCGTATATAGACAAAAAATACGACATCTTTCTTGTGCTGAACGGAGGAGACGATGACCATCCTCTGATCATCGATTCGGAAATGAAGGCGGATCCGATCGCCTGTCTGACACCCGGAACGGCTGTGAAAGACAGATCCGTGATAGAGCCGAAACGCCTGTCGGGCGACGGCATAACCGTCCTCACCGGGGAATTCGCGTCTCAGGCAAGCTCGCACTTCGTTATATCCCCGTCGGATGACGGACGCCAGTTCAGGCTTGAAAACGGCGTCACCGTACGCGTTAAAACCGTCTGGGAAAATCCGCTGCTCTATATCGCCGTCGCGCTTGTCTACATAGCGCTGATAGCGGTCCCCGTTATCCTCGTCAGGATGCACGACAGAAAAAAGTCCGGAAAACAATAATATCTCAAGCAGAAATCCCGGCGGGAAAAACCCGCCGGGATTTCATCATATTGCGGTCAGTCAAGTTCCTTCTGGCCGGTATAAAGTTCGTAGTATCTTCCGCGGAGCTCCAGTAGTTCGTCGTGCGTACCGCGCTCGATAATATGCCCTTTTTCGAGCACCATTATCGCGTTCGCGTTCCTTACCGTCGAAAGCCTGTGCGCGATCACAAACGTCGTGCGGTCCTTCATAAGCATGTCCATTCCCCGCTCGATGTGCCGCTCCGTCCTCGTGTCGACCGAGCTCGTCGCCTCGTCCAGCACGAGTATCGGCGCCTTCGATATCGCCGCGCGCGCTATGTTCAGCAGCTGACGCTGTCCCTGTGAAAGATTCGAGCCGTCGCCGTCAAGCACGGTTTCGTATCCGCTTGACAGCTTCATGATGAAGCTGTGCGCCGAGGCGGTCTTCGCCGCTTCAATGACCTCTTCGTCCGTCGCGTCGGGACGGCCATAGCGTATGTTTTCCATCACCGTGCCCGTGAACAGATGCGTGTCCTGAAGCACCATCGCGATGTTTCTGCGGAGGACGTCGCGCCGGATGTTGCGTATCTCGACGCCGTCGACGGTTATCGAGCCCTCCTCTATGTCGTAAAAACGGTTCATGAGGTTCGTGACCGTCGTCTTGCCGGCGCCTGTCGAGCCGACGAAAGCGATCTTCTGCCCCGGTTTCGCGTAGAGCGTTATGTCGTGCAGAACGGTCTTGCCCGGAACGTAGCCGAACGTCACGTGCTCGAGCCGGACGTCGCCCTTTATTTCCGGCATATCGACGTCAAATTCGTCGTCCGGCTCCTCGGGCTCGGCATCCATGACCTCGAATACCCGCTCCGCGCCGGCGAGCGCCGCAAAGATCGTCGCCGTCTGCTGGGAGATCTGGTTTATCGGCATTGAGAAATGCCGGCTGAAGTTCGCGAACACCGTGAGGCCGCCGGGCGTGAGCCGGCCGGCGACCATGAGCACGCCGCCGACGCCGACCGTGACGGCGTACGAGATCTGGCTTGTGTTGCCGAGTATCGGCCCCATGACGCCGCCCCAGAACTGCGCCCTGAACTGCGTGCCGCGCATATCGTCGTTGAGAAGCCCGAATTCCTCTTTGCAGACGTCCTCGTGATTGAATATCTTGACGACCTTCTGCCCCGTTACGGTCTCCTCCATATACCCGTTAACGGCTCCGAGCGCCGCCTGCTGAGCCGCGTAATACTTCCCGGAGAATTTTCCTATCATCGCGCCGAGCCGGGCGAAGACAGGAACGAACACAACGGTTATAAGCGTTAACTGCCAGGATGTCGTGACCATGAACACGAACGTGCCGACAAGCGTGACGAGCCCCGACACAAGCGATGTCAGGGAACTGTTAATCATCGTGTCGATGTTGTCTATGTCGTTTGTGAATCTCGACATTATCTCGCCCGTCGGATGCGAGTCGAAATACCTAACCGGCAGGTGCTGAAGCTTTGAGAAAAGGTCGTTTCTGATCTTTTCCGTAACGCTCTGTGAAATGCTTATCATGAGCCGGCTCTGGAGATACGTCGAAGCGATGCCGATCACGTAGACCGTGCCGAGCGTTATCGCCGCGGCCGTCAGATAATCCGTCACGCCGGCGTCTTTCCCGGCGACGGACGATATCACCCGGTCTGCCGTCTGTTCAGCCGCGCTCATCGTCACAACGGCGTCCGGCACCGTCGTCACCGTCAGCCTGTTAATGACCGGCGCGAGCAGGAACGTGCCAAAAAGCGACGTGACCGCGCTGATGAGCATACACGAAAGCACCACGGCAAACCTGCCCCAGTATCCCTTCATATATCCGAGCATTCTTTTTATCGAAGCCCCAGCGTTTTTGGGCTTGCCGGTCATGCCCTGCATTCTGCCGCGCGGCGGCTGCATCATTCCCCTGCCGCCCTGTTTCTGCGCCTGCGCGTTATACCGGCTTCTGAGCTGGCTGAGATCTCTTGCTCCCGACATGTCAGCTCTCCTTTCCGGTCTGCGAGACGTAGATCTCGCGGTATTCATCGCTTGACGAGAGCAGCTCTTCGTGCGTTCCGAGGCCAGTTATTCTGCCGTCGTTCATAACGGCTATCATGTCGGCGTCCTGAACAGAGCTTATCCTCTGGGCGATTATTATCTTTGTCGAGCCGGTAAGCTCCTCGCGGAACGCTTTTCTTATCTGCGCCTCGGTCGCCGTGTCGACCGCCGACGTGCTGTCGTCAAGGATAAGAATCTTCGGTTTTTTCAGCAGCGCACGTGCGATGCAGAGCCGCTGTTTCTGACCGCCCGAGACGTTCGTGCCGCCCTGCTCGATAACCGTGTCGTATCCGTCGGAAAACGAGCTTACGAACTTGTCCGCCTGAGCGTACGCGGCGGCGCGCCGCACCTCGCTGTCGTCGGCATCAGCGTCGCCCCAGCGGAGATTTTCGGCGATCGTCCCGGAAAACAGGCTGTTTTTCTGCAGGACCATGCCGACGCCGTCGCGGAGATTTCTGAGCGTGTATTCCTTCACGCTCCGCCCGTCTATAAGTATCTCGCCCGCGTCTGTGTCGTAAAGGCGCGGAATAAGCGAAACGAGCGTTGTCTTGCCGCACCCCGTCGATCCTATTATCCCGACGGTCGAGCCGGCGGGGATCCTGAGGCTGACGTCGTCGAGCACCGGGTCGGGGCTGTCCTTGTAATATCTGAAGCTGACGTGTCTCAGCTCGATCTCGCCGTTTTCGATGACGAGCGAGGGGTCTGCCTCTTCCCCGTCCTCAATGTCCACCTTCTCGTCGAGCACCTCGGCAATGCGTCTCGCGGACGCAAATGTGCGGGAGCTGCTCATAAGCATGAACGTTATCATAACGAGAGACGAAAGTATCTGCGTCACGTACGTTATGAACGCCGACAGGTCGCCGACCGGCATGTCGAGCCGGAGCACGATGCGCCCTCCTATGAGAATCACGGCGATTATCGTCGCGTTCATTATGAGCGTCATGACGGGCTGCATGAATATCATCACGCGCATGGCGGAAAGGCCGGCGTTTTTAAGATTGCGGTTTACCTTTCCGAACTTCTCCGTCTCGAAATCCTCGCGCACAAAGCTCTTTACGACGCGCGCGTTGGTGACGTTTTCCCTCACCGTCGAGTTGAGCAAGTCTATCTTTTCCTGCATTGCCGAGAATCTCGGGAAGCCGACGAAGATAATGCCGCCGACGGTCACAAGCATAACGGGGATGCTGACCGCGAAGACCACGGAAAGCGACGGCCTTATGATTATCGCCATGACGAGCGCGGCGATCATCATGCCCGGCGCCCTCAGCATCATACGGAGCATCATGTTTATAAAGTTCTGAAGCTGCGTGACGTCGTTTGTCAGCCTGGTCACAAGGCTTCCCGTCGAAAACCTGTCGATGTCGGCGAACGAGTATTCCTGTATTTTGCCGTAAACGTCCGCTCTGAGGTCAGCGGCGAAGCTGACCGACGCCTTTGCGCCGAAATAAGCGCCGCCGACTCCCCCGGCCATCATTAAGAGGGCGCAGAGGATCATGAGACCCATTATGCCGAGACTCCCGGGCGCGGTAAGCGAGCCCTCGTTCGCGCCGTTGATGACGGCGGCGAGCAGACGCGGCATAACGACCTCGCCGACGACCTCGACGATCATGCAAAGCGGGCCGATTATGAAGAACGGAAGATACGGTTTTACGTATTTGAACCAGCGTTTCATCTGTGTTCCGGCGTTCCGCCGGAGCCCTTTCGAAAAATCGTTTAATTATACACCGCGCACGCCGTCACCGGCAAGTAAACAATTTGTTAATAATTTAAAAGCCGTGCCGGCGCGGTCTTGCCTGTGCCGGTAATATTATACCGCGTCAGCGGCAAAATGTCATCAGCGGCTCACGCCGCGCGCTTTTGCTCACGCAAAAGCTTTAAGTATCGTTTGTTTGCAAAAGCCGTGACGTTTTTTTCACATTTTTCCCGGATTTCCATTTCGTATGCCTCCCTTGTGTAAAGGGAGGTGCCGAGCGGATGCGAGGCGGAGGGATTGTAAAGCAAA
>JAEEGL016034037.1_pt1 | contig 15622 bp, 12 predicted proteins | sample 9134231 | NCBI WGS metagenome assembly JAEEGL01 (sample SAMN16246548, study PRJNA631951) | gut metagenome | biome: gut microbiome; feature: rumen; material: fiber-attached | host: Bos | place: Iran: Karaj | collected 2018-10
AATGGGACCCTTACTCTCCGGATCAGCCTTGTTGCATACCCACAGCTTCAAATCCTGTTCTGTACAGAAGTCTTCGAAGACTCTTGTCTTGATTACTTCGCCATAGGTTTCACTGGCGACAAAAACAGCGTCCTGATCAATAACAAGAACTGAAGGGCGACCGCCAAGCTTACAGAAGGCTCTGTAAATGGCCTGGCAGGCTTCTAAGGCATTATACTTATGGTCCTGAGCATAGACGCACAGTAAACGGCTGTATCGCAGCAGAAGACATATAAAGTGTATCGCGTGCTTCTGGTCAAGAGTTTCCATGCCAAAATCGATCAGCATCTGCTCTCCGGGAGGAGTGTCAAATACATGATCATAGATGCGGCGATGTTCTTCACCAGTATCTATCTGTCCTGTGTCTCTCAGATAGTGCACATAGTTTCTGAGTGTCTGCTCATTGCCGGGAAGCTTATCATACTCCCCGTTTTCTATGAACTTCTCTTCCAGAAGATCATAGACGGATGACATACAGAAATCGTTGCCATCGTTTGCTTCAACCGTGGCGATGATAGTTGACCTGAAAGGCTCAACATCAAAGGCCTTGTCCTTGGCGAGTTTTTCGCCGGGATTTTCCGGTACCACATCCATGTTGAAATACTTGGCTATGGTAGGCCGGCTTGGAGGCTTGATACCCTGATCATTGTAGTAAGCAATGATCTCTGCCTGAGTATAGCCTCGCAGTTTCAGATCTTGAATTTCCTGCATTTGGTTTATCCCCAGCATTATTGGATCTCCTTTCATACCTTTATGAAATAAGTATAATAGGAATCCGCTGGCTTCTCCTTTCATTTACTCACCACATGCAGGAGTGATAAGTAGCGGAGTATGTAAAAAACTTCTTACCGTGCCTGTAAAAAAGTCCCTACCGGCACATGTAAAAAAGTGTTTACCGAGTAATGTAAAAAAGTGCTTACTGCAGTGTGTAAAAAACTGCTTACCGCGGGATGAAAAAACTCCTTACCATGTGATGGTAAATTCATCTTACCGCGCACAATAATATCAGAGTAAATTTCATGTGTTTTTTCGTCCATCATAAAGTATCGTGAGGTGAATGAAGTATTGCCGGGGAAGAGATCCTGATCTGTGATGCAAAAGTGAGTAGTAGGCTTTAGATGCGAGTAGTCTTCACCTTCTTTGAGACAGTCAAAAGCTCGGCATAGATACAGTATTGATCTGGGTTTCCAGAATTTGTCGAAATACGTCTGCAACTCAATGTTGATGATCTCTTTGCTATTGAGAGTTAATTTGATATCCATAGTTGTTTCTTTGAAAGCGGAATGGGTGAACAATATGCGAAGTGAATTGTATAACATGCTGGTTAACAGAGTGCCTGGGATAAACTACCGTTATCATCGTTTTCATGATGGTACTGCAGGTGTCGTAAAGGCTTTGTCCTGGGGGTATTTACTGGCACTTAACATCGGCTATCATTTTCTTTTTCTGAGATTTCTTGGGAAGACACCGGAAATCTTATATTATGAAAAAAAGCCGGTTCCTACGAAAATAAGCGAATCTGCGCAGAGTGCGAAAGTTAATAAGAACCTATCAGTTGATGAGTATGTTAATAAGTTAAAGGAATATGAGGTAATATCCTTTGATGTATTTGACACACTTATTTTCAGACCATTATCACAGCCCGTAGATGTTTTTTACTTGATGGGTGAGAAAATTGGTATGCTGGATTTTAAAAACATAAGGATCTGGGCTGAATGGGATGCAAGGGTTAAATGTTACCAAAAGAACGGACATATGGAGATTGGTCTTGCTGATATATGGAATAATCTTGCTGAGGATACAGGATTGGATGCAGAAAGGGGAATGCAGCTTGAGTGGGAAACGGAAGCTTCGATATGCTATGCTAATCCCTTTATGCTTGAAGTCTGGAAGCGATTAATAGAACTTGGAAAGAAAATAATTATTGTTTCGGATATGTATCTTTCCCGTGATCAGATTGGTATTCTCTTGAATAAAAATGGATTTATTGGTGCGTCTGAAATCTATGTTTCCTGTGAGCACGGTATCAGCAAAGCTGATGGAAAACTGTATGAAAAGGTTCTTTCAGATCTGTTTCCAGGTAAAGCAGATAGGGCTGTTCGGGAGAAAAGAAGAAATATATCGCAAAGAATAATACACGTGGGTGATAATCCTGTCAGTGATGTGAAAAATGCGAAGCTGGCAGGATTTGATTCGCTGCATTATCCAAACATCAATAGGAATGAAATGTTGTACAGGGCTCGGGATATGTCTTATATGGTTGGCGCAGCATATCGCGGATTGGTAAATGCCCATATTTATAACGGTTTGAAAACCTATTCCATGGAATATGAATACGGATATATATATGGCGGACTCTTTGTACTGGGATACTGCAGCTTCATTCATGATTATTATGTAAAAGAAAATCTTGATAAGTTGCTGTTCCTTTCCAGGGATGGAGATATTTTGTTAAAGGCATACAGATTGTTGTATCCGGATGGTAATGCGGAATATGCCTATCTGTCCAGAAAATCGGTTACGAAGCTGATGGCTGATATTGATAAGCATGATTTTTTCAGAAGGTTTATATATCACAAGATCAACCAGGAGTACACTATAAGAGAAGTATTAAAATCAATGGAACTGGAGAGCCTTGTTTCTGAACTGTCTGACTGGCCTGAGATTTTTCTAGATAGAAGGAAAAAAGAGGAAAAGGATTCCAAAGCTCTTGCTATGAAACAGCTACAGGAAAATACTGAATTGGAGCTTGAAAAATATCCTGACAGAAAGAAGCAGATTGATAAAAGGTATGAAAAAATTAGAGGGAAGGTGGAAGAAACATTCCGGGAAGAGTATTTGCAAAAGATCCGGAAGAAAGATTTTGTTGACCTTAAACCTACTGATGAACTGACGGACAAAAATGGCTATCTTTTAAGGCGCTTTATCGAGGCAAAATGGAATAAGGTCAGAGAAATTTATGGCATCCAGTTAAGAGCAGCAGGGAAGTACTATGGTAATATTCTGAAGGACTGCTCGAAGGCAGCTGTTGTGGACATAGGCTGGGCTGGAAGCGGTGCCATGGCACTTTACAGACTAACGTCCGAGGTATGGAAGCTTGATTGTGATGTCAGTGGGATAGTGGCGGGAACCAATACTGTTCACAATTCCGAGCCGGATGCCTCAGAACAATTCCTGCAATCCGGACGTCTGGTCTCATATCTTTATTCACAGAGGCATAATCGTGACGTGCTTAAGAAACATTCTCCTGAAAAAGGTTACAATGTGTTCTGGGAACTGATTCTCTCATCTGATACTCCGCAATTTGTTGGATTTTATGAGGGTGACAGTAGAATAGGTAAAGATGATGTGTACTACAGCGACTTGGACATAACTCTCAGATATGGAAGAAGAGATGTGGATCCGAAAGGAGCAGCGGAAATACAAAAGGGAATTCTTGATTTTGTTCAAGCCTATAAAAAATATTTTGAAAAATATCCGTATATGTTCAGGATAAGCGGCAGAGATGCCTACGCTCCCCTGCTTGCAGTTACTGGTAAGAATGAGAAATATCTGCATGTTATCGAAAAGAAATTTGAACTCGAAATAAATGTGGTATAGGAGCAGAAGCTTCATTCAAAATTTTATCTGATATTATCCTTTTTCAACGCAGATAACAGAAAACAGGATTAAATTCTAAATAAATTGTCCAACAAATGAAATGAAATCTTAAATTTAAATTAATACTATTGACACTAAAATAAGATAAATCTATACTATAGATATGTTTTGAAAAACATTATATTAAAATAATACTTAAGAAGAGGGAGAATATAAGATTATGAAAAGAATGATAGCAGCTGCCCTTGCGGTAGCAGTTATAGCAGCATCAACACCTACAATGACAATGGCTGCCAGCAAGACAACATCATCAGAGACTACTAAAATTACAACTTCCATTACTCCGGGAGCAACAGCTGACTCAACAAATACCAAGAAAAAGTCAAATGGCAATACTGTTGTCACAGATAAATATGAGGATGGTTCAAAAGTAACAGCAACGATTACAAAAAAAGGAGCAACAACAGTTGTTGCTAAAGACAAGGCAAGTAAGGTTGATACTACCTATAAGTCTACTGCTAATAAGAAAACAACAGTTGCAATTAGTTCAGTTAAAACCACAGCTAAGACCGTTAATGTACAGAAGTCAATAAAGGCTGGTAAAAAAACTTATAAAGTAACCACAGTTGCTTCAAATGCTTTCAAGAAGGCAACTAAGGCAACAACAATTGACCTTTCAAACGCAGACATTACTACACTTAAAAAGTATGCTTTCAAGGGAGCAGCTAAGGCAAAGAACATTAAGATGAATGGTAGGGCTCTCAAGGCTAAGAACATTGACAAGAATGCTCTTGGCGGAATCAACAAGAAGTCTGTAACAATTACCTTGGTATGTAAGGATAAGAAGCAGTTCAACAGTCTTGTAAAAACACTCAAGAAATCTGGTGGCTCCAAAATTACTTATAAATACAAGAAATACAAAAAGGCAAAAAAGACAAAATAATAAGACCTTCATATGTTCAACAGCAAAACAGTCGTGGACGTACCACCACGGCTGTTTTGTTATGAGTAGATACAAGTGGTGCAAATAAAGATATGGGTGGAACGATAAGTTGAAAAAAGAGATAACAAAATATGATATTTCCAGAATGTGCTATTTTATTATTCTTTTGGTGGCGCCCTTATATTTAATCGATGGGTATTATGATATCATTGCTGCAAAAACACATATTGTGTGGCTTGGGATATTATTGTCTGCTGCTTTGGCAGTATTCATTTTTGCAGTATGGTGCGTAAATTGCGTAAGGAATAAACGGCTTAAATCTTCTTTTATTTGCTGTGTGAAAGAACTGATAAAGAGTATCAGGATTCTGGATGTGTTTGTGATCGTATTTGGTTTATGCGGTATTATTTCGGCATTATTGTCAGATTATCGGGAGGAGGCACTGACGGGATCTGAAGCCTGGAATGTTGGCGGATATATGATCCTTGCACTTGCTGTTACATACCTGCTGTGTTCCAGATGTACCAGGGATGAATACCTATACCTGTATGCAATGATGATAAGCGCAGTGATAGTGATGGTCCTGGGTATTTTGAATGATCTGTGGATTGATCCTTTGGGGATCATGGCAGATGTAGATCAGTACTGGAAAGATTCATTTACATCTACGATAGGCAACATTGACCAGTTTGGCGGATATCTCTCAATTGTGATACCTGTGATGGCGATGGTATTTGTTTCTTCCACTAATGGATTCAAGAAAACGCTTTCAATGATAGTGTTGTTTTTCTGTTATCTGAATATGTTCCTGACGCATGCAGACGGAATATATGTGGGAGTTGGGTTTAGTTTCCTTTTCCTGATCGCATATTGTATGAGAGACAGAAGACGATTCATGGGGCTGCTTATAAATGGGATAATGTTTGGAATATCAGGTTTTGCTGCCCAGGTAATAATACTTTACAGACCACAGATCAGACTTGATGACATATCGCCGGTGCTTTTGGGACATAATGTGCACCTGTTCATAAGCGGAGGATGTTTTGTCCTGTTGCTGTTGCAATTGGCGCTTGAGCTCAGAATCAGCAGGGAAAAACTTGATAGGATTCTTCAGATAATATTACGAATCTATTGTGTGATATTGATTGTAGTGGGGCTAGGAGCAATAGCGTACTCAGTAACGCACTTCAGCATGGAGTTTATGAACAGAAGGGGACTTTTATGGTATATTTCTGTGAATGGATTCATTGACGGAGATCTGAGGGAAAAAATCATCGGATGGGGACCTGGAACCATCGACCAGGCAGCGGTAGTTTATACCTTTGATATCATAGATGCGTATGGAGATTTTTATTACCTTGAAACGGCTCATAATGATATTTTTGAATATCTGGTAACTATGGGTATTGTTGGAGTTGCAGCATACGCAGGGATTTATCTGACAATAATGCGAAATTATATACAAATGGTGAGAACTAAGCTTGATTTTATTACTCCTTCATCATATGCACTAATGGGACTTATTGGTTATATTGGTCAGTCCATAATGAATGGACCGCATCCGTTGACTACAGCAATGTTTTTTGCACTGTTAGCTGTCTATAGGGCAGGAGAGTTGGCGAAGGTATAATCTGATGGTTATGTGCACAAACGGATGGCCGGGGCATACAAAAGCACATTTCTGAGTGTTTTGTAAGCCCCGGCCTGTGATATGTGAGTATTTACTTACCTAAAATTTCATGTACACAGTTCTTGATTGAATCATCCTTACAGTTTGCGTCGAAATACTCAAGGAAGTGTGCTCCTGAGAGGGCACCTTTAACCAGACCCTGATCAAGGCTCTTTAAAATTGCAGGTACGTCCTGGATGAGAGTTACTTTTCTGACTTCGTCCAGGATTTTTTTATTTCTCTGCTCCGGAACAGCTCTTTCCCTTGGATATCCCTGGCCGCTCTCCTCAGAGAAGAGTTTCTCAAAGGTGTATTCAAGATTCAACTCAGCACCCCAGCCGGACTTCAGAGCGAAGTTCATGGAAATGGCATTGCCATCATTGATCTGTGCAAATGTGTAGGCATCAAGCGGATCAGTGACATGTCCACAGATAACTCCCGGGAAGCTGTTGAGAGCCAGCATAGCGCCTTCGCCGGTGCCACATCCAGTAACCACATAGTCGCAGGCGCCTGAGTTGAGGAGTACGCAGGCAAGTATGCCGTTCTGTACATATGTGAGCTGAGCTTCGTCTTCAGCTGAGTACATTCCGTAATTGAAAACTTCGAAGCCATGCTGGTCAGCAACTTTTTTGAGTGTGTTATAGATCATTTCGTTCTTGGCAGCCTGGCTGTTTTCATTGATAAGAGCAATTTTCATTGTTTGTACCTCCATAAGATTGTGACTCTATTTTATGAATAGGAGCAGCTATTGTCCACGGCTTTTTGGCTTTTGTGCCGAATAGTCAATATTTTAGACAAAAAGAGTGGCAAAGAAAGCAGCTCTTTTCCTGATGCCGTTATTTGGTAATTTTAGATAAATATGTGAATGTGATTTTATAATGATTTCTTTAAAACGTCTGTTATAATATTTAGAAGAGAGGTTATTACTTACAAGAATGGAGGTACAGGAATGTTTGCTCAGTTGTTTGGAAAGTATCTGATAGGAAAATCAGTTATCAAAGAAGATATCTATCGTGAGATTCTTGAAAAGCATAAATCCGTCCGTGTAAGAATCGGAACCATTGCTGTGGCAGAAGGTCTGATGAGTGAAGAACAGGCTGAAGAAGTAAACACTCTTCAACGGAATCTTGATAAGAGATTTGGAGATATTGCCGTTGATAAAGGCTATCTTTCATTGGAACAGATTGATTCTCTGCTGACAATGCAAGGCAACGCGTATATGCAATTTGTTCAGCTTATGACTGAGATGACAGGGCTTTCTGCTACGGATACTGAGCAGCTGGTGAAAGCCTTTCAGAAGGACTCGGGTTATACTGATATGGAGATGACGGCGCTTAAGGCGGATGACATCGACCAGCTGATTCCTTTGTTTGTTATTTCCACGAAACCCCATATACGTGAGATGACATCACTTGTGCTGAGGAATCTGATACGTTTTATTTCTGATGACTTCTACATTGATAAGGCACAGCATGTCAGGGAGTTTCCATACACTCATCTGACATTCCAGGAGCTGGCCGGTGATGATTCCATGTTTGTAGGAATTGCTACTGGCGATGATGATGAAAGCTTTGTCAGGGTTGCTTCAGCCTTTTCCAAAGAGGATATCACTTCTGTCGGAACATCTGCTTATGATGCGGTAGGTGAGTTTATTAACGTGACCAGCGGTCTGTATGCATCGGAAATGAGCATAAAGAAGACTGATCTGGATATGGAACCTCCGGCAAGCTATTGCAAACAGACTGCAGCTGGTGATTTTTATGCCATTCCAGTGTATCTTGAGGGGCATAGAATGGATATTATCATATCCGTTAACGAGGAGTTTATTCCCGGAGAAAACCCTGTGCAGACCGGAGAAGTATTTAATGCCGATACTCTGATTGCAGGAGGAGAATTGAGCCGGGGCAAGATACTCATAGTGGATGACTCCGGCATGTCCAGGGGTATGCTTCGCAACATTCTTGAAAAAGCCGGTTATTCCATCGTAAGTGAGGCCGCCAATGGCGAAGACGCAGTAACACAATTCGAAGAATGCAGTCCGGATCTCGTTACTCTCGATATAACCATGCCAAAGATGGATGGTCTGGAAGCACTGATAAAAATTTTGGAAATTGATGCAAACGCCAAAGTTATCATGATAACTGCAGCAGGTCAGCAGGACAAATTAATAAAGGCGCTTAAAGTAGGAGCCAAACGCTTCATCAGTAAGCCTTTCGACGAAGAGGAAATTATCAAGAACGTAAATGATGTTCTCGCCGGAGCAGAGTAAACTTATCAGTCCAAAAGAGAGGTGTTTATTATGAGAAGACTATTTAGTGAAACAAAAACTATATTGAAAATGGATTTTATCAGGCTCATTTCATCGATTTTTGCTCAGATGTTTAGGCACTAATATTTTCTATTCAAAAGGAGGGATTATGTATATGAAAGAGAAGCATTTATCAAAGGGCGTTTTTGGAGTGTTGGCACTTCTGATGGCAGTAACGCTGTTTGTCATCAATCCTGTGAGCGTCGTGGCAGCTGACGATGCTCCCGGTTTTTATGACAAATATTCGTCATCCTGGTACACCGGCGAGAAGAATTCTACATGGTGCGCAATAAAGAATATTCAGAAGACTGATAAGGTGACCAGCGTAAAGAGTTCTAACCCCAAAGTGGTTGCAGCTAAAAAAATCACCTTTAACGAAGGAGTCCCCGGAATCCAGATAACACCTAAAAAAGTCGGCTCCAGTAAAGTGACCATAAAGATTAAAAGAAACGGCAAGACCTATACTTCCACCAGGACTGATTACGTTCTTAAATACACTAATCCTTTTAAATCTGTCAAAGTAGGTAATAAAGAGTACGTCAAATCCTTTGACAAAACACATAGCCCTAACATCGCATTCCGCGGCAGCAAAAAGGTTTCGGTAAAGACAAAATCAGACTGGAAAGTAAGATCTATCTGGACATACAACAATAAGGATGGCAAGATTAAATCCTATAAAAACAATAAGACAGTCAACACCAAGAACACAACGCAGCTGAGCATTGAGCTTCAGAACACAAAGAATAAGAACATCATAATAAGCACACATTTCTTATATAACTAAAATTTAAAGGCGAGGGATATTCCAGGCGAGGAATCTTCCCTCGCTTTTGTGTAGAGAATACTTCATAAGACCAGTTGAAAAAGAACGACCCTGGATAGTTGGACTACTTTTGTGAAGGTTACACCGGTTCATCAATAATCAAAAATGGATATTTCATGAAAGAGTGCCAGAGAAGATTTTTTCTTATTCCTGGGTGTTCTTTTTTCTGCCGTTAGATTTTTTGAGGAATCGTAATAATAATATAATTATACTTTATTGTATATGGCTACTACGGTAAGTTGTCGGTGACGGTCGCCCTGGCGCGCCGGACCAACCGCCCCATGGGACCCGCCGCTCGCGCCAAGCAGGGCTCGTTACAGAAAGCATTTAAGAAAAAGAATTTCTTTCACGCTGTTAACCTGATACTGCGTTTGTTGATTTTTACGCCTACTTCTAGTTTTCTGGTTTTAGGACCAGGCGGTATCATTTTGATTAAATCTGTATAGATTTTTTTGATATTTGTTACATTGATGATATTACGCATATAAAATATCTTAAATAAGAGTACAATTCATTTCTAAAACCTGTTTTTTGGACACAATCATTTATCAATTACTGCCCTAAAATGAAAAAGTAGCAAATGAGGCAGTAAAAAATGAAAGAAAATCATCTAATTCTATTTTGTCAGCCGAAATATTTTCTTTTAATTTGGTGTATTTACTGTAAATTCCAGAATATTTCTCTGATTTAATGAAATAGAAAGTTAACTGTTTGTATTGTATATGCAATAATTACTGCCTCTTTTTGTAAAAATGATATTTTGGGCAGTAATGTAGATTGCGGGTGGATTTATCCCTTCATTTCTTAACCTATTTCGCAGCTGCCTGCCTTTGACGATGATGTTATGATTGGAAAACAACTAAGGTATAATTATTGGTTTGGATTGGAAAGAAGGGAGTTATTGTAATATGAGAGTCTGATAATTATTTACCATTACTGGTAAAAATTATCAGACTCATTCTGACACTGGAACCATTATTTTTTGTCGAGCCAAATAGTCAGCTGACTGTTTTTGATCTTTTTATTCTTGAGCACAATTCCTATTTCAACAACGTTACTAAGTTCAACTTTTTGACCTTTAGTGTAATCGAGCATACGGCTGTCCTTTAATCGTATCGTTGTGTCAATATGCTTCCAATCAGAAAGTGTTTTAACAGTGATTTTCTGTTTGCCACTCATTGGAACGCCAATCCAGGGAGTTTTTGCGGTTTTGATGGCATTAACATATTCTTTGTTTCCAATTTTTACGGATTTGAAGGGATTTGTAAAATTGAGAAACGTAACTTTCGCTGTGGTAGTGTAAATCTTTTGGCCACGTTTTATCTTGGCTGTTATCTTTGTGGTACCGGCTTTTTGGGGCTTTAGAAAGACGGTAGGGTAGCCGCTGCATTTTTCTTTCCTGGCCGTTGCCACTTTTGGATTTGAACTGGTAACACTAATGAACTTGTCTGTAGTCTTTGAATTTGCAAAAGTGTAACTCCAACCACATGGATTATAATACCAGGAAAAGTATTCTTTCTTGTTGAAAGAAGGGGCCTTGGAAGCGGCAAATGAATTGATGGGGATAATTGTAAATACTGTCACTGCAACCAATAAAAACACAAGAGCTTTCTTTAAGTGTATTGATAAATTATTTTTCTTCATGAGCATATTGCCTCCTTTTTGTGATGCAAAAATTATAACATGGTTAAAAAAGCAGAACAACTCATCATTATGCATGTGTTGAAGATGATATTCTGTTAATTAGTGCTTATTTTGTAAGGTTATAATCAATGTTGAAAGAACAATTCCAATTCGTGCGAAGCCTATGGCGAGGCAGTATACAGTACAAATTTCTGAAAATGTATCTAAATCGGCATTTTTCTATGGATATAGTCACTATTTTCAGTGTTTCAACTTCAGAATCGCGCAATAATGTGGCTAAACAATCGATTGAAATTGATTTTAGTCACAGTACATTTCTGTTATTTTCACAAAACGTGACTAAAAAAGCAGTAAATAAGCGTGTTAGTCCCGTTTTGCCCTATAAGTAAATATGACACCTTTAAAATCTTGAATAATATGAATCATCCCCACCACTACATGCATCAATTCCCAGTCATGGGGAAGGCCGGTAATACAACAAAAAGGGTTGAAAAAATATAAAGTTGTGAATAATGCTGGTTTATTTCCTACATGTTTACTTATATAATTGTGAGGTATGAGGACTCGCTGCGACCAGGCGGGTTTTCCAAGGAACGCAACTTGGCAGACCACTGCCGGAGGACTGTATGAACATAACTGAACTGGATTTAGACAATATCATAGAATTTGGAGATATCCTCGATGAAGACATCCTGGAGAATATAGTAAGAGAGTACTATCATGGCATTGTGGCCTCGGATGATGATATGTCATCTCCTGGTGCAATGGTCTGGGAGTATAAGAACCATAATGATGCAAAAAAAAAAGATCTGCTGAACGGTGTTAAATTAGCGGCGGCAGAAGAAAGTAATATAAAAGACATAGAAACCATGTATATCATCAGGAATGAGGATGAGACTGCTGATGATTTTACTGAAAGATTTATAAAAAATTTCGAAATTGATAAATAACTCAGAACTTAAATCTGTGTTATACTTTCTTTTAGTTTTTATGAAAGAGATGGTTTTGTTTTGAGCAAGAATAATTATAGAAGGACGCCAACAAGGCGCCGAAAGAGTACTACAAAAAGACGTTTCATTATCATTCCTGTAGTTTTGGCGTTGGCAGTGTTACTGGCTGTCATCACGTTTTTTAACCTCCCTTCCACCAAGGTGAACAGGGCTATAGCTGCAGGAGACAAGTACACTAAAGAAGAAGACTACAAGTCAGCAATTGAGTCTTATTCCAAAGCACTGGAGATTGATAAGACTTCAATTATCGCATACAGCAACATGGCTGGTGCGTATCTGAGTATTTCAGATAAAGATAAGGCAAAAGAGATACTGATGGAAGGCTGGGAGAACACCCAGGATGAGAGCCTTCTGGATACCTATCACACAATAATCCTGGATGATGCAGCGGCTGTTATTGACAATAACGCAGCTGATCTGAATACAGCAGGGCAAATCCTTTCAGTTTTGTCCGAAGATACTGATAATACTCCGGCACTTCGTATGCTGGATGGAGCCTACGAAGGGATCTTTGAGAATTCTTACAGCTACAGCCCGGATGCACTCTTCAGATCAGATGCATCCAGTTATTCTTCAGAGAACGGGAGCAATGTCTTTTCATATGATCAGTATGAGTCATTTTTAAAAGAGATGCTTAGTGTTTACGAAGCTTCTCCAAGTAGTGAGCTAAAGAATATCATCATCAAATATGCAAATCCGAAACTGGCTTCTTTCACTATTAAATACGATGATGCTGTAAGATATTGCGATCTTTTAAGCCAGATTAGTTCCAAAGTCGGAACAGATGACAGCCTTTCTTCTTTAAATGAATGCTTCACTAATGCAAAAGAGGTACAGGCCACCTTTGCGGATATCTTTTGCCAACTGGATGTCGGAAATGTAGATGAGCTCAGGGATTTCGTGGTTTCGGACGAGTATCTGGCTCTAAGAGATATATTCCTTCATAATGAATATACTCCTCAGGAGAACACTACTTATGTACCAATCAGCCGCGAGGCAATGGTGCTAAACAACAAAGATGGAAAGTGGAGCTACAGGTTCCTTGACTTTGATGAGAATCCTGAGACCAAGGGCGTTATAACTCTGTGGGCTAATTTCTTTGAGGACAATGGAGTTCAGAGGTGTGCAATTTCCTACGAACCTGAATCAGTTACGGGAGAGATGTATCCTCATACCAAGTATACTGTTACTTACCTCAAGAGCTACATAACAGAAGGTAATTCCACAAGGGTTCCAAGAATGAACTACAGGCTTGATACCACAATCACATATGAAGACGGAGAACCGGATGAGACAGTAGTAGGTGATTGGGGCGGCCCGAATCAGTGGATCATGGATCTTGACGCGATTGAAGCCCGTATTAGAGCATAACTTTGGCATGACCGACCTATAACCAAGATATGGTCAATAGATGAAAAAAGATATATTCGATGCATAATCAATGCATGATCAAGACTTAGCAAATATGAATGAACAGACAAGAGAACCCAAATGCATCATAATCTCTGCCGGTGATCTTACAGACATCGACATAGAAATAGAAGAAAACGACCTGTGCATCGCCTGTGACGCCGGCTTTTTGTACGCCCAGAATCGCGGCATCCTGCCTGATTTAATAGTGGGAGACTTTGATTCCCTAAGGGAATACGGCGAAGAGGCAGTGCGTGGACTTATGGAGATCAGGGATAATGATCCGGACAGAATCGTTGAACTCCCTGTGGTAAAAGATGATACCGATACCATCAAGGCTGTGAAAATTGGTCTTGAAAGGGGCTATCGTAAGTTCTTTTTCTATGGTGCATTAGGTGGCAGAAGGTTTGAGCATTCTTTTGCCAATATACAGACACTTCTTTTCCTGAAGCACAATGGTGCAAGGGGATACATCCTGGAGCAGGACAAGATGCTTATGGTGGCAGAAAACGAGACCATAAAACTCCACCGGGGCAACAGGGGCTATGTATCCGTATTTGCCCTGTCTGATGTTGCACGGGGTGTAACAATCAAGGGTTTGATGTATAATATTGAGAGTGGGACTCTCACAAACGATTTTCCGCTGGGGGTCAGCAACGAGTTTATCATCGATGAGGAGGCAGAGATTACTGTTGAGGACGGAGCACTTCTCATTACAGTATTCTGGGGACAATGATCTGTTTTCTTGCCAGGTTTTTCATTAAGGACTATAAACAGGTGGATTCACCTTCTGTAAGGCAAAGCTATGGTATGCTCAGCGGGGCATTCGGTATTGCCTTTAATATTGTTCTTGTTATTTTCAAGATGCTGGCGGGGCTCATAAGCGGCTCCATAGCAGTTTTTTCCGACGCGCTGAACAACCTCTCCGACATAATCTCGGCGGTTGTGACGCTGGTTTTCTTTAAGCTCTCCGGCGCTGAAGCCGATAAAGAGCATCCCTTTGGCCACGGCAGGCTTGAGTATGTCGCAGGCCTTATCGTATCTCTTTTCATAATAATAATGTCAGTGGAGCTGATGCAGGGCTCCGTAAAAAAGATAATTACTCCGGAGGAGATAACCTATTCGCCTCTGGTTCTTGTGATACTCATATTGTCCATGGGAGTAAAATTTTTCATGTTTGCATCTTACCTCCAGGCTGCAAAAGCAATAGACAGTACAACCATCAACTCAATGGCCTTCGATTCATTATCTGATGTTCTGTCAACCGGAATAGTTCTTTTATCCCTGATCGTATACAGGATAAGTGGCAAAAGCATTGATGGAATAGCGGGCGTCGTTATCGCGTTCTTTATTCTGAAGACAGGCATCGATTCCGCCAAGGACACCATCAATCCGCTTCTTGGAGAGCCGCCCAGCAAAGAACTCCTTCGGGAGATTGAGGACACTGTAATGGCAGGCAGCGGGATCTTAGGGGTTCACGACATAGTGGTGCACAACTACGGACCAAGCCGAATAATGATGTCGCTCCATGTGGAGGTTTCTTCAAAGGAGACATTAACTGAAGTACACGACCTTATAGATGAAATAGAAAAAGAGCTGCATGCCAAATACCACTGCACAGCGGTTATACACGTGGACCCAATTGATGTGGACGATGCGGAGCGGGAGAGAGTAAAGCTTTTGTTGTCAGAGGTCATCACCCAGGTTAATCCGGCAATTAAATATCACGACCTTAGAGTTATCAGGAAGCAGGACAAACCTCCGAAGGTGGAGTTTGATTTAGAGGTTCCATATAAGTTCCAGGTGAAAGATGAGAAGCTTATAAGCCTTGTGGAAGACAGGATTAAGAGGGATAATCCTGAGTATATCTTTGATATCACTGTGGACAGGGGAGAGGAAGACAATTAAACAATAAAAAGGGGAAAAGAGTATGTTGTGGGTAGATAAGTTAAAGAAAAATGTCAGGGAGATTTTGGCTGAGCATCCGGTGTCAATCTGCTTATTTCTGCTGGGCTCCATCGGACTTGGAGTGTATCAGGATATAGCAGACAATGATTTTGTAACCTTCTTTTACCAGTTCATGTTCAGCTTATCGCCCTGTTTTGTTATGTTGGAGTCAGGGTATGAGCAGATAAGGGAAAAGAAATATCTCAAAATCCTAAGTGCTGCATTTATC
>JAEEGL016981323.1_pt1 | contig 15622 bp, 14 predicted proteins | sample 9134231 | NCBI WGS metagenome assembly JAEEGL01 (sample SAMN16246548, study PRJNA631951) | gut metagenome | biome: gut microbiome; feature: rumen; material: fiber-attached | host: Bos | place: Iran: Karaj | collected 2018-10
CTTGTTTTTGTTGGTATTGGTATTATTATCGGGCGCGTTTCTGCAAGACTCGCTATTTCCAAATATCTACACAAGACCTAGTTTAGCGCTTAAGGATATTCACAAAACGACACGCTTATGCTATAATAATAGTATGGCGAAGAGTCACAAAATAAACAGCAAAAAATTCTTCACAATGGTGGTAGTGTCGCTGGTTTTGATGACTCCAATTCTTGCGAATATTATGATGATTAAAGAGGCTGAGGCGGTGAGTTTGGCTTGCCGTAATAGTCCTGAGTGTATGGCGGCGGTTGATCGCGAAAAAGAGGCGAATCGTAATGCGGCGGCTGCGGCGGCTTCGATGAGCTTATTCCAGTCTAAGGTAAATGAGCTTAATGTCGAGATTGCTGCGCGCGAGCTTGAAATCGCAGAGACCAAGGCGCAGATTGCGAGTCTTAAGAAGCAGATTGAAGAAACTGAACAGAAGCTAAATGACGAGCAGGAAGCTTTAGCTTCGGTGCTTGTTAATATGCATTTCGAGGGCGATGCCGAGCCGATTACGATTTTGGCTGGCTCTAGTTCAATTTCCGATTTGGCAGAAAAACAGGCCCGTAATGAGGTGGTACGTCAGCAAATTAGTGCAACTGCCGTGAAGATTAAAGGTATAAAAGAACAGCTTGAGGCTGATAAGGCTGAGGTCGAGGTGCTCCTTGAACAGCAGCAGACGGCAAAAGCAGAATTGGTAGCAAAAAGGGCTGAGCAGCAGGAGCTAGTCCAGCGCTATCAGAATGATGCCGCTGCCTACGCTGCAGTTGCGGAAGAAGCAAAGCTCGCACAGCGTGAGGCTGAGCGTCGCGAGCAGGAAGCTCATCCAGAGAAATATCGTGGTTTTTCGTATAGCGGTGTTAATACTTATCCATGGCAGGACGTTTGCCCTGAACAACAGGATAATTTTGGCACTGTAATTGATGGTCATTATATTGGTGGCTATGTTTGCGAATGTGTAAGCTATGTAGGCTGGAAAGCTTATGAAGCTTACGGTTTGGTTCTTGCTTGGGGCAATGCTTACAACTGGGATGATCGTGCAAGGGCGTACGGCTATCGTGTTGATCATTCTCCAGAGCCGGATTCGATTGGGCAGATTGATGGCGGCCCTTATGGTCACGTTGTTTGGGTCGAGTCGGTGAATGCTGATGGTTCAGTAAACGTAACTGAGTATAATAATTATTACGCAACGATGCTTTATTCTGGCATTTCTCGCCAGGGTGACTTTGGCGCCCGTACAATTCCGGCCAATCAGGTCTGGAGCTATAACTTCATTCATTTAAAATAACACTTGTGTTATAATTAATTAATGAAGAAAAAAGAGTGGACAGAGAAAAAAATTAGTCTTGGGAATGCGATAATTGTTGCTGCGGTGATTGGTGTAATCGGTGTTGTCGTTGGTGCAAACTGGAATAATGTTGTCGGTTCGTTTGCTCCATATCTTGGTTTTTCAAATCAATCTTCTTCAATGGATTGGTCGCCTCTTAATGAGGTGTATAATCAGCTTTCGTCTTCTTTTAATGGCGAAATTACTAATTCTGATGTGCTTGATGGTGCCAAGAAAGGCATGGTAGAAGCACTTGGTGATGTCTATACGAAATATATGAATGCAAAAGCAAGTGCAGATTTTTACGATGACCTTCATGGTAATGTGGGTGCCGGTATTGGTGTCGAGATGGGGCTTCGTGATGGCTACGTGAGGGTGCTCCGCGTGCTTCCAGATAATCCTGCTTTGAAGGCTGGTATTTTGGCCGGTGATATCCTATATAAGGTGAACGACGAGGAAGTGTACATGCTCGATTCGGATGAGATTGCTAAGCGCGTGCGCGGTGAGGCTGGTACTGAGGTAAAAGTGACCGTAGTCCGTGATGGTAAAGAGAAAGACTTTACAATGAAGCGCGAGACGATTAATAACGTTTCGGCCTACGTTGAGTATGATGGTAAGACGGCAATTGTGACTGTGACTCGCTTTGATGATGATACGGGCAAAAAAGTCCAGGAGATGGCAGGGAAGTTTAGCGAGAAGGGTATTAATAAGGTAATACTAGACCTTCGCGGCAATGGCGGCGGCTATGTAAGTGCAGCCCAGGATCTTCTTGCGCTCTGGCTTGATGGTAAAAAGATGTTGATTCAGAAATCTAAGCATTATGGCGACAGTACGATGACCACTGTTTCAAACAAAGCAATTCTGAAGGATATGAAGACCGTAGTGCTTGTAAACGGCTCGACGGCTTCTGCCTCTGAGATTGTGGCGGGTGCGCTTCAAGATTATGGTAAGGCTACAATCCTAGGCGAACAGACTTTCGGCAAAGGTGTTGTACAAAATTTGTTTAACTTGACGGATGGGGCGACACTTAAAGTGACAACGGCCTCTTGGTATACGCCAAATGAGCGTTCGATCAATGGTGAGGGAATTACGCCAGATAAGGTAGTCGAAAGATCATACGAAGATATTAATAAGATGCGTGACCCGCAGATGGACGCAGCAAAGGCCTTGTAATGAAAATCGTAATTGCTACAGCTGTTTATTATCCAATGATAAACGGGGTGGCAGTGTTTTCGCATAACTTGGCAGTGGGGCTGGCTCAGCGTGGGCACGAGGTGCTGGTGATTTGCCCTTCACAGACGAAGAAATACTATTCGGAAATGCAGGAAGGTGTTGAGGTTTGTTATCTTAGGTCGACGACGGTAAAAATTTATCCGGATCAAATCCATGATGTGGCGCCGAAGAAAAAAGCCTTTGGGCGTGAATTGCCGCGTGTTTTCTATAAGCATGGATTAAAAGTTTCGGCTTTCCCAGCGCGTAGGGTAAAAAAGATTTTGGCTGAGTTTCAGCCTGACGTGGTACATGTGCAAGTGTCTGATCCGATTGGTCTTTCGGTAGTTTCTTATGCTAAGAAACACGGTGTGCCAGTCGTAACAACTGAACATAACCAGCCAGAGGTCTTTACTGAGCCACTACATATTCCTGGGCTAGTCAAAAAACCAATTGATGCTTTGCTCTCGGCATATTTTTATAATAGGCAGAGTAAAAGTGACTATGTGACGATGCCAACGAAGCAGGCGATTGATAATTTGATTTTGTCGCGCGGTAAAGAATTCAAGGTGCCGTTTGAGGCGGTTTCTAACGGTGTGGATTTAAGTCGTTTTAAATCTGGTAAGGCCAGGGCGGATATCTATGATAAATATAATATCCCAAAAGACAGGCCAATTGTACTATACGTAGGTAGGGTTGATCCAGAGAAGAAAATCGGGCTAGTCATTGATGCTTTTGTTAAAATGTTGCATAATAATAAACTTGACAAGGTGTCAAATCCATTGTGTCTCGTAGTTGGGGACGGTGTGGATAGATTGAGGCTTGAAAAAGAATATTCTGCCAGTGTGAAGACTGGCGATGTCAAATTCCTTGGTCGGGTAACTGGTGATGATCTTTATGAGCTCTATAAGGTTGGTTCGCTGTTTGCGACGGCCTCCGAGATTGAAACACAAGGAATTGTATTAATCGAGGCGGCTGCGACTGGTCTTCCACTAATCGCCGTGAAGGCTGGTGCCGTGGCGGAAGTATGTCGCAATGAAGAGAATGGCTTTCTTTGTGAACCGGGTGACGTAGACGGGATTTCTGAGGCAATGACAAAGATTTTGTCTAATGTGGAGCTACGAAAGAAGTATTCCGAAAACTCCATCAAAATTGCACACGAACATGATTTTGAGAAAACACTCGACAAATTCATTGATATTTATAGTAAAGTGATTAGAAACGCTAAGTAGGCAAAATACTTAGCGTTTCTCCCTACTTTGCTACAATATTAACGAGCTTAGCATTCTTTACGAAGATAGTCTTAATGATACCGTTTTCGGTGAACTTTTTGACCTTTTCGTCTTCCGTTGCGAGCTTAATGATCTCGGCTTCGTCATCTAGCAGTGCTTTGTCGACGGTGAGCTTGGCGCGAAGTTTGCCATTTACCTGTACGACTACTTCAACTTCGTCGGTAGCTAGGTGTTTTTCGTCCCACTTTGGCCATTCATCATCAGTGCCGAGTTCTTCAAGGATTTCAGATGCAAGGTGAGGAGCAAATGGCTTTATAAGCTTTCCGAGGATTACGAGGTCTTCGTTTGAAGCGCCGGTCTTGAAGAGCTCATTAACATACTCCATAAGTGCTGAAACTGCGGTATTGAAGTTGTTCTTAACGATATCGGTGGTAACTTTTTTAGTGGTTTTGTTACGAATGACTACGTTAGCTTCGTCTTTAATGCGTTCTTTCTTTTCAAAAACGAGAGTCCAGCAGCGATTGAGGAAGCGATAGACACCACCTACTGAGCGTGGATCCCAAGCGGCATCGAGCTCGACTGGACCGATGAACATTTCGTAAGTACGTAGAGTGTCGGCACCGTAACCGTCATTAATAACATCAAGCGGATCAATAACGTTGCCTTTGCTTTTACTCATCTTTTTGCCATCTGGAGCATTGATATAGCCATGATAAATGAGCTTCTTAACTGGTTCGCGGAATGGTAGGTAGCCGAGGTCGGCAAAGAATTTGCACCAGAAGCGGATGTAAAGAAGGTGGGCGACGGCGTGGTCGGCACCGACATAAATATCGGTTGGTGCCCAGTACTTGATGGCTTCAGGATTCCAAGCATGCTCGTTATCATGTGGTGAGGCATAGCGCCAGAGGTACCAGGAAGAACAAGCATAGCCGTCGAGAGTGTCGGTCTCGCGGGTCATTTCTTCCATCTTGCCAGTCTCTTCATTAAAGACTTCAACTTTGAGCCAGTCTTTGGCCTTGGCGAGAGCGCTGCGACCAGTGTGATCTGGTTTGTAATCTTTTACTTCTGGGATAATAACTGGAAGCTGATCTTCTGGAATTGCATGAGGCTCACCTTCGCTATCGTAGGCGATAGGGATTGGACAACCCCAGTAACGCTGGCGGGAAATGAGCCAGTCGCGCATGCGATAGGTGGTTTTTGGCGTGCCATAGAGGTCGCGGTCAATGAGCTCGGCTTCTACGATTGGCAAATCAAACTTTTCAGCAAACTCGCGGTCGCGGTCGTCATAGGCAGGGACGGCCATAATGGCGCCAGTGCCATATCCAGAAAGAACGTAGTCTGCAACATAAACAGGAATTTTCTCTTTGGTGGCAGGATTAATAGCATACGAGCCAGTAAAGACGCCAGTTTTCTCTTTATTCTCTTGACGTTCGATTTCGGATTTCTTCACTGCAGCTGCCTTGTAGGCAAGGACGGCTTCTTTTGTATCATCGTTTGTAAGGGCTTCGAGATTGTTATATTCTGGAGCAACGACAAGGAAAGTTGCGCCCATGATGGTGTCTGGGCGGGTAGTAAAGACGGTGATTTTTGGTGCGCCGCCTTCAACTTCGAAATCGATTTCAGCACCAGTAGAACGACCAATCCAGTTTTTCTGCATAGTTTTGATCTTATCTGGCCAATCAAGGCTATCAATTTCTTCAAGAAGCTCATCGGCGTATTCGGTAATCTTGAAGAACCATTGCTTCATTTTTTTCTTTTCGACTTCATGACCACAGCGCCAGCATTTGCCGTTTTCTACCTGTTCGTTTGCGAGAACTGTTTGATCTTCTGGGCACCACCACTGATATGACTCTTTTTGATAAGCGAGGCCTTTTTTGAAAAGTTGGAGGAAGCACCACTGAGTCCATTTGTAGTATTCTGGGCTTGAGGTATTGATTTCGCGTGACCAATCAATTGCGTAGCCAAGGCGCTTGGCTTGTTTTCTAAAGTTATCGATGTTTGTCTTGGTGACGTCTTGCGGTGCGGTACCGGTTTTGATTGCGTAGTTCTCAGCAGGGAGGCCGAAAGTATCGTAACCAAACGGACGAAGGACGTTTAGGCGCTGCTGTTCGTAGAAACGGGTAAGTACGTCTACGATGGTGAAGTTGCGGACATGACCCACATGTAGGCCGGCGCCCGATGGGTACGGGAACATCTCGGCGATAAACATTTTTGGTACACCTGATTTCTCAGTTACTTGGTAAGGTTTGGTCTCATCCCAAACTTTTTGCCACTTTTCTTCGATTTTGATTGGGTCATATCTTTCCATGTAATATATTATAACATATATTATAGGGATATTTCGAGATTGCCTTGGCGAATTATCTTTGGTTCGTCTCCTGTAAAATCAATGATGGTGGATGGTTTGTGCCCAGTAATAGAGCGAGGTGTGCCGCCGCGAGGGTTGGCACTAGTTAAGAGGATGGCGCCGTTTTCTTTGAGCAGCTTTTTGAAGAGAGGATAATTTGGAATGCGAACACCGATGGAGTCAAAGTGATCGTAATAGAAATTGTGAAAGTCTGGGTTCTTAGGAAGGATTAGGGTAAGCTCGCCAGGGAAGTATTTTTTGATAAGTGATTTGGCTTGTTCTGGAATAACAACATATTTGCTGATAGAATCAATGGATTCTGGGACTAAAGTAAAAACCTTGCCGGAATCGAAATCACGGTCTTTAATTTTCATGAGGTCGCGGATGCCCTGCTCGGAGCTAAGCGCTACGGCGTAACCCTCGACGGTCTCTGTTGGCACTGTAGTTACAGTTTGCAAATTCATGCAAATTATTGTATCATATATGGCATGGAAATGGTAGTGTCATTGCATAATATTCGTTCTTGCTACAATGTGGGCGCAATTCTTAGAACCTGTGAAGGATTTGGTGCTTCGCGTGTGATTTTGTCTGGATATACACCTAGGGTGCATGATGTTAATCTTTTGCCGCATCTTCGCGATAAACTTGATAAAGAAATTCATAAGACAGCGCTCGGTGCAGAAGATATGTTAGATGTTTATTCGTGTGATGATATAATGGCGGAGCTTCGTAGCTTAAAAGAACAGGGATACCAAATTGTTGGACTCGAAAATAATATAGAAAATGTACCAATTTATGATTTAGGCGATTCTAAACTTAAGGATATTTTGTCGGATAAAGTCGTGTTGGTACTTGGGGAGGAAGTAAATGGTATCGATTATTCTCTCTATGATATTATTGACCTGTTTGTTGAAATTCCGATGAAAGGCAAGAAGGAATCCTTTAATGTTTCAGTAGCGGCAGGTATTGCTATGTATGGTTTAACCAGTGCCTAGTAAAAGAAAAGGTAGTATAATTAGTCTATGAGTAAAGTAAAGATTTATACAACCCCAACCTGTGCATATTGTCATGCTTTGATGGATTGGCTAGATGAAAAAGGCGTCGAATACGAGGAATGCGACGCTTCTTCGCGCGATGATATTTCAGCCGTGCCAGTAACTATTATTGGTGATCAGAAAATTGTCGGGTTCGACAGGCCGGCTATCAAAAGAGCCTTGAAAAGCCTCTAAAATAGTGGTATAATGGTGCAAATTATATATCAATAAAGGAGTAAAATGCCTGAACCTAAAAAACAGAGTAGCCCTCGCAAGACCGGTCTTCGCCGCAGTCACTTGCGCCTTGTGCTTGCTCGTAGAGTTAACAAAACATCACCTGTCAAAGCCTTCGAAACTAAGAAGAAGACTCCAAATCTAAAGGTAAAAACTGTAAAGAATAAAAAAGAAGCTTAACGTATGGCAAGTAATCGACATTTAGGTAGAGTAATCGTGCTGCAGAGTTTGTATGAGTATGAACTCAGGACGCTTGCGCACGACCCAGAAGTCGATCTTGACATTGTTATTGCGAAAAATATTGAGCCATATGAGAAGGCGCTCGGCGATACTGAGTTTGTCTATAATTTGGCGCACAAAGTAGTAGAGAGCTCAAAGACTCTTGATGAGGCTTTGCAACCAATGGCCCCAGAATGGCCAATCTCTTCTATTTCAGCAATTGATCGCAATGTGCTTAGGATGGGACTTTATGAGCTTTCGGAGTGTAGAGATAAGATTCCTCCGAAGGTGGCTATTAATGAAGCCGTGGAACTTGCAAAAGCGTTTGGCTCTGAGAACTCTTCACGTTTTGTGAATGGTGTACTTGGGACTGCTTATCGCAAGCTCGGTATTACTGAAGAAGAAAATCATGTACAACGAAAAGAGTCCGTCGGAACCGACGGCAAGGAGAACTCTGAAAGTTCCGGAAGCGCTGCCGACGGAGCGAATTAAAGAGTCACCTTTTAAAAAGATCACATCGGCCGTCTTTCGTAAGAAGGTGGCTATTCAAGAGATTGTTCGTGAGCCGACTTCTGGTGGGATTGTTTTTCGGTTAACGCATGATAAGAAGGATGTTGAGATTTTACTAATCCAGGATTCCAAAGGTCGCTGGACGATTCCAAAAGGCCACATTGAGCCGGGTGAAACTGCCAAAATGACAGCTCGTCGTGAGATTGAGGAAGAGACTGGGCTGAAAAACTTCTCAGTTTTGTCATGGCTTGGCAAGATCCATTTTAAATATCGCAGAGCCGATAAGTTGGTTTTGATGACTACGCAGATTTATTTGGTACAGTCGCTTGATGAACGCGAAATGCCTATGGGCGAGAAGTGGATGAAGGGGATTAAGTGGTTTACTTTTTCAGATGCGCTTGATGTGATTGAGTATGAAGATATAGAAAAACTAATGCTAATTGCAAAGAAAAAAATTAGGGCAGGAGACTTTTAATTAATGGATTATACGCCATACAAAGAGTTCGCAAAAACAAAACTCGGATTTGACTTTAATAATATAGATTTGCTTGTAACGGCTTTGACGCATAGGAGTTATGTGAACGAGCATCGCGATAAGGGAATTGTCCATAATGAGAGACTTGAGTACCTTGGCGACGCTGTGCTTGAGTTAGTTACTTCTGATTTCTTGTATCGGACATACAATGAACCAGAGGGAATTATGACGGCGCTTCGTTCGGCCTTGGTGCGTACGGAATCGATTGGCGCGGCTGGGCATGAGCTTGGCTATGAGCCCCTGGTTCGCCTTTCGCGCGGCGAGAAAAATGGCTCCGAGAGGGCGCATGATGTGATCCTCGCAGATTGTTTTGAAGCGGTGATTGGTGCTATTTATCTTGACCAAGGTTATCAGGCGGCGAAAGATTTTATTTACAAGCATATTATTGTAAAGATTGATACGGTAATCGAGGAAGCTTCTTGGCGTGATCCTAAATCTTACGTACAGGAGCTTGCACAGAAGGTAGATGGAATTACGCCAGTTTATCATACTTTGCGCGAAGAAGGCCCAGACCATGATAAGAATTTCGAAGTGGGGCTCTATGTTGGAGATACTTTACTTGCGACCGGTAAGGGTCATTCTAAGCAGGATGCGCAGACTGAGGCAGCAAAGCAGGGCGTGAAGAAATATCGCGCTAAGCTTGGCCCTGAAATTGACCAGTTCCAGAAAAACTTATAGATTATTGCTTTCTTGCTTTACTTTTTAGTGAAAATAAGGTAAAATATATTGTATTAATAATTAATTAGGAGAAATCCATGCTCGCGATTCGCATGCAACGTAATGGCCGGGCGCATCTTCCGATGTACCGGATAGTCGTCCAAGAAGCGCAGCGCCACCCTCTTTCGGGTCGTGTTGTAGCTGAGGTCGGCAACTATAACCCAGCTACCAAGGCTTTGACCCTTGATAAAGAGACTGTGGAGAAATATCTTAAGAATGGTGCACAGCCTTCTAGCCGTGTAGCATTTGTTCTCAAGAAGAACGGTGTCAAATTGCCTAAGTGGTACAAAGAGGCTTCCAAGAAGACCGTCGCCGCTAAGCACGCTGACAAACTTCGCAAGAACCAGCCAAAGGAAGAGCCAGTCGCTGAGGCTCCAGCTGAAGAAGCCGCAGAAGCTCCAGCAGAGGCTTAAGGCAAATAAAACCGGATTAGAAATAGTCCGGTTTTTTGTTTTTAGATGTGGCATTATGTCTATGCTTATGCTATAATGACCTTATGAAAAAGGTCACACATACATTTTTAAAAGTGTCTGGTGTTTTTGTTGGAGTTGTACTAGCTAATATACTAGCTGGTTCATCAAATATTAGAGCAATAACTTATTCGGATTCGTCGGATATTCAGTTCTCTTTCTCATCCACTCTTTCTATCGCCATCTCCGACGCAGATATCGTAATAGGTAATCTTATCCCAGGCCAAGATGATACTTCTAATACAGTAGATGTAGTTGTTAATACTAATAATCTATATGGCTATACACTTTCAGCTACAGTAGGTGATGCTACTAAAGATTATAGAGATTTAAGACACACTAACGGTACTACTAATATCGCTAGTATTGATGTAGATAGTGACCTTTCTACACTCTCCGGACAATCTTCTAGTGTGTGGGGCTATACTGTATCTACTAATGGTACTACCTGGAGTAACTACAATGGTCTTCCTAAGTATGATGATACACAAAACACTGCAGAGCTAAGAACTACTGATGGTGCAGCGGCAGATTCTACCACTTCCTTTAAAATTGGCGCTTACGCCGAGGAAGGACAACTTGCTGGTGATTATACAAATGTGATTAACTTTAAAGTTGTTTCAAATGTAGGCAAAACTTATATGCAAGATGTCACTTCTGCTACTTGTCCTACCGAACCGACAATAGTTTATGATAATCGCGACGAAGAAGAATATACTATCGCACAGCTTGCAGATGGTAAGTGCTGGCTTCTAGACAACTTGAGGCTGGATCTCACTAATCCTGCTGTGCAGGCTAATCTTACTTCTGACACAACTAATGCGTCCAATACTACGTTAAACTACTTAAAGAATGGTGGTGGTACTGCTTCAGACCAATATGCTACGGCCGGTGTAGCTAACTGGACTAGTAGTAGTTATAGCTATTCGGCACCACTAATTGCTACTAGCGGCACTGGCGATAACGGTGACTGGACTAAAGATACCACGGTATCTTATGCTATGGACCAATCTGGCACTGGCAAAGTAGGTGTATATTATAATTACTGTGCCGCTTCAGCTGGCTCATACTGTTATGGTGATGGCACTAATTTTGGTTCAACATACGGTAATGCTACAGCTACAGAAGATATCTGTCCTAAGGGTTGGCGTATACCTACGGGCGGTAGTAGCGGAGAATACCAATCCCTCTATACTGCTTATTCTAGTGACGGAGCAGCCTTCGTGAACGCCCTCCGTACCCCTCTCTCTGGCTACAACAACAATGGTTCAGTCCTCTATCAGGGCCTGTACGGCACCTTCTGGGCGTCTACGAGGTACGGTAATGACAGCATGCACCGTCTGTTCGTCAGTGCGTATGTCGGCCCGCAGCAGAACCGCTATCGCGACGACGGTCAATCTGTTCGTTGCGTGTTGCAGTAGCTTGAATAATATTGAGTATGTATTTTTCAACTTGATTTGTTGTTTATGCTATAATGGGGGTATAAACTTAATTTGGAGAAATTATGGCTACTATTGACCAGCAATTCGTAGAATACATCGTAAAAACCCTAGTTAATAATCCGGATAAAGTTGAGGTGGAGCGCAAAATTGATGAAAAAGGCGTGCTACTCTCTCTTACTGTTGACCCAGAAGACGTCGGCCGTGTAATCGGCAAGCGTGGTGTGACTGCTCAGTCTATTCGTATGCTTCTTAGGGCTCTTGGTACTAAGCAAGATGCTCGTTACAATTTGAAGATCGTAAACACCGATGAAGAAGGTGGTGAGCGCGCCGCTGCTCCAGCTCAGTCAAAGGCCGAGGCAAAAGAGGAAACAGCAGAGGCTGTTTCTGAGCCTACTGATGATGGTTTTGATAATGAAGAAGATGAGGCTGAAGAAAGCGAAGAATCTTCTGCACTCGCTGAGAAAACCAGGGCAGAGCTTGCCGATCTCGATGATCTCGATATCTAATTTTGCCAATTTTTAACAGATAGCGCCCTCTTGACAGGGCGCTATTTTTATATAAAAAAGCACTTGACTTTGCGATAAAAATCTATATAATAAAACATAAGCTAACTAACTGCGAGTTCGCTTAAAACACACACAATTAATCATATTAAAGTTGAGAGTTTTATATATGTCTAAAAAACGCGTTTTTCCGTTGAAAACGCGTTTTTTGGTATTGCAAAACGCTTAGGAATGATGTATACTTTAGTACAAGAAGTAGTGTGCCTAGTTTTTGTAATCTTAGGAGAGCCGGCGACTCTCTGGGGGAGACTATGGCAGTAATCTTCGGCGCTGAGACAGCTTAGAAGTATTTATTCATGTGTAGGAGGATGGTGCTTCGTGTTGTCAAAAAAGATTAATAACACTAATAATTAAAGAGGTAGAATGGCTACAACCAAAAAGTCCGGTGAACGTGTGTTTTTCACCGAAGGTGACCAGGCTCTTCCTATTCCAAATTTGACTAAACATCAAAAGGATTCATGGGAAGACTTTGTCAAAAACGGACTGAGGGAGGTTTTTGCTGAGTTGAATCCAATCGACGATTACACTGGGCAGAAGCTATCACTCCGTTTCAAAGATTATTACTTTAAAGAGCCTAAGGAGACTGAGGCGCAGGCAAAATATAACCTTGCGACTTACGAAGCTCCTCTTCACGTCCTCGTAGAGCTTGAGAATAAGGTTACTGGCGAGAAGAAGGAACAGGATATTTACTTTGGTGATTATCCTTGGATGACTGAGCGTGCTACGTTCATTATCAATGGCACTGAGCGTGTTGTCGTTTCTCAGCTTATTCGTTCTGCAGGTGTTTTCTTCACTGCTGAAACAGCTGGTACGACTAGGCTTTATGGTGCAAAGATTATTCCAGGCCGTGGTGCTTGGCTTGAATTCGAGACCGCTGCAAATGGCGCTCTCTATGTTAAGATTGATCGCCGTCGCAAGATTCCAGTAACGACCTTCCTCCGTGCTCTTGGCATGAAGGAAAGCGAAATCAAGAAAGCTTTCGAGAAGATCGATACTGGCGACAAGAAGTATATCGAGTCAACTCTTGAGAAGGATACTACTTCCACTCAGGGTGAAGCACTTCTTGAGGTCTATCGTAGGATTCGTCCAGGCGATCTCGCTACGGTTGATAACGCAAAATCTATGATTGAGAAGATGTTTTTTGATCCAAAGCGTTATGACTATTCCAACGTCGGTCGCTTCAAGATGAATCGCAGACTTCATTTCGATACGCCAAACGATCCAGAGCACCGCACACTTCAGATGCAGGATGTTGTAGCTATCGTAACTGAGATTATTCGCCTTAATAATACTCAGGAGCCAGCTGATGATATCGACTCTCTTTCGAATCGTCGTGTTAAGCTTGTCGGTGAGCTCGTACAAAGGCAGTTCCGTCTTGGTATGCTTCGCTTGCAGCGTAACATCCTAGACCGCATGTCTATGGCAAACCCAGCCGAGGTGACTCCATCTCAGCTTCTCAACTCTCGCCCAGTCGTGGCGGCTGTAAAGGAGTTCTTCTCAACTTCTCAGCTTTCACAGCTTATGGATGAGGTAAACCCATTCTCAGAGCTCGCTCATAAGCGTCGTCTAAGCTCGATGGGTCCTGGTGGTCTTACTCGCGAACGTGCAGGTTTCGATGTGCGTGATGCACACCCTACTCATTACGGTCGTATTTGTACGGTTGAGACTCCAGAAGGTGGTAACGTAGGCCTCGTGCTTAACTTTGCAACCTATGCTCGTATTAATGAATATGGCTTCATCGAGGCTCCATATCTTGTAGTAAAGAATGGCAAGGTAACTGATGAAGTTGTTTACATGGATGCCGATACGGAACAGGATAAGATTATCGCTGACGCTTCCGTGAAGCTAGACAAAGATCGCAAATTCGTGGAAGACTGGGTCTCTGCTCGTGTTCACGGTACGCCAGCACAGGTAGAAGCAAAGAGGGTTACCCACATTGACGCTGCTCATAAAGAGATTCTCGGTGTTTCCGCATCGCTTATTCCATTTGTTGAGAAAAACCGTGTTGACCGCTCTCTCATGGCCTGCGCCATGCAGAAGCAAGCAGTGCCTCTACTTCGCCAAGATAATCCAATCGTCGGTACTGGTATTGAACGCGAAGTAGCAAAGAATACCTCTCAGCTCGTGATGGCTGAAGGCAACGGTGTAGTCAAGAAAGCCGACGGTGAGTCCGTAATTGTGACTTACGACAAGGGCGGTGATAAAGAATACAAACTCCAACACTTCGAAAAGACCAACGATGACCGCTGCTACAATCAGCGCTGTGTAGTGGCTCGTGGCCAAAAAGTTAAGAAAGACGATGCTCTTATCGAGGGTGCTTCTATCCATAATGGTGAGCTCGCACTTGGTCGCGACCTCCTTGTAGCATTCATGCCATGGCGTGGCTACAACATGGATGACGCTATTGTCATTTCGAACCGCCTAGTAGAAGACGATGCTCTTACATCGATTAACATTAAAGATTTCGATGTAGAGGTTCGTGAGACCAAGCTTGGTCCAGAGCAGGTTACTCGTGATATTCCAAACGTTTCTGAGCATGCTCTCCGTCACCTTGGCGAAGATGGTATCGTAACGGTTGGTTCTGAAGTCAAAAACGGCGATATTCTCGTCGGTAAGATTACGCCAAAGGGTGAGCAGGAGCTTTCGTCAGAGGAAAGACTTCTCCGTGCAATCTTTGGTGAAAAGGCCAAAGATGTACGCGATACGTCTGTTCGTATGAACGGTTCTTCGACTGGTAAAGTTGTCGACGTTCGTGTCTATACTCGTGAGCAAGGTCATGAGCTTAAAGCTGGCGTGATTATGCAGATTAAGATCTTCGTTGCTGAAATGCGCAAGATCGGCGTAGGCGATAAGCTCGCTGGTCGTCACGGTAATAAGGGTGTGGTTTCTCGCGTTCTTCCAGTAGAAGATATGCCATTCATGGCTGACGGTACCCCAATTGATATCGTACTTTCACCAATGGGTGTGCCTTCACGTATGAACCTCGGTCAGCTCTTTGAGACTCACCTTGGTATGGCAGCTAGAGCACTTGGTTATAAGGTTGCTACCCCATCTTTTAACGGTGTTCCAGATGAAAAGATTAGTGATGAGCTAGAAAAAGCAGGTTATGATCGCGATGGTCGTATCCAACTCTTTGATGGTCTCACCGGTGAACCATTTGAAGAGCGTACTTCTGTAGGTGTAATGCACATGCTCAAGCTTCACCACATGGTTGAAGACAAGATTCACGCTCGTTCAACTGGTCCTTACACTATGGTTACCCAACAGCCACTCGGTGGTAAAGCCCAAAACGGTGGTCAGCGTTTCGGGGAAATGGAGGTATGGGCACTCGAAGCTTATGGTGCTGCTACTACCCTTCAAGAAATGCTTACCATTAAGTCTGATGATGTTTACGGTCGTGCTAAGGCATACGAAGCAATCATCAAACACGAACCAATTGAAGGTCCAAAGCTTCCAGAAGGCTTTAACGTGCTTGTAAAGGAACTTCAAGGTCTTGGCCTTAAAGTTGACCTTCTAGATCACGGCGAAGCAGCTGATGCTGGCGACGTAATTGAAAAAACTTCAAAGGAAATTGAAAAGTCCAAAGATGATCAATCCATCTATGATCAACACAAGAAAGAGACCGAACCTCAGATTCTCGACCTCGACGACGAGGAAGCAGAAGCTATGATGGCTGAGGAAGGTATCGAAATAACAGAGGGCGATGAAGATGATGGTACAATCGACCTCGGAGAGGAGTTCTAATATGGCGTGGATGGA
>JAEEGL010219234.1_pt1 | contig 15621 bp, 9 predicted proteins | sample 9134231 | NCBI WGS metagenome assembly JAEEGL01 (sample SAMN16246548, study PRJNA631951) | gut metagenome | biome: gut microbiome; feature: rumen; material: fiber-attached | host: Bos | place: Iran: Karaj | collected 2018-10
CATCCTGTAAAAGGGCGCTGGGGAGAAGAAATTTTCGGGAACGACAATCCGATAGTGCTGGAGCTGGGCTGCGGCAAGGGTGAATATACCATTGACCTGGCCCTGCGGGACCCTTCGCGCAACTATATAGGCGTGGACATCAAAGGCGCACGCCTTTGGAAAGGCGCCAAGGAGGCGACACAGCGGGCTCTTCCCAACGTGGCTTTCCTGCGCACGCGCATAGAATTCATAACGGCATTCTTCGCGCCCGGAGAAGTATCCGAGATCTGGCTGACTTTCTCCGACCCGCAGATGAAGAGCGAGAACTCCCGCCTGACCTCCCCGCTTTTCCTGGAGCGCTATCGCTCTTTCCTAAAGGAGGGCGGAATCATCAACCTGAAGACCGACAGTATGTTCTTGCACCAGTACACACTGGCGGTGGCAGGGCGCAACGGCCTTGAGGTGCTTGCGTGTACGCAAGACCTCTACGGCGGGCAGCGCCTGCCCATGCCCGAACTGTACGAGGTTCAGACCTTCTACGAGAAGATGTTCCTGGAACAGGGCTACAAGATAACATACCTGCGCTTCAAAATTGACAGGGAAGGCCCGTACGAGTACCCCGCCGATCCCGAAGAGTTCGATTCCAAGGCCTGGAGACAGGCCGAAGGCCCCCGCAGAACCTTCGGGCATCAGTAAAAATTGCTACCTTTGCACCGTCATGCCTAAAGCCAAGAGCAAAGTACAGATAAACAACAGGAGGGCCTCTTTCGACTACGAATTCCTTGAGACCTACACCGCCGGCATAGTGCTGGTGGGTTCGGAAATCAAGTCCATCCGTGCTGGAAAAGCCTCCCTGGCAGACGCTTACTGCTACTTCGACCCTCTTGGCCAGCTGTATGTGCGCAACCTTAACATTTCGCCATATTTCTGGGCCTCCTGGGGCGCGCACGAGCCCAAACGCGACCGTAAGCTGCTTCTTACGGCCCGCGAACTCAAGCACCTGCGCCAGGCCGTCAAGGAAAAAGGCCTTACAATCGTGGCCGTGCGCCTGTACATTGCCGAAAACGGATACGCCAAGCTCCTGATAGCCCTGGCAAAGGGAAAGAAAGTGTACGACAAGCGCCAGAGCATCAAGGAGAAAGATATGCGCCGCGAAATGGAGCGATCTTAACCCCTCCTCCTATGCCTAGAATCCGCCTCACGATGATTGCAGAACTTCCGGAACCGGAAGTGATTGACGTTCCCGCCGTCGCGCAGATGTACGCGTCGGGGGAAATCGACCTCATCTGCGTGCTGGGGCCCACCGCATCTGGCAAGACGCGCTATGCGGTGAACCTTGCCCGTCAGATCCCGGGCGCGGAGATAATCTCTGCGGACTCCCGCCAGGTGTACAGAGGGATGGACATAGGCACCGGCAAGGACCTTGACGAATACGGAGACATCCCGTATCACCTTATAGACATAGCTCCCGCCGGCTCGCGTTACAACGTCTACCGCTACCAGAAGGACTTCGCCGACGCGTATCAGCAGATACGTTCGCGAGGGGGAGTGCCCATCCTGTGCGGAGGCACCGGCCTGTACATAGAGGCGGCCACTTGCGGATACGACTTCTCCAAGGACGTTCCCCAGGTAGATCCAGCCTTGCTGCCGCACAAGACATATTTCATCGGCACCCTTGTGAGCCGCGAAGAGAGGGTGCGCCGCATAGACGTACGCCTCAAGGAGCGCTTGGACGCGGGAATGGCTGACGAGATCAAGGGCCTTCTGGACAGTGGTGTCGCAGCCGAAGACCTCATCTACTACGGCCTGGAGTATAAATACGTAACTCAGTATGTTCTGGGCATACTGAGTTACGATCAGATGTTTACATTGCTGTCAAACGCAATCCACCAGTTTGCCAAGAGGCAGATGACCTGGTTCCGCGGAATGGAGAGGGACGGCGTCCGGATTCACTGGACGCAGGTCCTCTAGTACTTGATGTGGACAGATTTGCAGAATTCCTGCGCGGCCTGGTTTCCGCTCTTTGCGGCCAGGGCCATATAATATTCTGTTTTCCCTATGTTGACCCTAGCGTACTGGGTGGCAAGATCGTGAAGGGTGTATCCCAGGGTCTCGTCCTGGAACTTGCTCTTCTTGATTTCTTTCTCCGAGGTGTTGAACAGCTTGCAGTAGGCTGCGACGGCCTTCTCATAGTACGCTATTGAGTTCTTTGCGTCCTGCTTCTTGGCGTAGCAGTCTCCGAGGGCGTCGTACATCCAGTAGTCCAGGACCATTGCGCGGCCGAGATTCTCTTCCAGCCACTTGTTGCATACGGCTATGCAGTCGTCATTGCGTCCAAGCATATTCAGCACCATTGCATACTGGTATTCGTTGTAAAGGTTGAGTTCGCCCATTTCTTTAAGAGAGTCGAAGCACTGCGCCGCTGACTGGTAGTCCTTGGCGTCCAGATACCTCTGGGCTGCAGCTTTGAGTTCGTCGGAAGGTTCAGGCTGGGGCTCCTGTGTCTCCTCTGCCAGAACGGTGCCGTCGTAAACCAGAAGGCGGTCGCCGTCCTGGACCACCTCTCCGAAACAGTCGAAAGCGGAGTTGCCCACTATGAGGGGCACATTCTGCTTGGTGAGCACGAAGGCTGGGAGGTTCTGGACTATGATGTTGCCTATCCTCAGGTTCCTGATGACGAAGGATCCGGCCTTGACCGTGGAGCCGTCAGGCATCTTGAGAACTGTGACTCCGTTCACGTCAGCGTCTTCTATGTATCCGTTCTCGTACAGGAACAGGTACGTGGTGGATGACACGCTTGCGAACCAGTTCTCGGCCGCGTAGAAGGTCTTGACGCCCACGCCGTTGACGGTGGCGTCTATGGTGTACCTGCCGTCAGATTGCGGGTTGAGTTTGATCACGCTCTGGGCGTTGAGGCTGAGCGAGCAGAGAGCAGCCGCCAGCAGTGCAAGTATGGTCCTTTTCATCTCAGTTGTGGTTTACAGTCCGAAAGCCTGTCTCAGGGTGTCCACGGCGTCCAGTTTCTCCCATCCGAAGAACTGGATTCCGTCTTTCACGTAGGGCTCTTTCCCGAAGTGCCCGTACGCTGCAGTAGGCTCGTAAATAGGGTTCTTGAGTCCAAATTTATCAATAATTGCGGCAGGACGCAAATCGAACAGATTTTTTACCTTTTCTGCAATTTCTCCATCGTCCAGGCCGGCTGCGGCAGTGCCGTAAGTGTTAATGTAGACGCTTACCGGCCTTGCTACTCCGATGGCGTAGGCCAGCTGCACTTCAATCTCGTCGGCAACGCCTGCCGCCACCAGGTTCTTGGCAATGTAGCGGGCTGCGTAGGCGCCGCTGCGGTCCACTTTGGAAGGGTCCTTGCCTGAGAAGGCTCCGCCACCGTGTGCGCCCTTGCCTCCGTAGGTGTCCACTATTATCTTGCGTCCGGTGAGACCGGTGTCCCCGTGAGGGCCTCCGATCACGAACTTGCCGGTAGGGTTCACCAGCAGCTCGAAGCCTTTGTCGAACAGCGCCGCGGTCTGGGGAGGAAGGCTCTCGCACAGCCTTGGGATGAGAATGTCGCGCACGTCTGCGGTAATGCGGTCGTGCATGGCCTCGTCAGTGTCGAATTCGTCGTGCTGGGTGGACAGGACGATGGTGTGTATGCGCACAGGCCTGTTGCTCTTGCCGTCGTATTCTATGGTGAACTGTGATTTGGCATCGGGACGCAGGTACGGCATAAGTCCGGGCTCGTTCTTGCGTATGTCGGTGAGAATCTGCAGTATCTTGTGAGCCAGGGAGATAGGGAGAGGCATATACTCCTGCGTGTCCTTGCAGGCGTAGCCGAACATCATTCCCTGGTCTCCGGCGCCCTGCTCGGCAGGGTCTTCACGGACGACGCCCCTGTTGATGTCTGCGCTCTGCTCGTGAATGGCTGAGAGCACGCCGCAGGAGTTGCCGTCGAACATATAGTCGGCCCTGTCGTAGCCTATCCTGCAGATGACCCTGCGGGCCGTCTGCTGCACGTCTACGTAAGCGGTGGAGTTGACCTCGCCGCCTATGACTACCAGGCCGGTAGAACAGAAAGTTTCGCAGGCCACCTTAGATTCGGGGTCCTGCCTCAGGAATTCGTCCAGGATTGCATCGGAAATCTGGTCCGCCACCTTGTCCGGGTGGCCTTCAGAGACTGACTCTGAAGTAAATAGATAGTTCTTTTTCATATTTTTTAGCATTTTTTCACGTGGTTGCAAGCATACAAATCTGTCCACGTTAGAAATTCAAAGGCAAAGATACAATTTTATTATTAAATCGTCACTGTTAATATGATGTTGATAACTTGTTAATAATTTTGAGGGGGTAAAACGATTTATTTTTTCAAGAAACAGTTTAAAACAGTATTTTTGCTCGGATTATCAGTTTGATTTTTATATCTTTTTTAATATACTATGTATCAATCAGTTAAACGATTCTTGCTCGCTTTTGCGACATTGTTTGCCGGATTGGCCGCCTACGCTCAGGTGACCACTTCCAGCATGAGCGGACAGATTGCAGACGAGTCCGGAGAGCCCCTTATCGGTGCGGCCGTAGTAGCCGTTCACGAGCCTTCCGGAACCCAGTACTATGCAACCACCAACAATGACGGTCGTTATACCATCACCGGTATGCGTGCCGGAGGCCCCTACACCGTAGAGATCTCCTTCATCGGAATGGCTACCGAGAGACATACGGACGTTACGCTCCAGCTTGGTGAGACTTACGTGCTCAATTCCAAGATGAAGTATTCTGAACTTCTGGACGAGGTCCTGGTAATAGCCTCCACCTCCAAGTTCACCACTGCCAAGACTGGTGCTGCAATCAACATCAATTCCCAGCAGATTGAGAACGTTCCTACCATCAGCCGCAGCATCACTGACGTGACCAAGCTTTCTCCATACGCTAACGGTATGGGATTCGCCGGCGGAGACGGACGTTCTTCAAACTTCACAATCGACGGTTCCAACTTCAACAACAACTTCGGTCTTTCCGACGACCTTCCCGGAGGAGGCACTCCTGTCTCAATGGATGCCATCGAGGAGATCCAGGTTGTGATCGCTCCTTATGACGTGCGTCAGACCAACTTCATCGGAGGAGGTATCAACGCCATCACAAAGTCCGGAACCAACACTTTCAAGGGTACTGCCTACACTTATTTCTATACTCCTGAGATGCGTGGACTCAAGGCTTATTCCGGCACCAAGATGGATAAGCTGGCGGATGACGAGAAACAGGTATACGGATTCACCGCAGGCGGCCCCATCATCAAGAACAAGTTGTTCTTCTTCATCAATGCTGAGTATTCCAAGCAGCCAAGCTCAGACAACCGTTTCCTCTGGAGGTCTTCTGCAGACGGTGTATCCAACAAGGAAAAATACATTTCCCGCGTAAAGACATCCGATCTCCAGCAGGTATCCGATTACCTGAAGGATACTTACGGCTATGATACCGGCGGATTCGACCATTACACATCCGGTATCACCAATATGAAGATACTTGCCCGTATCGACTGGAACATCAACGATAACCATCGTCTGGCATTCCGTTACAACATCACCAAGAACGACAAGTGGCAGCCGACCAACAACAGTTCGGCAGTTGTAGGTTCCCGCGCTTCCCAGAACCGTATGGGTGAGTACGGTATGGTATTCTCAAACACCATCTACAGTCTTGCTAACAACGTGACTTCTTTCTCCCTTGACTACAACAGCCGTCTTGGAGAAAGGGCACACAACCAGTTCCTTGCAACTTATTCGTTCATTGACGATACTCGCTCAACCACTTCCAGCGAATTCCCCCATATCGACATCCTGGACGGAACTGCTGATACCAACGGAACTATCCTGCCGTACATATCTGCGGGTTACGAGCTGTTCTCATACCACAACGGAGTTCAGAACAAGATCCTCACCATCAAGGACGATTTCTCATATGATCTGGGAACCCACCACATCCTTGCCGGCCTCAGTTTCGAGCATCAGACTGCCGACAACTCCTTCCTTCGTAACGGAACCGGTTACTATCGTTACAAGTCAGTGGATGACTTCCTCAATCAGCGTGTACCTGAGACAGTTGCCCTTACCTATGGATACAACGGCAATATGAGCCCTACCTCCCAGGTTACCTTCAACCAGTACGGACTCTATCTGCAGGATGAGTGGGACGTAACTCCCAAGTTCAAGCTTACCTACGGAACCCGTTTCGACTTGCTTGCCTTCAACGAAAAGGACATCATGACCAACAACGCCATCAAGGCTTACGATTTCGGTGGAAAGCATATCGATACCGGCAAGTGGCCTGAGTCCAACGTGATGGTATCTCCTCGTATAGGATTCGTCTATGACGTATTCGGAGACAACAGCCTCAAGGTCCGTGGCGGAACCGGTCTTTTCACCGGACGTCTCCCTCTGGTGTTCTTCACCAACATGCCAGGAAACTCCAATATGATCCAGAACACTTCCAACATAACTACTGAATGGAAGGGTAAGACCTCAACTCCCGATCCGCTTCTTGCCAGTTTCGCCGGTCCTATATATACCAATACCGCAGATCTGCTTGACAAGCTGAATTCTCTGGATCCTAACAAGTTCCCTAAGGTGATTACTCCTGACAAGGGTGCTGTCGGATCTGAAGTGGATGCAGTGGATCCCAAGTTCAAGATGCCTATGGTTGCCAAGGTTTCACTCGGTGTTGACTATCAGCTGCCGGTTGAATTCCCTCTTACCGTCACACTTGAAGGTTCTTTCACCAAGACCATCCACGGTTTGATGCTTTCCAACTACAACATCAAGTCTCCCGACACCTGGGACCGTATGCCCGGTGTTGACAACAGGTACATCTATCCAGAAGATTACAAGTACTACAAGGCAAGCAAGGAATCTGCCCTGAAAGACGCATACGTCCTTACCAACACCAATCAAGGATATGGTTACACCGGTAACATCACCATCAACGCACAGCCTATTCCAAGCCTCAGCTTGATGGCAGCATACACTCTTACAGAGTCCAAGGAACTTACCGGTATGCCCGGCAGCCAGGCTTCTTCTACCTTCAGCAACCTCTATACTGTGAACGGCGCCCAGTTCGCCACTCTCCAGAGGTCTCAGTATGTAGATCCTCACCGTGTGATTGCAACCGCTACCTGGACCAACAGGACCCGCAGCGGATTCGACACCCACGTTTCCCTTATGTATGAAGGCTACAACGCAGGACACTGGTCATATATCTTTGATTCAGACATCAACGGCGACGGTACTGCCTACGACCTCATCTACATCCCTAAGACACCGGACGAACTCACCTGGGCTTCCGCCGATGACATGCAGGCATTCTGGAATTATGTTCAGCAGGACAAGTACCTCCTCAGCCACAAGGGTCAGTATGCAGAGGCTTATTCAGCCCTCGCTCCCTGGTCTCACAACATAGACCTCCGTGTCGCTCAGGACCTTACCCTCAAGATTAGGAAAACCACTCACAAGCTTCAGCTTTCGGTAGACCTTGTAAACCTTGCCAACCTCCTGAATCCCAAATGGGGCATTCCTCAGACTATGGCAGCCAACAGCGGAAAGATCCTCCACTGCACCAATGCAGAGGACATCAGCTCTACAGTGGCTCCTATCTACTCATTCAGCGGCAATTCATCCAAGTCATGGATGCGTACCGATTCAATCTACCAGACCTGGCACATCCAGTTCGGTATAAAGTATATGTTCAACTAATAAAAGGGAAGAGTAATCATGAAACGTATTTTTACAGCTATTCTCGCACTCGCGACCGGTATCGCGCTTCTCTCTTCCTGCCAGAAGAGCGACCCTCTTGCACTGGCACTCTCTGCTGACAAGGTAGCCATCGATTTTGACGGCGCCGCTCCTCAGGAGGTGACAGTCAACCTCAACTCAGACGGAGACTGGTACGCTTACGCTCCGGATTGGATTACCGTCACTCCTTCTCACGGAAACGGCAACTCCACAGTCAAGATAACGGCACAGAAGAACCTGGACCAGTGGAACGAACTCAACGCTCCCAGGGCTGACGTAGTTGCTTTCTGCGGTGCAGGTGACATAAGGTATTCCATCAATGTTGCCCAGCAGGGTGAAGCAGGACTTGATGCAACCAAGTATTACAAACAGATTACTTCTGCATCCGAGATGGATCCCGAGGTGACATACCTCATCGTCTTCGACCTCAAGGGAGATCTCCAGGCCGCTATCAACGTAGCTTGCGGTAAAGATGACAATACCTACGCTTACGGTTATACCACTAAGGTCTCCCCTGACGCAGACGGTGTCATCGTTATGAACAACGGTTCGCTCAGCCACAAGTTGGAGCCCGTTGAAGGTGGATATGCCATCAAGCAGCCTAACGGCGCTTACCTCTATCAGAGTGCAAGCTATGCCAACTTCTATCTTACTACCGATATAAACAAAGCCAGCGTTTGGACTGTAGATTTCGGCTCAAACGGAGCTGTGACCCTCAAGAACATCAGCGCAGGCAACAGGATTCTCCAGTACGACAACAAACAGTATTTCGACTTCGGCGCATGGCCCGACGTCGCTGACGGCTATGTCCTTCCTTATCTCTTTATGGATCAGGCCGAGCCTACCGGAGAGGAACTCTTCGCTACGGAGAATACATATGTACTTGCAAGCGCTACCTCTGCTACTATCCCCGTTACTGCCAACAGGACCTGGAAAGTAAGGAACCACGACAGCTGGGTTAAGGATTTCACCCCTTCAGGAGCCAACAACGGAAAGATCGAGATCAGCCTTGATCCCAACACTACCAGCAGTGCGCGTACTGCAGAGATCCAGATAATCGGCGAAACTACCAATATGGTAGTGAAACTGGTTCAGGCCGCTCCTATGAAGTCCATAGCCGACCTCAACGCCTGGTGCGAACTTACAGGTACTTCTGCTGATTATGATGTAGAACTTACCAACGCAGTAGTTTCCTATGTAAACGGAAGCAATGCTTTCATAGATGACGGAAAGGCCGGAATCCTGCTCTACAAGAGCGGACACGGACTCAAGGTGGGTGACTCCTTCACAGGAAGGATCACCGGAAAGGGAACGATGTACGGCGGAGCCCCTGAGCTCACATCTTGGAACGATTCCGAGGCTACCAAGTCTACAGGCGAGCCTGTATGCGTAACCGTTACCGTTGCAGACCTTCTCAAGAACTTCGCACCTTATGTAAGCCGCGTAGTCAAGGTGGAGGATGTCAAGATTACTGACGGTCTTGGAATGGGTGACAGAAACGGAAAACTCAGCCAGGGCGACAAGAGTATCGACCTTTATGCCAAGGTAAACAACAGTGTTGTCATCACCACCAACTCCGAGGGTAACCTCACCGCCATCCCTTGCTACAATGGATCAAAGAAGCAGCTCGGTGTCTGGGCAAGCAACCAGTTCGAGGCCACAAAGACTGGAGGAGCCATCACTGTTCCCGCTACCGTAGAGGTGGAGACTGGAGAGACAGTAGCCCTGAAAGCTACTTCCAACAGCGGTGCAGAGATCTCTTACAAGTCATCTGACGAGACTGTCGCTACTGTAAGCGCAGACGGCGTGGTTACCGGACTTAAGGTCGGCGAGGCTACCATAACCCTCACCGCCCCTGCAGTTGATGGATACACCGAGGCCGAAGCAACCTGCACAGTCAATGTGGTTGCTCCTTCTCCCAAGGTTGCCATCACCCAGGAAGATCTTCCTACTAAATATGGTGAGGACACTGAGATCACCGTCAATGGTATCACCTTCCTGGCCAACCAGTTGGCTTGCTTCGAGAAGGGAACAGGCAACAAGCAGGGTATGCAGTTCAAGAAGGAAGTTGGCTACATTGCCAACAAGACGGCTATCAGTGGCAAGATCACACAGATTGTAATTACAAGACAGACCAGCTTCTACTCTACCAACTATGTTCTTACCGTTGGAAATGCAGAGAATCCTGAGACTGTTATCACTGGAAAGTCCGATTCTACTTCCACTACTTACGACCTGTCTTCCGGCAACTATACTTTCTTCAAGCTTCAGAATACTTCAGGCTATGCAGGGTATCTTGATTCTATCGTAATCAAGTACGCTGAGTAAGAGAGTAAACCAATATTCATGAAGGCGCGGGGCACTTTGCTCCGCGCTTTTTTTTTATTGCACATTTGATTATATTTGAGGATGTAATAACCATACCTATATGAAACTTAAACATATAATCATAGCGCTCTTCGGCGCCGCCTGTCTGGCTGTTTCCTGCGGAAAAGAACCCCCTACGGCACCTGTAGAAGAAAGGGCCTCGGTAACCGTCTCTCCATCCAGTCTGTCCTTCCCCAGCACCGTAGGATCGGCAGAGGTGACGGTAACGACCAACTGCAACTGGACTGCTGAGTCGGATGCCGATTGGGCATCCCTTAGCATAAGCAGCGGAGGTGTTTCCAAGAGCGGGGCGGTGATAAAAGTCAACGTCCAGGCAAACAAGGGAGAAGCGCGCAGCGCAACGGTCACTTTCACCGGCAAGGGCAGCAATACCGTTACCACAAAACTGACGGTTTCTCAGGAAGCGTACGTCTCTCCAGGGGAACTTAAGCCGTCGGTCACATCTATGTCGTTCCTGGCCAAAGGCGAAACCAAAACCTTGTCTTTCAAGGCCACTGAAGACTGGACTGTATCTACGGGATCTGCCTGGATTAAACTCGATCCAACTTCTGGAAAGGGCTCTGACAAAACCCAGGTGATTACCGTAACCTTAGATCCCAATGAAGACGACGACGAACGTTCGGGTAAGTTCACTTTCACAATGGGTACCAAGACGGCCGTGGTGAATGTCAACCAGAATGGATCGATACAGGCCGAAACCATAACCATAGCTCAGTTCAACGGCAAGACTGCCGGTACCGGAGAGTGGTTCAGGATTACCGGAACCATTACCCAGATATGCGACAATACAGCAAAAGCATACGGAAACTTCTACATCAAGGACGAGACTGGAGAGCTGTTCGTATACGGCCTTACCAAGGAATACAGCGAACTGTTGAACGACCAGTCGTTTTCACAGCTTGGCCTGAAGGAAGGGGATATCCTGACTTTCATAACCCAGCGTTCGGAGTATCACGGAGAGCCTCAGGGAGGCGGAAACAGCCAGCCTGCATTCTATGAATCCCACGTTCCGGGAACCGCCCCTGCAAGGGTTTATGCAGACTTCAAGGCAGAAATGACAGATCAGTCCTGGCTGGAACTCCCCGCCACATCAGCCGAAGACGACTATCTCTTCCTCCATCACACAATGTACATAGGCAGCAACGAGGTTCGCAATTACTCAATGTACTGGGACCATCACAATATGGTGGCCCGCTGGGTGGCCTATCCTCTTTACCGCAAGGCCATTGGCTATGGAACCAGGACAGACAGATGGGGGCTCGATCCTCTGCTCTCCAGCAGTGAGCAGCCCATCCTCAACAGGACATACGATTCCTCTGACGGTAATTCCTACGACCGCGGACATCAGATCCCCTCTGCTGACCGCCTGAGCTATGAGTCCAATATCAGGACATTCTACTGGACCAATATGACTCCCCAGTTGAATGACCTCAACGGAGCCCTCTGGTCAAACCTTGAGAATGAAGTTCGCATCTGGTCGAAGCGCAGCGAGACAGATACCCTGTATGTCGTATCTGGCTGCACCGTAGATGACACTGAGACATTCGTAAAGGACAATGACGGAAAGCAAGTTGCCGTTCCTACGCACTACTACAAGGCACTCCTGAGGGTTTATCAGGGTCAGTACAACGCCATCGGTTTCTGGGTGGATCATAAGAAATACTCCAACAACAAGGTGGACAAGAGCATAGCTGTTTCCATAGATGAACTGGAGACGCTCACCGGAGAGGACTTCTTCTTCAACCTTCCTGACGGCATAGAGTCATCTGTAGAAGCGAAGGATCCAAAGGATGACAGCTGGTGGTGGAACAATATGGGTGAATGAGTATGAAAAGAATAGTCAGAAGCCTCCTTTCCCTCGTAATAGTAATTGCCATCGGCAGCCTGGTGCTGTTCGCCCTCAGAAGCCTCAAGCAGATAAAGCCGTCGTATCCTGACGGCAGCCTGGTAATAGGTTTCTACAACCTTGAGAACCTGTTTGATGCCGAGGACGATCCTCGCATAAATGACGCTGCCTTCCTCCCTGACGGAGAGAACCAGTGGACGGAGGACAAATACCAGATGAAACTCCATAATATGGCATCCGCCATAAAGGCTATGGCCGATTATAACGGCCAGTACCACGCCATTTTGGGAGTGGCTGAAGTGGAGAATATCCGCGCCCTGTCAGACCTCCTGGCGCAGCCCGAGCTGAAGGATTCCGGCTACAAAGGAATCCTTGAAGAGGGCGGTGACGGCCGAGGCATCGACGTTGGCCTTATCTACAGGCCGGACGTTTTCCAGGTGCAGCAGGTCAAATCCATCCCCTACAATTTCAATGACTCCAGCATAGACTTCTATATGACCAAGCAGGAGCAGAGGGCTTTCAGCACCCGCGACGTGCTTATGGTCCGCGGCCTGCTGCAGGGCGAGCCCTTCGCCGTGTACGTGGCGCACCTGCCATCGCGCGTCAACGACAAACCCGCGGACCTTCGCAACAGAGGAGCGGAGATAATCTACAACGACGCGATGGACCTCCAGAAGAAATATCCCGGCATCAAGATAGCCGTGATGGGAGATATGAACGACGACCCTACCGACGAGAGCATGACCGACTTCCTGAAAGGTAAGGAAAGTCTCGAGGGCCTCACCGACAAGGACTTCTTCAATCCCTTCCTGTCAATGCTCAAGGCGGGGTACGGATCGATGGAATACCGCGGCCAGTGGCAGATATTCGACCAGATACTGGTGAACGCCGCCCTTGCCAACGCCCCTAAGGGAGGGCTGAAAATACAGAAGATAGAAGCCGACAGATACTATGGAAAAGTCTTCAACGCCGATTTCCTGACCCAGCAGGACGGCCGATATGCCGGAACCCCGTACAGGACCTTCTCAGGAGGCCAGTTCATCAACGGCTACAGTGACCATTATCCAACATTTATTATAGTTTCAAAATGAAAAAAGCGTTATTGATCGTGACAGCAGCATTAGCATTAGCATCGTGTGCCAATAAAGACCAGAACCCCTTCTTGCAGGAGTGGGATACCCCATATGGCATCCCTCCTTTTGACAAGATAAAGATAGAGCACTATATGCCGGCTATAAAGGCTGGAATAGCCCAGCAGGAGGCCGAGATCCAGGCCATCATAGACAACCCTGCGGCTCCGACCTTTGAGAATACCGTAGCAGCCCTGGAACTCTCAGGAGAAATACTCTCCAAGGTAACGGGCGTTCTTTACAACCTGTCGGAGACTGAGAACTCTCCCGAGATGGAGGCTTTGATAGAGGAGGTTACTCCGCTCCAGTCCCAGCACAGCGACAACATCTATATGAACAAGAAGCTGTACGAGAGGGTTGCGGCAATCTACAACGCAGACCAGAGCGGCCTTACCCGCGAGCAGCAGATGGTTCTCAAGAAGCTCTATGAGGCCTTCGAGCGCAACGGAATCGGCCTCAGCGACGCAGACCAGGAGGAACTCCGCAAGATTAACACGGAGATTTCCACCGTCAGCAACAAGCTGAGCACCAACCTCCTGGCAGAGAACAACGCCTTCAAGGACGAGTTCGGCATTTCAGTTTCAGCATATCCTACAGCAATGACAACCACCGAGGACAGGGCGCTGCGCGAGCGTATGTTCAAGGCATATTCTTCAAGAGGACACAACGGCAATCAGTATGACAACCGCGAGCTCTTCCTCAAGCTTATGGACCTCCGTACCCGCAAGGCCAAGATTATGGGATATGACAACTCTGCCGACTTCCTGCTGGCCAACAAGATGGCTCACGACCACCAGACTGTGGACGAGTTCCTTGACGGAATAATGAAAGCGGCCATCGTAAGGGCAAAGGAAGAAGTGGCAGATATGGAAAAGATAGCCGGATTCAAGATCCAGCCTTGGGACTGGTGGTACTATTCAGAGAAGGTGCGTCAGCAGAAATATGCCCTGGACGAGGATATGACCAAGCCCTACTTCGAGGTCAACAACGTGCGCAAGGGCGTTTTCCTGGCCGCCAAGACCCTTTACGGAGTAAATGTAGAGGAACTTCCCGACGTCCCTAAATACAACCCTGAAGTAATCGTCTACAAAGTGACTGATGAGAACGGCAACCTGCTTGGAATATTCTCCAGCGACTATTTCCCCCGCTCCAGCAAGAGGGGAGGCGCGTGGATGAACAACTTCCGCGATCAGTATTTCGATGCCGACGGCAAAGAAGTACGCCCCATCATCTGCAACGTCGCCAACTTCACTTCTCCTGACGAGAACGGCGTAGCTCTGCTCACCGTCGACGAGGTGGAGACCGCTTTCCACGAGTTCGGCCACGCCCTTCACGGCCTCCTGACCAAGTGCCACTATCCTTCCGTAAGCGGCACCAGCGTAACACGTGACTTCGTGGAGACCTTCTCACAGTTCAACGAGAACTGGGCTTTCCAGCCCGAGTTGCTTGCCCAGTACGCAAAGCACTACCAGACCGGAGAGGTGATCCCTCAGGAACTGGTGGACAAGATCATCAACTCTTCCAAGTTCAACCAGGGCTTCGCCACGACAGAACTCTGCGCCGCATCCATCCTGGATATGAAATGGCACGAACTGTCCAGCATCGAGGGCATCGACATCGACGAATTCGAGGCTAAGGTATGCAAGGAGATGGGCCTGATAGACGAGATTATCCCGCGTTACCGCACTTCCTACTTCAACCACATCTTCGGTGGCGGCTACAGCGCAGGCTACTATGGATATCTGTGGGCTGAGGTTATCGATATGGACGCTTTCGCGGCCTTCGAGGAATCTCCCAACGGAGTATGGGACAAGGAACTCGCAAAGAAGTTCAAGGAGACCTTCCTTGAGAAAGGCGGTTCAGAAGAGGCTATGACGCTCTTCAAGCAGTTCCGCGGCAGGGAGCCTCAGTCAGAGCCGTTCCTCCGCGGCAGGGGCCTGCTTTAGACTTCCTCCACCAGTTCGTAATCCAGGAGCTTCTGCTCCAGGTTTGCGTCTTTTACACGAATACGCACAGGGTCTCCCAGAAGGAACACCTTGTGCGTTCTTTTTCCAACAAGGCGGTAGCGCTTCTGGTCGAACTCGAAGAAGTCTGAGCGTATCTCACGCAGGGGAACCATTCCCTCTATCTTGGATTCGGATATCTCCACGTACATTCCCCACTCGGTGATTCCGGACACGTGGCCGTTGAACTCCTGGCCTATCTTGTCCATCATAAATTCAACCAGCTTGTACTTGACGCTGGCTCTCTCCGCGTCGGCGGCCAGTGCTTCACGCTCGGAAGCGTGCTTGCACTGCTTCTCGTAATACTCCTGGTTCTGGCTCTTGGCGTCGTCCAGGTAGAGACTGAGCAGGCGGTGCACCATAGTGTCGGGATAGCGGCGGATAGGTGAAGTGAAATGGGTGTAGCAAGGGAATGCCAGGCCGTAGTGGCCTATGTTTTCGGTGCTGTAGACGGCTTTTGACATAGCCCGCAGGGACAGCAGTTCCAGGGCGTCGAATTC
>JAEEGL013851047.1_pt1 | contig 15621 bp, 7 predicted proteins | sample 9134231 | NCBI WGS metagenome assembly JAEEGL01 (sample SAMN16246548, study PRJNA631951) | gut metagenome | biome: gut microbiome; feature: rumen; material: fiber-attached | host: Bos | place: Iran: Karaj | collected 2018-10
GACAAAGTCGGCGCCGGCGGCCGCGAGCTGTTCGCGGGTCGCGTTGCCCCACAGGACGCCGCAGGTGCGGACGCCGGCGGCGCGTCCCATCTCGACGTCGACCGGCATGTCCCCGACGACGAGCGCCTCGGACGGCGGGACGTCCAGCCGCCGGAGGATCGCGAGGACGGCGTCGGGCGCGGGCTTGGGCCGCTCCACGTCGTCGCCGCAGACCACGGCGTCGAATCCGCCGGCGAGCCCCATGTCGCGAAGCATCGGGGCGAGCGTGAACGAGGAGCGCGAGGAGGCGATGGCGAGGAGCGCGCCGCGCTTGCGGAACGCCGCCAGCAGCTCCATCGCGCCGGGGAAGGCCTTCGGGGGCATCGTCCGCTTGCGCTCGTCGAAGAGCCGGCGGTAGGCGGAGACGCAGCGGTCCAGCGTCTCGTCCGGGACGCCCGGAAGGAGCCGCCCGAACCCGTCCTTGAGCCGCAGCCCGATCGTCGCCGCGCAGGCGGCCTCGTCCGCCTCCGGGAGGCGGAGCTCGCGCATCGTCTCGCGCATCGTGAGGACGATGTTGAGGCGCGTGTCGGCGATGGTTCCGTCGAAGTCGAAGATGGCGAGGCGCATGCGGGCAGTCTACCACACCCCCGCGCCAGGCGAAAGCGCTGCGCCGTGGCGGGGTGGGGGACCCCGCCACGAACGCGCGGGGCTATCCATCCGTGTAGTTGTCGGGGCGTTCGGGCGTGTGCTAGACTCCGCGGCCATGAAAGCCAAGAAAACTGCCGGCGCGGCGACGCCGGTCGAGGCGCTGGCCGGGCGCGTGCTCGGGGAGAAGAGGGCCGCGGCGCTCCGGTTCGAGGACGCGCCGTCGGCCTCCTACCGCGCGGAGGGCGGGCGGATCGTCCTCGCCGGTCCGACGGAGGGCGACCGGGCGCTCGCACTCGGCGCGTACCTGCGCGAGGTCGCGGAGGGGCACTGGAGCTGGTGCGGGTCGCGGTTCCCGGAGACGCTGCCGCTCCCGAAGGCGCCGGCGCCCGTCGCGCGCGTCGGCGAGGTTGCCCTCGCCTACAACTACTGCACGCTCTGCTACACGATGGGCTACCGCGGCGAGTCGTGGTGGCGCGAGGAGATCGACCGCCTCGCGCTCTACGGGTTCAACCGCGCGCTCGTGATCGCGGGGCTCCCCAAGGTCTGGCAGCTCACGCTCCGCGAGCTCGGCATGGACGAGGCGGACATCCGCGCGTTCATCCCCGACCTGGCCGCGACGGCCTGGTGGGCGATGGGCAACCTCGAGGGGACGGGCGGGCCCGTCCCGCAGGAGGTCGTCGAGCGCGACGCCGAGCTCGGGCGCTTCCTGATGCGCGAGATGCGCGCGCTCGGCATCGAGCCCGTCCTGCAGGGCTTCACGGGGCTCCTCCCGAACGCGATGGGGCGCGACCCCGCGCGGTACGGGCTCGGGGGCGTCCGGTTCTTCGAGCAGGGGACCTGGGGCGGGCTTCCGCGCCCGATCGTGATGGACCCGACCGACCCGGCGTTCGCGCGCCTCGCCGAGGTCTGGTACCGCAACCTCTTCCGCGTGTACGGGACCGACCGCGCCGCGGCGTTCGCGGGCGACCTCTTCCACGAGGGCGGCAACAGCGAGGGCGTCGACGTGACGGCCGCGTTCCGGTCCGTCCAGGCGGCCCAGCAGAAGGCCTCGCCCGGCGCCGTGTGGATGGTGCAGGCGTGGGGCCAGAACCCGACGGAGGCGATGGTCGCCGGGCTCGACCCGGCGCTGAGCCTCGTCGAGAACCTCGTCTACGACATGGCGCACGGCGAGGAGGGCGCGCGGTCGTGGGGCAAGCTGCCCTCGATCTGGTGCGAACTCTTGAACTTCGGCGGCAACCACGGGCTCTACGGCGGGCTGGGCGTCGTCGAGCAGGCGCCGGACGGCTTCGGCTGGGGGCTGCTCTCCGAGGGGCTGGAGACGAACCCGTGGTTCTACGAGGCGTTCACGCGCCGCATCACGGGCGGGCGCGCCGAGCCCGACGCGGCCTACGCGCGCCGCCGCTGGGGGACGGACGATCCGCGCCTCGTGGAGGCGCTCGGGCTGCTCCGGCGGAGCGTCTATTCCGTTCCGCAGCGGCAGGAGGGCACGCTCGAGTGCGTGTACTGCGCGTTTCCGGCGTGGGAAATCGCGAGCGCGTCGACCTGGGGTCCGAAGACCGGCTTCTACTACGACCGCGCCGACGTCGTGCGGGCGCGCGACCTGCTGGAGGCCGTCGCGAAGGAGCGCCCGGAGTTGCTCGGCGTGGAGACCTTCGCCTACGACCTCACGGACCTGCGCCGGCAGGTCCTCTCCGACCGGGCGCGCGACCTGATGCCGTCGCTGCGCACGGACGCCGCGGCGCGCGCGGAGTTCCTCGCGGGGATGTGCGAGATGGACCGCGTCCTCGCCGCGTCTCCCTACTTCCGCCTGGACCGCTACGAGCGGCTCGCCGCGGAGCTGGACCCGGAGCACGGCCCCGAGGCCGTGAAGCGCATGTACACGACGTGGGTCGAGCCCTCCGGCGTGCACCGCACGCTCGACGACTACGCGCACCGCCAGCTCTCGGGGCTGATGGGCTACTACTACGGCCGCTGGACGCAGTTCCTCGCGTCGGCGGGCGCCGCGACGAAAGAAAAAGAACGGCAATGAGAAAAGACGAACTGCGAACGACGGGAGTTCTGGCAATGGCGCTTACACTGGCTGGCACGGCCTCGGCCGAGTTCCACGACAACGTCAAGATCCCGATGCGGGACGGCGTGCACCTCGCGGCCGACCTCTACCTCCCGACGAACCGCGCGGAGAAGATCGGCTGCCTCATGACGTTCTCGCCCTACGAGGTGACGAAGGCCGCCGCGCCCTACTGCCCCGAGCGCGCCGAGGAGTGGGGCGTCGCGACGCTCGCCGTCGACTGCCGCGGGCGCTGCCATTCCGAGGGCGTCTTCGAACCGTGGGAGGGGCGCCTCGTCGACGACGCGGACGACCTTCTCTCGTGGATCGCCGCGCAACCGTGGTCCAACGGGCGCGTCGTCACGGTCGGCGGCTCCTATCCCGGCAACACGCAGCTCGCGTGCCTCCGGAGCGCGAACCCCGCGCTCGTCGCGTGCGCGCCGTCGGTCATCGTCTTCGACCCGTACACGATCAACTACGCGCCGGGAGGCGTCCTCGTCCCCGAGTTCTTCAAGGACTGGCACACGGGCGTCGCCTCGCCGGAGAGCTGGGAGGAGCTCGCGCGCCATCCGGATCGCGACGACCCGTACTGGACGGAGCGGTGCGACCTGCGGAACCTCGCCGACGCGAAGGGCCGCGCGCTCTACCAGGCCGGGTGGTTCGACATGCTCGGCGTCGCGACGTTCGAGTCCTTCGCGCTCCTGCCGGAGGGTTCGTTCCTGCGCGTCGGGCCCTGGAGCCACGGCGTAAACACCTTCGACAACCCGGAGATCGACTACGGCAAGATCGACGGGGCGGCCGTCACCGAGGACATGGAGATCGAGTTCCTGCGCTCCGCGCTGGAGGGGCGCCCGAGCGAGACCGCGAAGCTCCCCGGTCGGATGCAGCTCTTCGTGATGGGCGCGAACGTCTGGCGCTACGAGAACGAGTGGCCGCTCGCGCGCACCGTCTACCGGAAGCTCTTCTTCGACGATGGGCTCGCGCTCTCCTTCGACGCGCCGAAGGGCGGGGTAGGGGAGGACGCGTTCGCGTACGACCCGGAGAACCCGGTCCCGACGCGGGGCGGGCGCATCATCCACGCGGGCGGGCAGTACTCGCAGGCCGAGATCGAGGCGCGCGACGACGTCCTCTCGTACACGACCGGGGCGCTCGATTCGGACCTCGAGGTCACGGGGAACGTCATGGCCTCGATCGTCGCGAAGTCGAAGGCCTCGGTCGCGGACGTGGCGGTGAAGCTCGTCGACGTCCACCCGGACGGCACGCCCTACAACGTGATCGACTCGATCTGCCGCGGCGCGTTCGCCGGGGACGCCGCGACGAGGCTCGACTTCCGCGTGGACATCACGAGCTACGTCTTCAAGAAGGGCCACAAAATCCGCGTCGAGATCGCGGGCTCCAACTCGCCCCACTACGAGAAGGCCCGGGACGCCGCGACGACGCGGCTGGTCCGCGGCGAGTCGCATCTCGTGCTGCCGACGATCCCGGCCGGAGACTGAAGGGGCACGCTTTCGTATCCTTGTCCGGAAGCGCCCCGTGTGGTAGAGTGGCGCGGTGTTCCACACCAAAGGCAGAACCATGAACACCACGCCTCGGCCGCTTGCCGTCCTCTGTCTGCTCGCGCTCGCGTGCGCGAGCGGCGCGTTCGCGCAGGCGCCGTACATCGCGCCGACGGACGACATGTTCTACGACGACTTCTCGTCGGGCCTCGTCGACCCCGCGAAGTGGTACGCGGCCAACAAGAACTGGGGCGGCAAGGACGCGAGCACGGGCGAGGACTACAACGGGGGCGTCGTCCCCGCGAACCTCGGCGTCCGGGACGGCATCCTGCGGTGCACGGCGCACGGCAACCTCTACGAGGGCGACGTCGCCGGCATCGCGAAGAACGGGAAGCCGCGCGCCGACGGCAAGCGCGTCGGCGCGTGCGCCGTCACGCGCGAGTACTACGCCTCTGGCAGCTACGAGATCCGCGCCCGGGTCGCGCCCGTGACGGGCGTCTGCTGCACGATGTGGACGTTCGAGTACGAGGAGCTCTACCCGGGCGACCCGGGGTTCCAGGGCCACGGCGACTACTACGTCGTCAACCACGAGATCGACATCGAGATGCCCGGGCGCCCGGGCTCGGCGCACACGGGCATCAGCTACGAGTACGCGCTCTGCAACACCTGGGTCGGGGAGAAGGGCAACGAGTACACGTCGAGCCACATGCGGCTCCCGGGGCCGCAGGACGACGGCGCGTTCCACACCTACCGCTTCGACTGGCACACGGGGGACGCGTCCGGGACGATCGCGCCGCGCGTCGAGTTCTACTTCGACGGCGTCCCCGTCGTGACGAACTACACGCACATCCCGACCAAGGCGGGGCGGCTCTGGGTCGGCGCGTGGTTCCCGAACGGCTGGGCGGGGACGCCCGATTTCGACACCTCGGTCTTCGAGGTCGACTACGTGAAGATCATCCCGTTCCACGAGGAGAACGACGAGCCGCAGAACGAGACGTACGGCTCCGACGGCCTCGCCGAGCCGGTCAACCTCGACACGACGACGACCTGGGAGGTCGGCTCCCCCGTCGCGTCGAACGTCACGGCCCGCATCAACGCGAACGGCGAGCTCGTCTTCGCGGGCGCGGGGGCGGTGTCGAACTTCGCCTCCGCCGCGGACGCCCCCTGGGCGCCGTACGCGGCGAGGATCGTCGGGGCGGTCGTCCCGGAGGGCGTCTCGTTCGGCAAGGGCTCGCAGACCGGGCTGACGGGCCTCGCGTACGCGAACGGCATCCCGCTCGCGCTCTACAACGGCGACACGACCGACGGGGAGTGGGGCGTGTTCTACGACGACTTCTCCTCGGGGATGGTCGACCCCGCGAAGTGGTACGCGGCCGACAAGAACTGGGGCGGGGACATCGACCTGGACGGCAAGGGGCAGAACTACAACGGCGGCGTGGTCCCCGCGAACCTCTACGTCCGGGACGGCGTCCTGCAGTGCGAGGCGCACGGCAGCCTCTACGAGGGCGACGTCGTCGGCATCACGAAGGGCGGCACGGCGCGGACGGACGGCCGGCGCGTCGGCGCGTGCGCCGTCACGCGCGACTACTTCGCCTCGGGCCGGTTCGAGATCCGCGCCCGGGTCGCGCCGTCCAAGGGCGTCTGCTGCACGATGTGGACGTTCGAGTACGAGGAGATCTACGACAAGGACGACCCGCAGTTCCAGGGAACCGGATCCTACTACGTCGTGAACCACGAGATCGACATCGAGATGCCCGGGCGCCCGGGCTCGGCGCACGAGGGCATCGGCTACGACTACGCGCTCTGCAACACCTGGGTCGGCGAGAAGGGCGCCGAGTACACGGCGAGCCACACGAAGCTGCCCAGGGCGCAGGACGACGGCGCGTTCCACACCTACCGCTTCGACTGGCACACCGGGGACGCGGCCGGCGCCATCCGGCCGCGCGTCGAGTTCTACTTCGACGGCGAGCTCGTCCAGATCAACTACACGCACGTTCCGTTCAAGGCCGGGCGCTTCTGGGTCGGCGCGTGGTTCCCGCGCGGCTGGGCGGGGACGCCCGACTTCGACACGGACGTCTTCGAGGTCGACTGGGTGCGGATCATCCCGTACTTCGAGGACAACGACCGCCCGCAGAACGAGACCTACGGGACCGACGGCCTCGCCGAGCCGCTCAACGTCGTCCCCCCGCCGATCTGGAAGGTCGGCTCGCCGGCCGCGGGGGACGTCATCGCGCGCCTGGGCGCCGACGGCACGCTCGTCCTGAGCGGCCGGGGCGCGGTCACGAACTTCGCCTCCGCGGCGGACGCGCCCTGGGCCTCCGAGGCGGCGAACATCACGTCGCTGGTCGTCCGCGACCGCTGGGACGCGGCGGGCCCGCGCTACGTCGAGACGCGGGACTGGGTGCAGTACTGGGAGACCTACGATCTCGACGGCGAGCTCTCGCTCGCCCCCGGTTCGCTGGCCGGGCTCGACCGTCTCGCCGCGCTCGACGGAACGCCGTTCGCGACCTACAGCCAGGTGCTGAACGCCATCCGGACCTTCGACGCCGCCGGGGCCCGCGTCGATCCGGCGTCGATCCGCGTCGACGGGGATGAGGACGCCGTGGACCTCGGGGTTTCGGTGCTCCTGTCGCCGGACCTGCTCCGCTGGACGCCGGTCGGGGCGTCGGTCGGTCCCGGGGACGACGAGGGTTCGGTCAGGGTACGGGTCCCCGCGGACCCGGCGGAGTAGGGAGGCGGCCCATGCGGATCCGGGAAATGAAAGCGAATTCGGTTCTCCGGGCGGCGCTGGCCCTCCTTGCGCTCGCGTGCGCGCCCGCCGCCCTCGCGGCGGATCCCGAGGATGGATTCTACGACGACTTCGGCTCGGGGACGGTCGATTCGGGCAAGTGGTACGCGGCCCGCGCGAACTTCGACTCGTGGCACACGTACTACAGCGGGGGCGTCGTCCCCGAGAACCTCTACGTCCGAAACGGGATCCTCCACTGCGAGGCGCACGGCGACCTGTACGAGGGCGACGTCCTCGGCGCGGACGAAGGCGGCCGCCCGCGCAAGGACCGCGTCGGCGCGTGCGCCGTCACGCGCGGCCTCTACGCCTCCGGGCGCTACGAGATCCGGGCCCGGGTCGCGCCGGTCCAGGGCGTCTGCAGCGCGATGTGGACGCTTTCGTGCGGGACGAACAAGAACCAGGAGGTCGCCTTCCAGCTGCCGGGGCGGCCGGCGGCGGCGAACGAGGGCATCGGCTTCGGCTACGCGCTCTGCACCACCGCGGTCGGCGAGAAGAACTACGAGTACCAGCGGCGGTACGCGCAGCTCCCGCAGGCGCAGGACGACGGCGCGTTCCACGTCTACCGCTTCGACTGGCACACCGGCGACGCGGCCGGGACGATCGCGCCGCGCGTCGAGTTCTACGTCGACGGCGTCCTCGTCGCGACCAACGCCTCCCACGTCCCGACCCGGGCCGCGCGCCTCTGGATCGGCGCGTGGTTCCCGAAGGACTGGGCGGGGACTCCCGGCTTCGACACGCGCATCCTCGAGGTCGACTGGGTGCGGATCACGCCGTTCCACGAGGAGAACGACCAGGAGCCGGAGGCGGGCGCGGACCAGGCCGCGGGGCTCGTCGATCCGCTCAACGTCGTCCCGCCCGAGCTCTGGGAGGTCGGGTCCCCGGTCGCGGGGAGCGTCACGGCCCGGCTGGACGGGAACGGCGCGCTCGTCCTCCGCGGAAGCGGCGCGGTCACGAACTTCGCCTCCGCCGCGGACGCCCCGTGGGCCGCGGACTCGGCGGCGATCACCGCGCTCGTCGTCGACGACGGCATCTCGGAGATCGGCTCGCGCTCGCTGTCGGGTCTCGTCAACCTCTCCACGCTCAACGGCACGCCGCTCGCCCGCTACACCGAGGTGCTGGCCGCCGCGGGATTGTCCGATCCGGGAATCGGCGCCAACGCGGTGCCGACGAACCTCACCGTCACGGTCTATTGGTCGGAGAACCTCGTCGACTGGACGCCGGTCGAGGCCGGGGTCGCGCCGGGGGGCGACGGCCGGTCGGTCCGGGTCCCGGTTCCCGCGGGCGCGACGAAGGGCTTCTTCCGGTTCGGGGCAAAATAGCGGAAATCCATGGATTTCGCGCCGCCGAGGGGGCGTCCGGGACCACTATACTTTTGTATTATTGTCCCGGAAGCGGTCCGCATGGTAGAGTGGTGTCGTGCCTCCAACCAAGGAGAATACATGAACACCACAATTCGTCCGATCATGTCTTTCGCACTCGCCGCCGCCTCGGCTGCGGCATTCACGGCCGCTCCCGCCTTCGCGGACATCCAGCCGGCGGACACTCCCGCCGCCACGCGGCAGGCGATCCAGAACGCGATCGACGGCGCGGGCGCCGGCGGGACCGTCACGCTCGGCGCCGGCCTCTTCGAGATCGATTCGCAGCTGACGGTGACGAACGGCGTCGTCCTCGAGGGCCAGGGCTGGGACCACACGATTATCAAGCAGGTCGCGACGACCTCCGGCGAGAAAACGCGCGTCGTGGAGATCGACGGGAACGCGACGGTCAGGCACGTCACGCTCACCGGCGGTTCGGCGAACAGACCGGGCGGCTGGAGCTGGGGAGGCGGCGCGCTCGTCGTGAACGGCACGATCTCCTGGTGCTGCATCACGAACAACACATGCGGTTCCAACGTCTCCGCCAACAACTATGGCGGTGGCGTCGGTTTCGGCAGCGGCCGGGGCCGGATCGACCACTCGATCATCGCGGACAACCTGCTCAATGGAACGCAAACCTCGTATGGCGGCGGTATCGCGATCCGGAATCCGACCGGACCGGTCGCGGTCGACGCATGCCTCGTCAGCGGAAATCGCATCGTGACCACGGCCGGACCGGGGAAGGGCGGCGGCATCGGCATCGAATACGGCACGGCGCAGGCCGTAACGGTCCGCAACACGACGATCGTGGGGAACGCGTCCGGCTCCGGTGCGGTCCCGGGAGAAGGCGGAGCCGTCTATACGACCATCGATTCGTCCAGGAAGTTCTCGATGCTCAACTGCATCGTCGCGGGCAACACGACGGCGCACTCCGACACGACCGTGGAATTGTCCTACCCGGGTGCCGTGGACTACTGCTTCTTCGACGTCGCCGGCGACAAGCTCGGCGAGCACAGCCTGGTCGGCGAACCGGAGTTCGTCGATGCCGCGAACCGCGACTACCATCTGGGAGAAGAGTCCCTCGCGATTCGCGCGGGCACGCCCTACGAAGGCATCGGCAACGATCTCGGCAACGCCCCGTTCCACACGACGCCGTCGCTCGGCTGCTACGAGTTCTTCGGGGAGCTGGTGGTCGTCCGCCCCGTGTTCAGCCCCGTGACGGGCACGACGTTCCATCCGTCCCTAAGGGTGTCGCTATCGTGCGCGATGGACGACGCGTCGATCTACTACACCATGGATGACGCCACCGATCCGGACGAATCGAGCACGCTCTACACCGCCCCGATTTCCATCTCCGCCACCACCACGATCCGGGCCCGCGCCTACAAGAACGGCCGAAATCCGAGCCAGATCGTCTCCGCGACCTACACCCGCACCTCTAAGGCCCAGCCGCCGGAACTCGAGGCGGTGTCGGTGACGCCCGGCGCGATGACGGCCACGGTCTCAGGCGAGATCGTTTCGCCCGGGAACAACGGCGCCACGGCCTGCGACGTCTATTTCGCGGTCGGCAAGCGGGCCGACAGGCTCGGCACTCCGGAACGGATCGCCGCCGGCGCGACGGTCTCGTTCGCCCACTCGGTCACGGGTCTGGTAACGGAGACGACATACTATTACGAACTCACCGTCGTCAACAACGCCCAGAGTCCGGCGAGCACGTCGTTGCGCGGCGAGTTCACGACCACGTCGGGCGTCAAACCGGTTTCCGGCGACCCCGCCGCGACCCGGAAGACGATCCAGGACGAAATCGACGCGGTGGCCCCGACCCACGGAACCGTCGTCCTCGGCATCGGTCTCTTCGAGATCGACTCGCAGCTCATGGTCACGAACGGCGTTACGCTCCGGGGCCAGGGCTGGGACAATACGATCATCAAGCAGACGGCCACGGTGTCCATCAACAACAATGCTCTGGCGACGCGCGTCGCGACGGTCTCCGGCGGTGCGACGATCGAGCACCTCGCGCTGACGGGCGGCCGGGTCACCGGCGGCAACTACCAATTCGGCGGCGGCGTATTGGTCAGCGACGGCACGATTTCCTGGTGCTGCATCACCAACAACGCCGTATACGGCAACAGCATGAAATACGGCGGCGGCGTCGGCTTCTACAAGGGGCACGGCCAGGTCGACCACTGCATCGTTGCGGACAACGTGGCCCAAACGGAGTTCGGAACGGTGGTCGGCGGCGGCGGCATCGGCGGTTGCGAGCCCAATGGATCCTTCCTGGTCGACACATGCCTCGTCTACGGGAACCGTGCGGTCTACGTCGACAACACGAAGAAACCGCACGCCGGCCACGGCGGCGGCATTGGCTTCGATTTGAACCGGCAGAACTCCGAGGTCGTCGTCCGCAACACGACGATCGCGGGGAACACGGCCGGAGGAGAGGGGGCTTCGGAGGTTTCGGAAGGCGGCGGCGTCTACACGTCCAACGACTCGAAGAACAAGTTTTCGATGTTCAACTGCATCGTCGCGGGCAACACGACTGTCAATACCAACATCACCGTCAAGCTGGACTACGCGGGCGACGTGGACCACTGCCTCTTCGACGTCGCCGAAGACAAGCTCGGCGAGCACAGCAAGGTCGCCAACCCGAGGTTCGTCAAGCCGGAGCGGGGCAACTACCACCTGTCGTCCGGTTCGCCCGCCCTCGGCGTCGGCACCTGGTACGAGGGGATCGTCGAGGACCTCGACCGCGCGCGGCGCCTCAAGTATCCCGCGGCGGGCTGCTACGAAGTGCAGTTCTGCACGATCATGATCATTCGCTAGTCCCACTCCGGACTGCCGGCGTCACCATGGACGGAACCACACGATGAACACGAAATGCATTCTCGCGGCCGCCATGGCCGCGACCGCGTTCGCCGCGCAGGGCGGCGAGAAGCTGATCCAGAGCGGCCAGACGCTCGTCTTCATGGGCGACTCCATCACGGACTACGGCGCGAGCCGGTCCCACGGATACCCGAACCTCGTCGTGAAGGGCCTCGCCGCGAACGGCATCGACGTGGCGTGGCACGGCGTCGGCATCGCGGGCAATACGTCCGCCGACATGCTTGGGCGCTTCGACGCCGACGTCATCGCCAAGAACCCGGACGTCGTGACGATCTCCGCCGGCGTGAACGACTGCTGGTTCGGCCAGGTGAACTACGAGCAGTTCTGCGCGAACGAGCTCGCCATGGTCGCGAAGGCCAAGGCGGCGGGCGCGAAGACCGTCCTGCTCTCGCCGACCACCGCGGGCGGCGAGACCGACCGCGACGACATCCGCCGCTTCGCCGCCGCCGTGCGCAAGATCGCCGCCGACGAGGGCCTCGCCTACGCGCCGACGTTCGAGATGCTGCGCGACTGGATCGACGATCGGGACAATCCCGCGCTGACGCTCATGAACGACAACGGCCTTCGCGCCACCTACGACGGAACGCACATGGCTCCCGCCGGGGACCGCGTGCTCGCCCGCGCGACGCTCCGGGGGCTCGGCCTCGACCCGGACGAGCTCGCCGCCGCCGAGGCGGCGTGGAACGCGGACGAGTCGCTCGTCCCGCTGATCGCGCCGCCGTCGTCCACGAGCACGATCACCGTGAACCTCACGGCGGCCGAGGCGCAGGCGGTCTCCGGCCTTTCGCTCAAGCAGATCCTCGACCGCGGCATCCCCTCGCTCGCCGCCAACCCGACGCTCGAGGCCGAGGCGGGCGGCGCCTCGACCGCGATGACGGTCACGCCCACGAGCGGGACCTTCACGTTCAAGGCGTACGACCAGCTCCTACTCTCCGCGCGCGCCCTCGGCATCCGCGTGGACGAGGCGATCAAGTGCGCCATCCTCCGAGGCGCGCGCAGCGGCGACGCCCCGGCCCCCCGCGGGCCCGTCGCCATGGTGAACGACGTGCTCGTCGGCTCCGACAGGGCGACGTTCGACGCGACGGTCGAGTCCGTCGGCGCGACCGCGGGCTCCTGCGACGTCCTTCTCAAGTACGGCACGAGCGCCGGCGGCCTCGGCGCCGCGACGCGCATGGCTGTCGGCGAAAGCGGGTCGTTCTTCTTCGGCCTCGGCGGCCTCCAGCCGAATACGAAATACTTCTACGAGGCGACCTTCGCGAACAACGCGACGACGCCGAAGACCAGCGTCGTCTCGGGCAGCTTCACGACCAAGGCGGCCTCGGGCGCGATCCAGCCCTCCGGCTGGTTCGACTCGGACGCGATCCAGGCGGCGATCGACGCGGCCGCGCCGTCGCACGGCACGGTGACGCTGGGCGAGGGCTGCTTCTCCCTCGGTTCCGAGCTCATGGTCACCGGCGGCGTCTCGCTCGTCGGCGCGGGCATGACGAAGACGATCCTCCGGCAGACCGCCGCGCATCGCGTCATGACGGTCAAGGACGGCTCCCGGGTCGAGGGCGTCACGATGGAGGGCGCCAAGACGACGGTCAACTGGGCCAACGGCGCCGGCGCCATGGTCGTCGACGGAACGATCTCCCGCTGCCGCGTCTGGCACAACCACGCCGGCTACGCGGGGAGCAACATCTACGGCGGCGGCGTGTATTTCGCGAAGGGCGCGATCGACCACTCCATCGTCGCATTCAACACGGCCGGCGGGAACGCGGCCGCCGGCGGCGGCATCGCCTGGCGTTATTCGGGAAGCGCAGTCACGATCGACACGTGCCTCGTCTACGGCAACAGCGTGCCCAAAGGAAACGGAGGCGGCATCGCCGTCCTCATGGGCAGCCCGGCCGTGACGATCCGCAACACGACGATCGCGGGCAATTCCTCCGGCGCGAAGGGCGGGGGAGTGAGCGACGAAACCTACAACCACACCGTGAAGCTCGTGAACTGCATCATCTCGGGGAACACGGCGGTGTCCGGAGAAGCCGACGTGGACGGCACGATTTCGTCCGCTTCGTCGAACAACCTCGTCGGCGGCGCGCCGTCCTTCGCCAATGCCGCGAACCACGACTACCACCTGTGCGCGGGCTCGCCCGCGATCGGCGCGGGCGTTGCCTACGAGGGCATCGGCGCCGACCTCGACGGCGCCGCGTTCGCGAACCCGCCCTCGATCGGCTGCTACGAAATCGGCGACGATCCGCCGCAGCCGGCCAAGCGCCAGCGGGTGATGCTCAGCGTCGACTGACGGCGCGCTCGGCGAGCGCGCCCTACCGCCGCATACCGATCTGCGGTAGGGCGCGATGGCTCATCGCGCCGCGTGCCGACGGCGCGCTCGGCGAGGGCGCCCTACCGAAGGCGGTTCTTCGTGCGGTAGGGCGCGATGGCCCATCGCGCCGCGTGCCGACGGCGCGCTCGGCGAGCGCGCCCTACCGCCGCATACCGATCTGCGGTAGGGCGCGATGGCTCATCGCGCCACGCACCGGCTCGCTCGGCGAGCGCGCCCTACCGGAGTCGGTTCCGAGGGAAGCGAGCTACGACGGAATGCGCGCGACGGCAAGCCGTCTCGCGCATCCCTCGCGCCTCAGACCTTGAGCATCTGCTTCCGGAAGGCGAGGGAGACCGCCTCGGAGCGGTTGGCGACGCCGAGGCGCTCGAAGATCGCGGAGAGGTGCTTCTTCACGGTGATCTCCGAGAGGCCGAACTGCAGGGCGATGTCGGCGTTCGACTGCCCCTGCGCGACGGACGCGAGGATCTCCATCTGGCGGTCCGTGAGCTTCCCCATCGCCTTGTCCTCCTCGATCTGCGCGAGCAGGCGGGTGGGGATCACCTGGTTGCCGGCGACGACGAAGCGGATGGTGCTCAGCAGGTCCATCTCCACCTTGTCCTTGAGCAGCACGCCGACGGCGCCGTTCGTCACGGCCGTCGCCAGCTCCGCCGAGGTGCCGTAGGTGGTGAGGATCACGATCTTGATCCCGGGATGCGCCTCGTGGATGGCCTTCGTCGCCTCGCCGCCGGACATCTCGGGCATCATCAGGTCCATGATGACGACGTCGGGCCGGAGCGATCCGGCGAGCTCGACGGCCTCGCGCCCGTTCCGTGCCTCGCCGACGACCGTCATGCTCTTGTCGGTCGAGACGAGGGTCGAGATCCCCATGCGCATCAGCATGTGGTCGTCGGCGATGAGGATGCGGATCTTGTTCATGTCTTGGGGTTCTCCTGCGCCCGGGCGGCGGGAAGGGGAATGGCCACGACGGCCTTCGTCCCGGCGCCGGGCGCCGATTCGATCGTGAAGGTCCCGTTCAGCTTCGCGAGGCGGTTGCGGATGCCCTCGAGGCCGAAGTGCCCCTGGGCGGGCCCGTTGCAGTCGTCCGGGTCGAAGCCCCCGCCGTTGTCGCGGACCGAGAAGACGATGCGGTCCGGCTCGACGGCGCCCGCGACCTCGACCTCGGTGGCGCCGCCGTGGCGGATGGCGTTGCCCGTGAGCTCGCGGAGGATGGAGAGGATGGCGTGGGCGGTGGTGTCCCGGAGGAGCTGGCGGGGGACGTCGCACCGGATCGTCAGGTCGGGGCTGCCGTCGATCTGGTCGAGCGTCTTGCGGATCGCGACGGCGAAATCCCCCTCCTCCAGGGTGTCGCTCCGCAGGTCGAAGAGGCACTGTCGGAGCTCCGTCCGGCAGGAGTCGAGCATCTTTCGCGCGGTCCCGAGGCAGCGCGCGGCGGCCGCGGGGTCGGCCTCGAGGGTCCCCGCGCCGACCGCCAGGTGGCATGCGACGCCGGAGAGCGCCTGCGAGAGCGAGTCGTGCAGCTCGACGGCGAGGCGCGTGCGCTCGTCGGTCTTGAACTCCGCGACGGCATGGGCGACCTGCTCGCGGTAGAGCTCGCGCCCGCGGCGGTCCGCGAGGTTCCGCAGGGCGCGGTTCCAGACGAGGCCGCCGGCGATCACGGCGAGCATCACGGCGATCACCGCCATCAGCCGGCCCGAGGTCCACCACGGCGCGCGCCGGAGCACGACCAGGTCGGCGGGCGAGCGGAGGACGAGCGCGACACCGTGGACCTTCGCGGAGTCGTAGTCCCGCCGTCCGGGATCGGTCAGCAGGATGCACCGGCCGGTGGCCTGGACCTCGCTGCCGATCCGGAGTCCGTCGACGATGCCGGGGTTGGACGTCACGTCCACGGGGATCGAGGCGTCGCCGGAGTCGAGCACGAAGCGCAGGTCCGGATCGCCGGGGGACGGGAGTGTCCGGATGACGCCCCGCGCGCGCACGAGCGTCCCGTGGATCTGGGCGTTGATGGAGAGCAGACCCTTGTCGTCCCAGAACGCGGCCGCGGCGTCCGCCGCCTCCTCGGCCGCCGCCGGCTGCTGCGGCGGGGCGGCCTTCCAGCGCGC
>JAEEGL015612099.1_pt1 | contig 15621 bp, 9 predicted proteins | sample 9134231 | NCBI WGS metagenome assembly JAEEGL01 (sample SAMN16246548, study PRJNA631951) | gut metagenome | biome: gut microbiome; feature: rumen; material: fiber-attached | host: Bos | place: Iran: Karaj | collected 2018-10
CGCCGCCGAACGTTTTGGCGACGGTTCGGAAACGAAAGTCGCCGACTTCCGTCTTTTGTACGATCGTAACGATATCGACGGTCTCGTTCTGGCGACGCCCGACCACTGGCACGCGTATCAGACGGTCGAGGCGTGCAAAGCGGGCAAGGACGTCTATTGCGAAAAGCCGCTGTCGACGTCGATTGCCGAAGGGCGGATTATGGTCGAGGCGGCTCGGAAATACGATCGCGTCGTTCAGGTGGGAATTCACCGTCGAAGCGCGCCTTTGTATCATGCGGCGTTTGATTCCGGATTGGAGAATAAAATCGGGAAGGTTACCGTCGCGCGAACGGCGCATTGTTCGAATATGTACCCCGCCGGCATGGGCAAAGCGAAACCGACGACGCCTCCGGAAGGGCTGGATTGGGAGCTTTGGCTCGGTCCGCGTCCTGAGCGAGAGTATCAGGAAAATATTGCGCCGTATAAATTTAGATGGTGGGACGAATACTGCTCGCAAATCGCCAATCAGGGCGTTCATTTCTTCGACTTGATTCGCTGGGCGCTTAACGAAAAAGCTCCGGCGTCCGTATGCGCGATGGGCGGAAAATTCGCCGTCGACGACGATCGGACGATTCCCGACACGCTTGCCGTTTGCTTTGAATTTGCGTCGGGTCGGCTCGTTACGTTCAATCATTTCGAGAGCAACGGCAATCCGATCATGGCGACGGACGAGAATTATCGCGCGTTAGGGTACGTCGAGTACCGCGGCACGATGGGGACGTGCTACGTTTACGACAACCGATATATTATCAAGCCGGAGAAACCCGGTCAGTTCCAGACGAAGGAGCCGCGCGCAAAAGAAGAAGTCTATCAGCTCGAAGGGGACGCGCAGCAAAACGCCGACGCCACGGCTCTTCACGCGCAGAACTTTATCGACTGCATGCGTAGCCGTAAGCGTCCGAACACCGACGTCGAAGAGGCGCACTTAAGCACGGCGATGAGCCATTTGGCGAACATATCGCTCAAAACGCGCAAACGGCTCGACTGGGACGCCGAAAACGAGCGTGTGACGAATTGCGACGAAGCGAACGAACTGCTCGGCGTTTCGTATCGCGATCCCTGGAAGTTGACCCTTTAAACGCCGTTGTCAACCGCGCTCAAGTTCTGCTCGCGAGTTTATGGAAACGGCGTAGCCGCCGTGTTGACGATCGCGGTCTCAATCTGTATAACGCCAGAATGACGAGAACTGTCTCGGCTATGTGGGAGAACGAAAAATTGACGTAAAATCAAGACGTTCAGGTAGAGCCGCACAAAGACCTGACGTTTCGAACGACTTTCAGTGATCGTTCCGCGACGTTCATTTTAAAATGTTTGCTCAACGCGAAACTGGAACGAAGGATTGAGAGTTTTTTCGGAACAGAGGAGGGGAAAAACGTGTTATTGCTCAACGAAGAATAGATCGCTGGCTTAATAATATTCAAACGGAGGAGGAGACTCTTTACGAGGAAGAGCGCTAAGCGCGCGTCGAAGCGGAACGCAGACTTGAGGAAGCAGAGCGTGAACGCGAAGAAGAACGCCTGCGGTATTTAGAACGTCAAAAGAGATTGTTTGTCGGCGTCTTCAACGACAAATTTGGCGCGAACGCCAAATTGCCGGATAATTGGGCGGAAGGTCGTTCCTGCGACGAACTTGAAGCGTTGACGACGAGGCTTTTCGGATGCGCTTCATTGCAAGAAGCGCTTGATCTGTTTCGTTAGCCCTTTAACGTTAACGTAGTTCGACGTTCAATAAAACGGCGGGCTTTCTTGAACGAGTCAGTCAAGAAAGCCCGCCTTCTTTTTGGATTGCGAGAATCAATCAGACGAATTTCAGCAGCGCGTAGCGCTTTTTACCGCTTCGTAACACGACGACCGTTTCGCTCGCGAGGGACGCGGAGGAAAGTTTGGCGTCGACGTCGGTAATTTTTCGGTTGTTGACGTACGCGCCGCCTTGTTGAACGGCGCGTCTGGCGTCGCTTTTGGTTTTAGCGAGTCCGGCGAGAACAAACGCGTCGATCAGGCTGATTTCGCAGTGATCGAGTTGTTCGCGCGACGCTTCGTAGCTCGGAACGTCGGCGAAGACGGACGTCAGTTCGGCGTCGGTCAGACTGTCGATTTCGGCTCCGAAGAAGATCGCGGTCGCTTTTTCGGCGGCGGCTAATCCTTTTTCACCGTGCGTGAGGAGCGTAAGCTCTTTGGCGACCTGTTTTTGTAAGACGCGTTGCCCGAGGTTCGCCTTGTGCTGTTCGATGAGCGCGAGCGCCTCTTCCTGATTCAAATCGGTAAAGAATCGGAACGCGTTTTCAATATCGGCGTCGTCGACGTTGACCCAGTACTGATAGAATTGATAAGGGCTCGTTCGTTCGGCGTCGAGCCACAGGGCGCCCGATTCCGACTTGCCCATTTTCTTGCCGTCGCTCTTGAGAAGCAATTTGCTCGTGAGCCCGTAGAGCTGAACGCCGTCCATACGGCGCGCCAGATCGATGCCGGCGGTGATGTTGCCCCATTGATCGCTGCCCCCCGCCTGAACTTCGCAGCCGTAAGCGCGATGAAGGTGGACGAAGTCGTACGACTGAAGAAGCATATAGCTGAATTCGGTGTAGCTCAGCCCGGAATCGGATTCGAGCCTGCTTTTAACGGAGTCTTTGGTCAACATGACGTTGACGGGGAACATCTTGCCAATGACGCGCAGGAATTCAAGGTAGGAGAAATCTTTCATCCAGTCGTAGTTGTTGACCAACAGCGCGCCGCTGGCCGATTCGTCGAAGTCGACAAATCGCGAAAGTTGTTTTTTGATGCATTCGGCGTTATGCTGAACCTGTTCGATCGTCTGCAATTTGCGTTCGTCGCTTTTGCCGCTCGGATCGCCGATCATGCCGGTGGCGCCTCCGACGACCGCGATGGGGCGGTGCCCCGCTTTTTGGAATCGGCGAAGATTCATAATGGCGACGAGATGCCCGACGTGAAGGGAATCGGCGGTCGGATCGAAACCGGTGTAAACGGATCGAGGTTTTTCCATGAGGAATTGGTCGATCTTTTCGTCGGTAACCTGATTAAGGAGCCCGCGCCAGGTCATTTCCTTGATGATATCGAAATTAACGCTCATTAGTACGCCTTGTTGTTTAATTCTGTCTGTCTGAACGGAATCGCGACGATTTGTCGACGCGACGGTTGCTTCATTCTACCGCGATTCTGAAATTTGTAAAACGGCGCCGTCTTTATTTTGCGCCAATAAAAAAGCGCCGACGTAAGAACGCCGACGCTTTCAGTTACGTCACAAAGCGGAATTTCCGCGCGTCAAAGAACGCCGCCGGCTCCGGAACTCGATTGAGCCTTTTCGTGAACCGGTTCGCCGACGTCGGCGGTCAGGTCGTTTTTACCCTGGACGATTTCCACTTCCAGAGGCGTCGTTTCGACAATCGCGTATTTCGGGTCGACGAGATAGAATTCCTCGTATTTCTTTCCCGCTTTCTTGTACTCTTCGAGCGCTTTCGCCGACGCTTCGTCGACTACTGACGGAGGCGCTTCGCCTTCCCACTCGGTTTTATTGACGGCAACCTTATATTTCCCAACGGGCGCGCCTTTATATTGACCGTGAGTAACGATCGTCGCGACGCCTTTGTCGTCGGTCATGCCGCCGCAGGTCCACGACATGGAAGAATCCGTCGATTTAAAATTGACGGTCGCTCCGGCAAGGGGCGCTCCGCCCTGCGTTAAGGTTAACGTCGTCGGCTGAAGATCGGGCATGCCGTCCGGCTTCTTTTTGCCGCAGCCGATCGACGCGAGGACAAAGAAAGCGCAGAAGGAAAGAACAAGCGCTTTTTTCATAGTGAGTTTTCCTTATTTCTTTGCGCGCCTGAAGACGCGCCTTTGTGGAACGTCCGCTCCTTTCGACGCTCTTGGCGAGCTTAAAAAGAGCGGACGCAGTTTTTAAAAAATGACGCGCGACTAAGATCAGTTCGAGACCGTTTCGCCGCCCATCGGGGTGCCCATGGCGCCCCAGACGCCGTACGGGCTCTTGCCGGTGCACTGGGTGCTCGTCGCGGCGATGTTGCCGCAGTCGATCGTGTCCGAAACGAATCGAACGGAACCGTCGAGCATACCGCAGTTGACGCCGCCGCTATGATAGCTGTTCGGCGGATAGAGGCCGCCCCAGTATCCGGTGGAGGTCGCCTGGCAGCTGGGCGCGTTCGGAGGAAGAACGGTGTGGAAGCCGTTCCACGGACGACCGTCCTGGAAGAAGTGTCCGCGCCAGGTGTCGCAGGTGGAGTTCAACTGGCTGGGATCGCTGGGTTTACGGGCGTTGTTCATGCAGACGTCCGGATGGCAGTCCAGGTCGCCGGTGTAGAAACCGGAAACAGTCGCCGTGCCGCCTTTGACGGCCGCGGAGTAGTTGCCTTCGGGCGTGCTGCAGGTTTCGCTGATAGCGACGGTGTTGGAGGTGCCGTCGGTGCAAGCCGCCATCGGTTTCCAGGCGTATTGATGGAAAAGACCGCGTCTTTCGCATTTCTTGGCGTTATTGCCGATGTAGTTCGGGTGAGAGTACGGAGCGTCGAGCTTGCTCGTTCCGTCGCCGAGGGAGTAGACGACGTTGACGCGCGCGTTGTCGGCGTGGGTCGAAGGAATAGCGGCCAGAGGTTCCGACGGACAAAGGATCGTGGTGATGCGATTCTTCACCGTATAGATGCTGTCATAGAAGAACCCAGGGTTGCTCCAGACGCCGGCCGAGCCGTCTCGCATCATTTTGTCGATCTGCAGGAACCGATCGTAACGAGCCTGTTGTTCCATGTAAGGAAGGAGAGGCATCGTAACGCTCCAGGGCGCGTAACCGAGAGAATAGCTTCCGCCGTTCCACCACATCGAAGAAAAACGGGACGTCGTGGGAAGGCTCTGTTGAACGTCGTGATAATTTTGCAACGCGAGACCAACCTGCTTCATGTTGTTGGTGCATTGCATACGACGCGCCGCTTCACGAGCCGCCTGAACGGCGGGGAGAAGCAGGCCGATCAAGATGCCGATGATCGCGATAACGACCAACAGCTCGACGAGGGTAAAGCCGCGGAAGGCTCCCCCGACACGATTGTTGTAATTCTTGCTCATTAGCTGATTCCTTTAATGAGTACAATTGGAACGAAATATTATTCAAGCCGCGACAACACGCCGCGCCAAGGTCACAGTCGGCGAATTCCAGATTGTTTAAACTGTCTCTGCAACGTTGTTCGGAAAACACAAAGCTCAGGCGTCGCGTCAAAGCGTAGCGTCAGAGTTTCAATCGGCGAATCCCAGGTTGTTTAAAAAACGTCGCTCAGGCGTAGCGGCAAAGCGCGGCGCCGGAATTTCAATCGGCGAATTCAAAGTTGTGTAAAAACGTCGTTCAGGCGCGGCGGCAAAGCGCGTGGCCCGAATTTCAATCGGCGAATCCAAGTTGCTTAAAAAGCGCTTCTACGAGTTTGCCAAAAACAAACCCAATCCCTTAAATTCTAATCGCGATCCCGTATGAAATCAATAGGAAAACGACTAAAAAAGTCAAAAATAACGTCAAATTGGGGGGCGAACGACTCTCGTTTGCGGCGTTTCCATTTGGGGAACTGAAACGTCGACGAGTACGTTTTACCGCCTCCCGCGATATTGTTAGAAGTTTTTCGGTCGTTCCGGTTCCAAAAGATCGTTTAACGCGGCGCCCGGAGAAGACGCGCGAGTTCTCGTCGTTACGTTACGTTCAAGCGTTTTTCAGACAAGTTTGGCGCCTCTTCTGCAAAGTTTCGAGTCGAATCGTATGTTTTATTCGGAGCGTTCGACGTCGCGTCGCCTTTTTTATAGTAAAATAAGCGCTATAATACGCGAACGATTAACTTTCCGCGCGAGTCCTCGCGCGTTTAGATTGAAAAGGATCGAATACTGATATGGGATGGCAATATAGCGAAAAGACAAAACAGTTGTTTATGGACGCCGTTCAGGGCAAGACGGGAACGCACGTCGGCGAAGTCGAAAACGCGGACGGCGTCGGAGAACACGGTTCGGTCGCGTGCGGCGACGCGCTGAAATTCACGTTTCGCGTCGAACGCGATCCCGCCGATCCTTTAAAAGACAAAATCGTCGAAGCGAAATTCCTGACGTTTGGGTGCACCTCGGCCATCGCCGCGTCTGAAGCTCTTTGTCGCATCATTGAGGATCGTCGCTGCACTCCGATCGAAGCGCTTAAGATCACCAATCAGGACGTCGTCGATTTCCTCGAAGGGCTCCCGACGCAAAAGATTCACTGTTCGGTTATGGGCGCGGAGGCGCTTGAAGCGGCTGTTTTCGACTGGGCGTCGAAGCGCGGCGTCGATATGGACGCGCTGGGAATCAAACGCCTGGGCAGCGACGAGCACGAAGGTCGGCTGGTTTGCAAGTGTTTTGGAATCACGGAGCCGTATTTGCGTCGCAAGATTCGCGAGTTGAATTTGAAGACTGTCGACGACGTTACCGGCGCGCTTAAAGCCGGGGGAGCGTGCGGAACGTGTCGCGGGGATATTCAGGATATTATCAACGAGATTTGGTCGGCGAATCCCTGCGCCGCGGGGACGTGCGACGTTCCCGCCGTCGAGACGAAAGAGACGACGCCGGTCGTCGGACCCGAGACGTCCGGGAGCGCGTCGGCTCCGACGGGGTTCGTTCCTCTTGCGACCGTGTCGACGGCAAAAGACGGAACGTTGAAACAGAATCCGACGTTGACGCCTCTTTCGTCTCCCGTCGCTTCCGCCGAAGAATTCGCCAAGGCTTCCGCGTATCAAAAAGCCAAGCTTATCGAAAAGACGATCGACGCGGAAATCAGGCCCGTCTTGCGCAGAGACGGGGGAGATTTGGAGATCGTCGACGTCAAAGACAACCTCGTTTACGTGCAACTTGTCGGCGCCTGCGACGGATGCGAGAGCGCGACGCAGACGCTGGAGCTTCTGGTTGAAACGGTGTTGCAAGATCGGCTTGATCCGACGATTAAAGTGATTCAGTTGTAATCGGAACGCTTTTTGCGCGAAAAAAGAAGCCGCCGTTGCGAAACGAACTCGCGACGGCGGCTTTTTTTAGATCGTATCGACGATCAACCGTTCAACGCGCTCAAACTTCCCATCCGGCGCGGACTTCCTGTTTGAGAATCTTCGCGGCGGCGTCGCAGTTCGTAACGGCCATTTTTTCGGCGTCGTATTCAAGCTTTTGACCGCAACGGTAGGCGACCGGGCCGAGCAGGATCGTTTCGGCGACGCGTCCGGAATAAGCGAAGTTGCACGTCGTGTCGGTCTTGCCTTCTTTGATCGCGTTGATCCATTCGCGGTGATGTCCGACGGACGCCGGAATCGACGGGGCGGGCGCTTCGAACGTCTTGTTCTTATCGTTCAAAATGAGACGATGAGAGGTGTAGTTCGAGTAAATCGCGCCTTCTTCGCCGATGAAGAGCACGCCGTTTCCTTCGGTAACGCCGTATTTTTCAAGGGATTCGGGCTTCGCGGTTCCGTCGCTCCAGGAGACGGCGAGTTCGTCGGTCGTGCCTTTGACGCCGGGGAAGACGTATTCGACGTGCAGATCGCGCGCGGCGAAGTCTTCGTCGGCCGGCTTAGGCGCGAACGCTTCGATCGTTTTCGGATATTGCAGGTCGAGCGCCCAGAACGGAAGATCCATGAAGTGGCAGCCCATGTCGCCCATGCCGCCGTTGCCGAATTCCCAGAAGGAACGCCAGTTTCCGCCGAAGTAGCAGGGTTGATACGGACGTTCGTGCGCGGGGCCGAGCCAGAGATCCCAGTCGAGGGTTTCGGGAACTTTGACGTCGTCGTTGGTGCGCGGCGTTCCGCCCCAGACGACTCCGCACCAGACGTCGATACGGCTGATCTTGCCGATCGCGCCCGAACGGACAAGCTCGACGGCGCGTCGGTAGTTGTCGCCGGCGTGAATTTGCGTGCCCATTTGCGACGCAAGATTCTTCTCTTTGGCGTACTTCTGCATCGTGCGGATTTGATAAACGTCGTGCGCAAGCGGCTTTTCGACGTAAGGAGCGATTCCGAGCTTCATCGCTTCGATCGCGGCGATCGCGTGGGTGTGGTCGGGGGTCGTGACGACGACCGCGTCGATTTGATCGCCCATTTCGGCGTACATTTCGCGGAAATCGACGTAACGTTTGGCGTCGGGAATCTCCGCTCCGTATTTTTCAAGACTCGCTTTGTCGACGTCGCAAATGGCGACGCGATTTTCGGTGTTGCAGGAGCTGCGATGGAAATCGCCCTGCATGCCGGCAAGACCGACGTGAGCAAGGTTGAGTTTTTCGTTGATATTCAGCTCGCGGCTAAAACCGGGACAGGGAAACGCGGACGCGAGGGAAAGACCGACGGCCGACAGCGCGGCGCGTTTCATAAACGAACGACGATTCATTTGAGACATTAATAATTCTCCGTTGTATGAGTCAAAGCGCGGAGACCGCGCGAGTGTGTGATTTTTAAAGAAAAAACGCCCGCGCCGATACGATTCGACGCAGGTTTTAACGACTTAACCGACAATCAGATCATGATTTGAGTTCGGAGATTGCAGGAGTCGATTTCCTTATGGCAAATGGTGAGCGCGTCGCGCGCGAGCGAGCCGTCGAGCATCGCGGACGGTTTGCCTTCGAGGAAGCAGTTTCTCGCTTCGGTAAGTTCGTTGACGAACGGGGTGATATCGTCGCCGGCGGGGAATTCGGGCTTTTCAATCGAGCCGTCTTCATGGAGCACGGTAACGGGAACGGCGTTGAAGCAGTCGGTGAAGACGGTCGCCTTTTCGAAGTGAACTTCGTAGGAGAAGGTGAAGGGACGCGCCTGCTGCATAATGCATCCGGACGTCGCGGTAACGACAAGGTCGCTGTCGTTATAGACGAAATGCGAGTTGAAGTACTCGGGGACGTCGCCGCGAAGACGACCGAGCGTGCGAACCGCCTTGGGCATGCCGAACATCGTGCGGATGAAGTGCGCGTCGTGAATATGCAGGTCGAGCATCGGACCGCCGGAGCCGTTCATGCTGTAGAAGTTCTTAAGCCAGGTCGGATCGGAGATAACGCGGGTGAAGTTTCCGCCGAGGCACTTGCCGTATTCGCCGGAAAGTTGTTTTTGATAGATGAAATTGAACGCGTCGAAGAAGGGAAGAACGTGCCCGATCATGAGCAATTTTCCGGTCTTTTGAGCGGTTTCGACCATCGCGACGCCTTCTTCGGCCTTGAGCGAGATCGGCTTTTCGCAAAAAACGTTTTTACCGGCGTTAAGCGCGGCGATCGTGTTGGCGGCGTGAGCGGCCGGGGGCAGGCAGATATCGACGACGTCGACGTCGGGATCGGCAAGCATGTCGTCGAGCTTTTCGTAAGTCTTGACGCCGGTCAGGTCCATTTGGGTTCCCTGGGGACCGAAGTTGCCTTTAATCTTCGTCCAGTCGCCCTTGAGGCGTTCCTTGAAGAACGATTCGCAAAGCGCGACCACTTTGACGTTTTCGATGCGTTGATAGGCGAGATAATGAATCATGCCCATGAAACCGATTCCGACGATACCGACCTTAAGCATAGATGGACTCCTTTAAATCAATAAGCGCTGCGGTATGGAACGGCGTTTTAAGGCCGCCCGTTTTGTCTTAATCTAACGCGCCAAAAGGGCGCTTTTCGCGGTAAAGTTTAAACTTTTTACGCTCCGATATAAAGTTCTTTTTCACGTTTTTCCCGAAAAATTGGCGTAGATTTTTTAAAAGCTCTGATTATAATGATTTTATCGAATTTAACGGCTTCTGTCCACGAAATTGGTCTGGCGCGTTTTTTACGTTTTCTATAGTATATTGGCGTAGAGCCGGATTTTTCCGGCGACATTGAAAACGAACTAAACACGTCTGACAGATTTGAAAGTATTCAAAGATGGCTCGAAACGATCAACGAAACATAGGACGCTTTTACGCGTTCGTCGTCGGTTTGGCCGCGTTGGGTTTGCCCGCCGCTTTTGCCGACGACAATCCGATTAGTCACGCCTTCCAATACCAAAGAGCGTCGGATCTTGCGACTTCGATTGAACAAACGGCGGGCAAAGTCCCCGTCGCGACGAAAACCGACGCTAAAGTCGGCAAAGCGAAGAAAACGGAAGCGACCAACGGCGGGAAGATCGTCGACGAATTGGAAAAACTCCCGAATTTGAACGTTCGTCCCGATACGGTCGAGGAACACAAGCCGCACGGCGCTTCGCTCGCCGGCGTTCAACCTGGGGTTACCAAATACTCCGATCTTCGTAAGAATTCGACGTTTTCCAAGCCCGTCGACGAAGAGGAGATCGACGGTTTCCAGGTGTCGACGTACCAGGATCCGACGTTGCCCGACACGACGATTCAAATCGTCGGCAAAGACAACCTTGTCGAAGCGATCATGATCAATTTGGGCGAGGCGCGTTCGGAAACCGACGCCCGAAAAGTTTTCGAAGACGAGATTAAAGACGTTCGCCCAATTTGGACGCCCGACGAACTGGGCAATTTCCGCGAAGTCTTTCCTGAAAAAGGCGTCGCTTTTGTGCTCGAGCCCGGCGAAACGCCCGGCTTGCCGAGCAATCGCGTCGTTCAGATCGTCGCCGAAACGGTGAAGAGCGAGTATTTCATCATGCGCGCCGAACAGGACATGCACGTTTCCTACACGTTCGCCCGCGACGACGCCGAACACGCGTTGCTTCACGACGACAGCGCGCCCGGCGCTTACTGGATTCTGGCGCAGACGCACCTTGCCGTCGGCGATATCACCAACGCGCGCAAGCATATCTTTAAAGCGATTAAATTAAACGACTCGCTTCCCCAATTCCATTTGACGTATATCGACACGCTCATTCAGGCGGGCGAAGTCGATTCGGCGTTGCGCTACATGGACGCCGTTCGGGACTCGTTTACCGAACATCCGTTGTACCAAATCGAGGCGTTGATCCTCGATTCGTTCATGCGTCATGAGAAAGCGAACCCCGATTACGACGGCTCGATCGCGCAGGGACAGCGCGCGCTGAAGTTGTTGGGAACGTTGTACGAATCGAATCTTACGCCCGAGGTAATCTGGGCGGCCAAGAAGTTGGAAGCGCGCGCCAACCTTTCGGTCGCTATTGCGGTGGCGCGTAAACCGTGGAAAAATCCCGGCGACCAGCTCAAAACGTTCGAATGGATCGACGCGGCGACCGCCGTCGCGACGGAACTCGACAAGATGGCCAGCGAAGATTCTCAGCTTCCTTCCGCGCAAATCGACGTGTTGCAAGCGGGGCTTGAAGCGTGTCTGGAATTGCCCGACTCCAAAGAAGTCGACGCGTATACGCAACGAATGATCGCGGCGACGGACATCTATCTGAAGAAGACGCCCGACGAAGTTTCCGCGGCGTCGGCTCGTTGGCGCGCCGGCAAAGCGCTCGCCAACGCGGCCCGTATTTACGAAGCGCGCGGTAATTTCCAAAAGGCGGCGTCCGTCGGCGAAAAAGCGCTCGGGTATTTGGGAATCGTTACGGAATACCGTCCCGCCGTCGATCGCATACCGACGGCGTTGGCTCAGCTTGAACTTGGCCAAATCTACGCCGACGGTCTCGACAAAGCGGACAAAGGAGCGGAATATTTCAAGAAGGCGAACGCGCTGTTTGAACAGATTCAAGACGGAGTTCGCGCTCGCGACGCGGCGTTGGTCGGGACGCCCCTTGCCGTCGCCGCCGCCGTGTGTTGGAAGAAAGGCAAGAAAGAGGAGGGAATCGGCATGTTGGAAACGGCGGTCGCTTTCCTTGAAAAAGCGCATGAGGGCGGATTTGTTAAAGACTCCGAACTCTGGAAGCCTTATTCCAACCTGTCGACGATGTACAAGGGCGTCAAAGACGCTGAAAACGCCGCTAAATATAAGAAGTTAGCGGATCAATACGCCCCCGCGGGCAATTAGCGTCGATTTCTTTTCGATTGACGAAGCCGCGCTTCGGTCGCAGGATCGGAGCGCGGCTTTTTTGCGTTATGGAGGAACGATAATTGAACGGGCGGCGCCCCTTTGAAAAAAGAACGCGACGCGAATTATTCATTGATAAACAATCTTAATAGAAACAAAGTAGAGTATAATAAACCGCAATACTGCTATTGACGATATCGACATAAAAAATACAATAGGAACGCGCGAACGAAGGACAGGCGTTTGCGCCTGGAACGTCGATTTAAGAGAACGTCGTTTGTTAGAGAAGAGGAGTTTAAATAATGTCGTCGTTACAAATTCCGTCCGGATACGTCCCCAAGCTCGGTCCCGAGATGATGGAGCAGGCGATTTTTAACATTAAGGAAGATTTTCAGGAATGTTTTTCCCACGACCTGAATCTTCGCCGCGTTACCGCTCCTCTGTTTGTTCAATGCGGAACGGGCGTGAACGACGATCTCAACGGCGTGGAACGTTCCGTAAAATTCCCTATTAAGGCGATGGACGACGTTCAAGCGGAGGTGGTTCATTCTCTCGCCAAGTGGAAGCGTATGAAGCTCGCGCAGTATCAAATACCCGCCGGCTACGGGATTTACACCGATATGAACGCTATTCGCGCCGACGAAGATCTCGACGCTATCCATTCTCTTTACGTCGATCAATGGGACTGGGAGCGAACGATCGAAGCGAAGGATCGCACGCTCGACTATCTTTGCGACGTCGTGGAAGATATTTACGAGTGTCTTAAAGAAGTTGAAACCAACGTTTACGACGTCTATCCGCACATTCGTCCGATTCTTCCCGAATCGATTACGTTCGTGCAGTCGGAAGACCTTCTTGGCGAGTATCCCAACCTTTCTCCCAAAGAACGCGAAAACGAATTCGTTCGCAAATTTGGCGCGGTCTTCGTCATTGGAATCGGACATAAGCTGTCGAACGGCGAGAAGCACGACGGACGCGCTCCGGACTACGACGACTGGAGCACGGAAACCGACCCCGGCTACTACGGTTTGAACGGGGACATTTTGGTCTGGAACCCGGTGTTAAAGAGCGCGTTTGAATTGTCGTCGATGGGCGTTCGCGTCGACAAACGCGCGTTGTTAAAACAACTTCAAATCGAAGGTTGCGAAGAAAGACGCGAGTTGTTCTTCCACAAAGCGTTGCTGAACGATCAGCTTCCGCTTTCGATCGGCGGAGGAATCGGTCAGTCGCGGCTGTGCATGTTCTTCTTGCGTTGCGCTCACATCGGCGAAGTCCAGGCGTCGATTTGGCCTCAGGATATGATCAGCGAGTGCGCGTCGGCGGGAATTTATTTGAGATAAGATTTGTAAAAGAAAGCGTTACGCGATCCTCGGCGAAATCGTTTTGGTTTTGTCGGGGATTTTTTTACGTCTGCGTTTGGACGATTGCGAAGAATCCTTTCTTAGTTTTTCTTTTGCAAGAGTTAAGAAAGGATTCCCGATTTGGAACGCGTTATCGGTCGCGTCGTGGATAGAAGGCGCCAAGTTCGTCGACGCTTCGCCGCCATCGGATCCACGCGTCGACGTCGAAGCCGAAATCGACCGGCGTTTGATAATGCCCCGCGACGATGTTGACGAGCGCCTGACGCACCGTTTCGTTTTGGCTCGTGTCGGTTACGGTTTTGACGCGCGCTCCGCCTCCCGGCGAGAAGCCGCTGATTCCGCCGCGGGAGTCGAACGTCGCGCCCGTTTGATCCGAACCGACGACAATTTGACGCTTATGTTCGGTAACGAGCGCGTTGATGAGGTCGGGAATCGCGCTTTCGGCTTCGAGTTGTTCGAGCGCGAACGCCGCGCGATTGATCACGGCGACGTCGTCGGACGAGCGCAGTTTTCTTCTAAAAAAATCGATCGCTTCGTTTTTTGCCGTTTTCTTTTGGCAAATACCGTCGACGGCGGCGACGCGAACGTCCATGTCGGGATCGCTTAGCGCGACGGCGCCAAGTTGGCCCAGCGCGGCGGGCGTTCCGATCGACGCGATCGCCTGAACGAGCAAAACGCGTCCTTCGGGATCTTTTTTCTCTTCGGAGTACGCTCTGACAAGAATAGGCAAAGCGATCGGATTTTTGATTTTTCTAAGCGTTTCTTTCGCGCGTTGGTCGTCGTTTTTGGCGTGTTGGTAAAGGAACGCGATTTGTTTTCTCCAATATCGCGACTCCTCTTTTTCGGCGTCTTTGGCGCGTAAAAGCTCCGCCTCCTGTTTCGAGACGTTTCGACCTCCGACGCGTTCGAGCCCGCGCTGTTCCATCTGCTCTTTTTTCGAGACCCAGACGTTTCCCTCTTTGACGTGGCCCAGCGCTTTACGCGCCTCTTCGTTATCCGGATCAAGTTCGACGACGCGCTGATATTGCTCTTCCGCAAGCGCCGACAACTTCTTTTCTTCCGCCCAGCGCGCGATTTTCAGACGCGCTTCGACCGTGTCTTTTTGCAGCGGCGCGAAGAAGCGATAGGAAATTTGTTCCGGTCGGAGTTCCGTCGCCTGTTTAACTTCTTCCGCGGCGAGCGTTATCTTGCCGCCAAGCGTCGGCGTTATCTCGTATTGGCCGGAGCCGAGATCTTTGATTTCGCCGCGTATTCCTCCTCCGTTGCGAATAGAGACTCCCCCGGAGCGTTCGACGTCGGGCGTTTGCGCGAACGCGGACGCAGTCGCAAAGGAAGCGAACGCGAAAAAAATCGCCGCGCGAAATATAGGCGTTTGAGCGTGCATGGGGCGTCTCCCTGGCAAAATCGAACAATACGACGGACTATCTGTTTTTATCGGCGCGCGCGCGCTTAATCTTTGACGTCGCGGATCGGACGCAAAAAAGCCCTCGGCGTCGCGAGGAAACCGAGGGCTCTGTTTTAAAGGCTGGAAGCGCGAAAAGTCAGATCACTTGGCGACGACTTTGCGGACTTCTTCCAAATGACCGGCGGAACCGAGCATCTGGTTCTTGTGAATGATATATTCGGCGTACGCGGGCATGAAGATCTTGCCGGGTTTGCGAAGGTCGAATTCGGCGGGTTGGTCGCGGAAGAATTCGCGGTGGATCGCGCACCAGACCAGACGGCCGTCGGTGTCGATATTGATCTTGGTCACGCCGAGTTTGGCGGCGGGGAGATACTGTTTTTCATCGACGCCGCTGGCGTTTTTCATCGCGCCGCCGGCGTTGTTGATACGGGCGACCCATTCGGCCGGAACCGACGAGGAGCCGTGCATCACGAGCGGGAAGTTCGGCTTCACTTCGTTGACCGCCTTCTGGATCTTTTCAAGAACGTCGAAGTGCAGACCCTGTTTGCCGCTGAATTTGAAAGCGCCGTGCGAGGTGCCGATCGCGACCGCCAGAGAGTCGACATTGGTCTTGTCGATGAATTCCGCCGCCTGGGCCGGGTCGGTCAGTTTGACACTCCCGACGACGTCCTCTTCGACACCGCCGAGCTGGCCGAGTTCGGCTTCGACGACGATGTCTTTGGCGTGAGCGCGGTCAACGACGCGCTTGACGATTTCGACGTTCTTTTCGAACGGTTCGAGCGAGGCGTCGATCATCACCGAGCTGTAGAAACCGCTGTCGATGCAGTCGTAGCAGACCTCTTCGGTGCCGTGGTCAAGGTGAACGGCGAAGATCGCTTCCGGAAAAACTTCGTCGGCGTTGCGGATCATCCCTTCGAGGAAGCGCTTGTC
>JAEEGL015651634.1_pt1 | contig 15621 bp, 11 predicted proteins | sample 9134231 | NCBI WGS metagenome assembly JAEEGL01 (sample SAMN16246548, study PRJNA631951) | gut metagenome | biome: gut microbiome; feature: rumen; material: fiber-attached | host: Bos | place: Iran: Karaj | collected 2018-10
AGAAAACACAAACGGCTCGTTTTTTATTCATGCATATATCCATTGAAATCGTACCCGTTGCAATCATGATTGCGTGAGAGGTTTAAGGAATAATTGCCAGCACCATAATGACTGAATAGAAAATTAACCAGACTGTACAAAAAGGCTATTGTATTTCTTTACCAAACCACAGGATGTGTGGAGTGCTTTCACTGAGGCTGGCTAGAGACGACATGAATACGTTCGTTTCTTATTTTGTCCGCACGTGGTGTGTTTTAGATTCTGGAGAGAGTATTTTACGTATTGGCTTTGAAGACGTTATGTTAAGTGGAGAAGGGGGCGCTTTTTGGGGTGTTTGTTTTGCCCTGGCATTTTTACTGTTTTTTTCTGGTTGTTGTGCAGAAGCTGAGTTTTTTTTGCCGGAATGGTGGGGTAAGGCCTGACTTCTTGCAGTCTTTTCGTTAGGCCGCGTAGCCTTCTTCGGAGCCTCTTTGACAGGGGCATGGCGGTCTATGATGCGGGGGCGGTGCTTTTGTGCTGCTGAAAGCGCTTTTTTGCCGCGCGTTTTTTTTGGTGCGGCCTTCGGAGACATGGGCTTTGCGTGGGCAGGGGATTTCTTCAGGTTAGCTGCCTGCCTGGGCGAGATGCCGAGTTCGGCGGCGGCGCTGCCTCCCCGCTTTGCTATTGCGGCAAAGCCGGCGTTGAGCAGGCGTCCTGCCTCAGCGGCGCGCACACGCGTGTTGGGGGCTCCGAGCACCACGGCGATGAGCTTGTGCCCTCGCCTTGAAGCCGTTGCGATGATGTTATAGCCGGCCGCGGTGATCCAGCCGGTCTTGAGGCCATTGATGCCCGGATACCAGCTGACAAGGGGGTTATGGTTAGGCTCGGTCTTGCCCCTGTAGGTGACGGAAGGGGAAAGGTGGTAGCGGCGGGATGACGGGTAGTGGGATTCGTATGCCCTGGCAAGCTTCATCATGTCGCGCGCCGTGGTAATCTGCCCATTGGCCGGCAGGCCATGCACATTGACAAAGTGCGAGCGCGACATGCCGATCTTCCTGGCAAGGGCGTTCATGCGCTGGACAAAGGCAGCCTGGGATCCGGCAATGTATTCCGCCGTCGCCACGCTGGCGTCGTTGCCGGATGCCACGGCCATGCCGTAGAGCAGCTGGTCGAGCGTCACCTTGTCTCCCGCGCGCAGCCCGAGGCGGGACCCGCCCGTGTCAGCCGCGGCGCGGCTCACGCTCTGCTTTTTGTGCAGGGATTTTTTTTTGGCGCTCACGGCATTCAGCGCGACATACATGGAAAGCACTTTCGTGAGGGAGGCCGGCGGGATGCGCATGTCAGCACGCTGCTCAAACAGGACGCGCCCTGTCGTGGCGTCCATCAAGATGGCACTTTGGGCATGGATGGGCTCGGCTTCGACGCGGCAGGCGGAAAAGCAGAATGCAGCCAGAGTCAACAGGAACGCAAGAAGGGGGCAGGCGCGGGAAATGACCATTATGCTTCCACGGTAGAGAGGACTTTTGCTGAAGTGCGCTACGGCTGGACAGAACGTACCTTTTGTTCTTATGAATATCCAGTGATTTTTTTTCCGGGATTTTTCAGCCGGCGCTTCCTGCGCAGGGTTCGTCTGGCTGGCATTGCGAGGGAAAGCGGAGCGGTTGCGTATGTCCATAGAAAAGGCACGGCAGTATTTCGGCGTGTTCGGCATGGAAGGCAGGATACTGGAATTCCCCCGGTCCAGCGCCACTGTCGCCCTGGCGGCAGAGACACTGGGATGCGACCCGGCCAGGATAGCCAAGACTCTTTCGTTCTGGATAGGCGGCAAGCCCGCGCTGATCGTGGCGGCCGGCGATGCGCGCGTCGACAATGCGCTCTTCAGGGCGCGCTTCCAGTGCAAGGCGAAAATGCTCAAGGCCGAGGAAACGGAGCCGTGCATTGGCCATGCGGTGGGAGGGATATGCCCGTTCGGCATCAATGAGGGCGTGGATGTCTTCCTTGATGTGTCGCTGCAGCGCTTCGCCACGGTTTTCCCGGCATGCGGAAGCGGCAGCAGCGCCATAGAGCTGTCCATCGCCGAACTGGAGAAGTATTCCGGGAGTTCCGGCTGGGTGGATGTCTGCAAGGCGTGGAGGGATGGCAGCGCATCCGCCGGCTGACCTGTGAAGGCGGCAGGCTGCTTCTTCCCTGGTCTTCCTGGGATCCGGCTGGAAAGGGCAGCGTGCGTAGGAAGCTGCCCTGCCTGCCGCTCCCGCTTGGCGCGCCCGTTGACAAAACGCGCAGTGAGAGAAAGCCTGTGCTGAGCGCAAGAAAAAAGCCCCGGAGCGGGGCTTTTTATATCGTACTGCGGGGAACGGGATGTTACTCCATCCCCAGAGTCTTTTTTACCTTGTCGAAGAAGCCTTCATTTTCTTCTTTTTTTTTTGCTGCGGCTGCGGGCTGATCCCCGGAAACGTCGATCTGCTCGAATTCACGCAGCAGCTCTTCCTGCCTGGCAGTAAGCTTCGTCGGGGTCTTCACGGCAATATGCACCATCAGGTTCCCACGGCGCTCTTCGTTGAGATATTTGAGGCCCTTGCCCTTGATCTGGAAGACCTTGCCGTTCTGCGTGCCCCTGGGGATGTCCAGGGTGAGCGGCTCTTCGCCTTCATCGATGCTCGGGACGGTGATGCGCGCGCCGAGCGCCGCCTGCGGGAAGGTGATCTCGGCCGAATAGAGCAGGTCCTGCTTGTCGCGCTCAAAGACAGCGTCCTCAGCGACATGGATGACGAGGTACAGGTCTCCGGGAGGACCGCCATGCACGCCGGCTTCCCCTTCACCGCGCAGGCGCATGCGCGCGCCGTCGAAAATGCCGGCGGGTATCCTTGCGGAGAGCTCGCGCTCCACCTGCACGACGCCCCTGCCCTTGCAGCGGGGGCATGGCTTGGGGATGGTGAACCCCTGCCCGCGGCATGCCTGGCAGGGCTGGATGAAGGACATGAAACCCTGGCGCCTTGCTTCCTGGCCTGATCCGTTGCAGCGCTTGCAGGTGACGCGGGAGGAACCTTTTGCCGCGCCCTGCCCGTTGCAGTCCGGGCATGTGGCATGCCTGGGGATCTTCAGGTCTTTCGTCGTGCCGGTCGCGGCTTCGCGGAAGGATATCTCCAGGTCGTACCGCAGGTCGTCGCCCTGCTGGGGGCGCGGGCCGCGCCGGGAACTGGAGGCGAAACCGAAGAGGTCGCCGAAAATGTCCCCGAACTGCGCGAAGATATCCTCGGCGCTGTTGAAGCCGCCGCCCATGCCGGAAGGATCGGCCGTGCCGAAGCGGTCGTAGTACGAACGCCGTTCGGGATTGCGCAGGACGTCGTAAGCTTCGGCAGCCTCTTTAAATTTCTGCTCGGCCTCGGCGTCGCCGGGGTTATGGTCCGGATGGTATTTGAGGGCAAGCTTGCGGTAGGCCCTCTTGATCTCGTCTTCCGAGGCGTTCCTGGCGATGCCAAGCACCTCATAGTAGTCGCGCTGGCTCATGGCTGACTAATCATCCAGCCCGGCGACGCGGCCTTCGGGAAGCGGCGTATAGAACTTTTTGTCTTCAGGCATGATCTTGCCTGCGGCGATCTCGCGCAGGGCGGTGACGACTTCCTTGTTGCCGCAGTCCACGAGAGGCTCGTATCCCTCGCGGAACTGGCGTACGCGCTTTATGGCCATCTGCACAAGAAGGAAGCGGTTATCTACGCGTTCTTGGCAATCTTCAACGGTAATCCTTGCCATGGCTATCTCCGGGATTTTTTTGGCAGACGAACCATGCATGCCGCACGATGCGGCATGCCACTGTTCTGGAAAAACTGATCGCATGCGGAATTGCTATCAATAACCGCATGCTTTGCGGCTGTCAACCATTTCATGCCCGTGCGAATCCGGAGGACATCATTTTTTCCGCCTGCCGAAGCGGAAGACAGGCTTCTTTTCGTCGTTCTCCAGCTCGATGCGGAAAAAGTCTTCCGGCATGCCGCCTGAGGGCCGCTCTTGGCGATTCCCGCCAGGCCCCCTGCGTGCGCCGCGCCCGCCGAAGGGGCGGTCCTCATGGCGCGCATGCCCCTTGCCCCAGCCGCGCCTTTCCTCAGGGCGCTGGCCGCCGCGCCGCCCGTCACCGGCGAATCTGTCTTCCCTGCCGGAGGCTTCCCTGCCGCGGCGCTTCGCCGGCCGGTCGTCAAAGGGCCGTTCCCTGCGGGACGTGCCCCGCCTGTCTTCGAAGGGGCGGTCTTCATCGCGGAAGCGCTCCCGGCCCCAGCTCTGCCTTCCTTCAGTGCGCCGGCCGCCGTGTCCCCCGTCACCGGCGAATCTGTCTTCTCTGCCGAAGGCTTCCCTGCCGCGGCGCTTTGCCGGCCGGTCGTCAAAAGGCCGTTCCCTGCGGGATGTATCCCGCCCGTCTCCGAAGGGGCGGTCTTCATCGCGGGAACGCTCCCGGTCCCAGCCCTGCCTTCCTGCCGGCCGCCGGCCGCCATGGTCCTCACGGCGGGGATATCCTTCCTCCATGCCGAAGCGCCTCCCGCCATGGCGCTCTGCCCGGGGGCCGTCATGACGCCGTTCCTTCCGGAAGGCATCGCCTCCTTCCCCGGAGGGATGGTCCCCGTCGCGGAAGGGCTTCCCCCTGCCTTCGCTGTCCCTGTGCCTGCGGAAAGCGCGGTCCCGCTGCAGGTCATCCCTGCTGCCACGCTGAGGGCCGCGGGGATCTTCGTCCGCCTGCCAGCGGCTGAAGCGCTTTTTCCCGGGAATGCTTTCCCGGTCGGCGTCGCCGCGGGAGTCGTGGCCGTGCATCTGCCGGCGGTCCCTGTCGGACCTGCCGCGCTTCGCCCTCCGGGCAAAGGCGCTGCGCCGCCCCGAGCCTTTTTCTTCCCGGCCCCGTTTCTGGCCGCGGTCGCGGTCCGTGCTGCCGCCGGATTCCTTGTCCTGTCTGTCTTTGTCCGAAAGTTCCATATTGATCTCCAAGCGTTCTATGTTGGTGTCGATGAGCCTGACGGTGACGCGCTGCCCCAGCCGGTAGGCCTTTCCGCTCTGCACGCCCCGCAGGGCAAGGCCTTCATCGTCAAAGGCATACCAGTCCCGGGGAAGCGTTTCCACGCGCACCATGCCTTCCGCCGGCATGTTGCCGAACTGCACGAACAGCCCGAAAGACGTGACTGCGCTGATCACGCCGCTGAAGGTTTCACCAGCGTGCGGCTGCAGCAGCAGGCAGGCCATGCGGCGGCCCATCTCCCGCTCCGCCGCAGCGGCAGTCCGTTCCTGCCGGTTGCACTGCTCGGCGCTTTTCTGAAGGTCGTGCAGGGCAGGGCCGTGCGGCTCCAGCCCGAGGGCATGCTTCAGCGCTCTGTGGTTCTCAAGGTCGGCATAGCGCCGGATGGGAGAAGTGAAGTGGCAGTAGCAGTCTGACGCAAGCCCGAAATGCCCTTCCTTTTCCGTGGCGTAGCGGGCCTGCATCATGGAGCGCAGCACGAGGCCGGCCACGACGGGGCCGTTGTCCCCCGCGGCGGATCCCAGGACCGCCTGGAGCCATTTCGGGCTTGCGGGGGAGCCGGCGGGCAGGTCAAGCGCAGGGCAGGCGGCGCGCAGCGAGCGCTGCAGAGCGTCCATCCGCTCCTGATCAGGCGCCGGGTGGGCCCTGTAGAGGAAGGGCGCGCCCTTCCGTGAGAGGTACTCGGCCACGCATTCATTGGCGCGCACCATGAATGCCTCGATAAGCCGGTGGCTGAAAAGGCGCTCGCGGTTGCGGATGCCCGTCACGCTGCGCACGCCGTCATCGTCACTGACGGTGAATTCCGCTTCCGGCAGGTCCAGGTCAAGACCTCCGCGCGCTGCGCGCCAGCGGATGAGCACGGAAGCCAGTGCGGCTGCCTCGCGCAGCATGGCAGGCACGCCGGGGGCGGCGCGCTCAAGGCCGAGCGCAGCTTCCCCGCCCGGCGCATCGAGGACGGCCTGGACCTGACGGTAGGTCAGGCGCGCCTTCGAGATCATCACGGCGTTGCTGAAGCTTGCGGACCGGCAGTTTCCAGAGGCATCGAGCCGGATGTCAACGGCCATGCAGCGGCGCTCCTCGCCGGGGCGCAGGCTGCAGATGCCGTCGCACAGCGCGCCTGGCAGCATGGGCTCCACGGAAAGGGGGAAATAGAAGGAGTTGCCCCGCTCCCAGGCTTCGCGGTCCAGGGGCGTCCCCGGGCGCACGTAATGCGAAACATCGGCTATGGCCACGAGCAGCCGCCATCCCTGGGGGTCATGACGGACGCAGATGGCGTCGTCGAAGTCCCTGGCGTCCTCCCCGTCGATCGTGACGAAGAGCTCGCCGCGCATGTCTTCCAGGCCTGACAGAGCGGTGTCCGCGGCCGCCCGTTCCGCGGCGGCGGTGACATTGTCCGGGAAGGATTCGGGGATGGCATAGTTGATCTTGACCAGCCGCTCCTGAGACGCGGCGTCGGTCTCTGAGCCCAGGAATGCGGTGGCCTGACCGGACCACAGGGGGCGGAGGCCCTCGCTTTCCAGCTGTTGCCCGGGAACGACGTCCAGCATGTCGCAGGGGCGCGGCGCATAGCCCGGCAGTTCGGCGCTGACCAAGAGGTCGAAGGTCATGCGGGGATCCGCCGGGCGGCAGAAAAGGCGTCGTCCCTGAGCGTGCATGACGCGCGCCGCGAGATGCGTGCAGGACCGCTCCAGCACGTTGAGGACCATGCCTTCTTTTCGGGCGTGGCCCCCGCCTGGGAGAAGGACGATCTCGACACGGTCGCCGTTCCAGGCGCCTCCCGCATGCTCGGGAGCGATGTAGACATCCTGCGTCTCGGGCGCGCCTTCCGGACTGACGAAGCCCGCGCCGGAGCGCTGCGCGGCAAAGCGTCCGGCACAGGTCCTGAGACTGGCGGCGGCGATCCATCCGCCGCCCCTGATCCTCACGGCGAAACCGGATTCCCCGAGGCCGTGCAGGGCGGCAAGGATGTCGCGCTTGATCTTCCGCGAATAGTGCCCGATGCGTAGCACGTCGTCCAGGCGGAGGGGACGGCCGGCACGGAGAAGCAGGTCGCGTATTTCCTGCTCGTCGAGGATGCTGTTTTTCTTCATACTGCCTTGCCGCAGGGACCGGGACGGTGCGGCATCGTTTCACGTTCAGGAGGGGAACTGGCGTTCCCACCACGCAGGGAAGGAGAGAGCGTCCCCGCTCCCGCCCGGCGGCGGGAGCGCGGCGAAGAAGTCGGCTGCCGCGTCCAGCGAATAGCAGGGCACCCGCAGCTGCAGCAGAGCGATCTTCACGGCGTCCTTGCCGGTGCATACCAGGGGAAGGCCGGGGCCTTCCAGGGCTTTTCTCGCCTGCCGGAAATCACAGTGGTCGGGGAAGGCGATGACGCGTTCCGGCGCCCTGCCGAAGAAGCGCTGCACGGTGTCCGCTGCCTGTTCGGGCTTGCCGATGCCCGTTGCCAGGAGGTATTTCCCGAGGCCGTCCGGGGTGGCCGCCGGCGCGGCGCCCAGGGGGCGCAGCGCTTCGGGCTCCATGCGGAAGGCGAATACGGGGCGGGGCCAGGTCCGCAACCTCGATTCCAGATCGGGGATGAGGGATGGCCAGTCCTCCGGCGTCGTCTTGATGAGGAAGGCGCCGGCATCCGACAGCGCCGAGGCCGGTTCCCGCCATGTGCCGGCGGGAAGGACAGTGCCCCAGTTGGAAGGCGGGCATCCCTTGCCAGGCGTGGCACGCACGTCGTCGACGTCAAGGAGGACAAGGTCCAGGTCGCGGCGCACGTGCAGGTGCTGGAAGCCGTCGTCGAGGATGAAGACATCCGGAAGAGAGGAGGCCGCCAGCGCGCGTCCGGCGCGGGCGCGCCTGGGGTCTATCACGATCTGCGCGCTTAGGTGCCGCTGTGCCAGCATCAGGGGCTCGTCGCCGCATTCGGCTGGAGAGCCGTCAGGCCGGACGGCAAAGGGCAGGGACGGCGGCTTCGCCCGGTAGCCCCGCGTGAGCACCGCGGCCTTTTTGTTCCGGTGTTCGCACCAGGAGAGGAGCCAGTCCACCACCGGCGTCTTGCCTGTGCCTCCCCAGGAAATGTTGCCGACGGAAACGCAGAATGACGGCGGATCCCAGGCCGTGAGCGCGCCGCTCCTGAAGAGCCTGCGCCGCAGCATCCCGCTCCACCCGTACAGCGCGGACGCGGGGAGGAGCAGGGGATAGAGCGCGTTTTGCAGAGGATGCCGCCGAGCCATGGTGCCGCCGGGTGCAGGGGCGTGCCTGTTAAATGTCATGGCAGCCTGCCAAGCTGCGGCTGCCATGCGCCTGCAGGGGCGCAGCGATGCCGCGGCGTTCCGGGGAGGCCGGTCGCCGCGGCACCGCATGTGGTTATGTATCAGTTGCGGTTCCCGAACAGCCTGAGCAGCATGAGGAACATGTTGATGAAGTCGAGGTACAGCGTGAGCGCGCCGAGGATGGCGCCGCGGCGCATGGCCAGGCTGTCGCCTTCAGGAGCGGACATGCCCATCTGGCAGAGCTTCTGCGTGTCAAAGGCGGTGAGCCCGGTGAAGATGATCACGCCCAGCACGCTGATGGTGAGGTCGACCGCCGTGCTGCCGAGGCACAGATTGACGATCATGGCCAGGATGATGCCCCACAAGCCCATGATCATGAAGTTGCCCATGCCCGTGAGGTCGCGCTTGGTCACCATGCCGTAAATGCTCATCCCGCCGAACGTGCCCGCGGTGACAAGGAAGGCCTGGCCGACGGAAGCGCTGGTGTAGACGAGCAGCGTCGGGCCGAGGAAGACCCCCATGAGCGCGGAGTAGAGCAGGAACAGGCCCGTTGCCGTGCCGGAAGACAGCGTGTGGATGCGTGCGGAGATGAAGACGGCGAGGCCTATGACGGCGATGGCCAGGATGACCACCGGCATCGTGCTGCTGAACAGGGCCATGAGGAACGCTGGGCTGGACGCCGTGAACACGGCGGCGGCAGCGGTCACGCCGAGCGCGGCGGTCATCCACAGATAGACCTGGCGCATATAGGCGCTGAGGTTGATGCCCGCGTAGCTGCGCGTTTTTGCCTGTGTATCGTAATGCATGTTGTTTCCTCCGTAGACAGGATGTTTTTTCCAGAAGTTCATGACGCTTTTGCTATAGATAAGGTCGCTTTCGGGGCAAGTCAATATGCGGACGGCTCCGCGCCGCGATGTCCAGGCCCGGGGCGCCGGGGGCATGCCCCGCGTTCAGGCATGGAGCGGCACGCGGAAGATGCGGCCGGGGCGGTCATGGAGTCCGTTGTCGCTTTTCGTCGTGTATTCGCCCACGCATGCGCCGATCCTCTGGTACAGGGAGAACGCTCTCGGATGGCTGGACTTGAAGTACATCGCGGAATATCCCTGGCCGCCATACCAGGGGAGGAGCACCTCGGTGAGCCAGAACGTGCCGTTCCCTCTGCCCGCCGGCGAGATATGGAAGTAATTGAACAGGACGATGCGATCCAGCGGCTCGGAGAAGCGGATCCCGGAAGCCGCATAGATTCCGGGGTCGATGTTGCCGTGGCTCATGATGGCAAGCCCCAGGTGCTCCTGCCCGATGCGCATGGTGTGGAAGTCCATGCTGAGCCCGGGCCTGGCTCCGTAGTCATGGATGAGCTGGCAGCAGTGGTAGAGCTCATTGTAGTCGTCCCATGCCCCGCTGGCGAGCTTGCTTTTTAAATTGTCCGCGAGGGGGCAGAGATAGACCCCCTGGAATTCCTGACTGACGCAGAAATGCGCGTCGCCGCGCGTGGCGAGAACTGTTTCCATGCTGATCCCCCTGATGGGCTTCGGCGCGTGTGCGGCCAGGGGCATCGTACCATTTTAAAGGATAATGGCAATGTCCCCTCCCCGGGATGTCCCTGGCCGTGGGCCCGCTGCCGCCGCAGGGGAAAAGAACTTTACTTGATGGCGGAATTCAGGCAGATAGAACATATCACATAAGAGCGAGGTTGCGTATGCGCTGGAGGAATTTGGACTCAAGCAGGAATGTGGAAGACCGCCGCGGCTCTTCCGGCCCGAGGCGCGGGCTGGCAATGAAGGGCGGGGCCGGGACGCTGGTCCTGCTCATCGTCATGGTGGCCGGCTATTACGGCATAGACCTGACGCCCATGCTGTCGGGCGTGGGCGCGGACGCGCCTGTCTCCGCCCCTGCCGCCCGCGCGCCGTCCGCGCAGGAGCAGGAGCTCGCGCGCTTCACTTCCGTGGCCCTCAAGACGACGGAAGACACGTGGGAAAGCGTGTTCCGCAATTCAGGGTTGCAGTATGCGCCGACACGGATGGTGCTCTTTACCGGGACGACGGACACCGCCTGCGGCTACGGCCAGTCCGCGATGGGGCCGTTCTACTGCCCCGCGGACCAGACGGTCTACCTAGACCTCGCCTTTTACGACGACATGAAGCGCAAGATGGGCGGCGGGGGAGACTTCGCCCTGGGCTACGTGCTCGCCCATGAAGTCGGGCACCACGTCCAGCACCTCCTCGGGGTGGACAGGAAGGTCCGCGCTGCGCAATCCGGCATGGGCAAGGCCGATTCCAACAGGCTTTCCGTCATGATGGAGCTCCAGGCGGACTGCTACGCCGGCGTGTGGGGGCACGCCATGCAGCAGGGTGGCATCCTCGAGCCCGGCGACCTGGCCGAGGCGCTGAACACCGCGTCGGCCATCGGCGATGACAGGCTGCAGCGGCAGAGCTCCGGGCGCGTCGTCCCCGACAGCTTCACGCACGGCACCTCGCAGCAGCGCTATGAGTGGTTCAAGCGCGGCTTCGATTCCGGGAACCCGCAGATCTGCGATACGTTCGGCGGAGCGCGCTAGGGAAGGCCGGCAGGGAAGGAAACGTTGCCCCGGAGGGCAGGGTGGGATCCTGCGCGGGAGTTCCTCCTGCACCGGGCGTCCTTTTTGCTCCTCTTCCTGCAGGAGCGGCGCTCCCGCCATGCGCGCCATGGCGCACAAAATTTTTTGAACATTGCGGGCGGACACGCTTAGTAGATTTAATATTGCGGAATACTTTGCTTTTTTAAATAATAACTTTTTTTGATGAAAATTCTGCGCTGGAGCTTGACCTTTACCTAAGGGGAAGAGTTATGCTAAAAGAAGCAGCAGTGGAATCATCAGCGCGGCTTTCGCGTGTCAGCGGGGGAGGGATATGACCTACAATTCCAGCCAGGCCATGGGGCTGATAGAGACTCTTGGCATGGTGCCGGCCATATACGGAGCCGACGCCATGCTCAAGGCTGCTGATGTCCAGCTTTTTTCCTATGAGAACGTGGGCTCGACCCTGGTGACGATCATGGTCAAGGGCGACGTCGCCGCCGTGCGCGCGTCCGTGGAGGCCGGCAAGGCCGCGGCTTCCTCCATCGGCAAGCTCACGGCCTCCAACGTCATGCCCCGGCCTGTTCCCGGCGTGGGCGCGATCGCCCGCGTGCACAGCGTGCTGGACGAGCCCGCCGAGCCTCGCCTGCGCGCGCTGGCGCTCATCGAGACCTTCGGCATCGTCTACGTGCTCGAGGCGGCGGACGCCATGGTCAAGGCCGCCGACGTCGAGATCATCGGCTATGAGAATGTGGCGTCCGGCTATATTTCCGTGCTCACGCAGGGGGATGTCGCCGCCTGCAAGGCGGCGCTCGCGGCCGGCGTGAAGGCCGTTCAGGCCATGGACGCCACCGTGTACAGTTCCTGCGTCATCGCCACGCCGCACCCCGACCTCGTGAAGATGACGCGCCGCTACAACCTGGAAAACCTGTTGGGCTGAGGTACGGGCGATGCTTGCCGACAATGACCTTCTTTCCATGCAGCAGGCGAGGATACTGGCCGAGAACGCCGGTGCCGCGCATAAGGCGCTGGCCGCGTTCCCCCAGGAGCGCCTCGACGGCGTGGTGGAGCGCATCGCTTCCGCCATGGAGGGGCACGCCCGCGAACTGGCGCAGCTGTCCTGTGAGGAAACGGGCTACGGCAACCCGCGCGACAAGGAGATCAAGAACCTGTTCGCCAGCCGGGCCCTGTGCCGCGCGCTGCGGGGCGTGCACTGCGTGGGCGCGCTGAAGACGGATGCCTCCGGCAACATCCTGGAGGTCGGCGTCCCGCGCGGACCCGTCGCCGTCCTCTGCCCTTCCACAAGCCCTGTGTCCACCACGGTGTCCGCGGCGCTGCTCGCCGTCAAGTCGGGGAATGCCGCCGTATTCTGCCTCCATCCGCGTGCCGCGCGCGTCATGGCCAGGACCTTGGACATGATCATCGAGGCCGGCAAGGACGCCGGCCTGCCGGAAAACGCCATCGCGTACCTCCCGCTGCCGGCACGGCAGGGGGTGGCGGAGCTCATAGGGCATCCCGCCGTGCGCCTCGTGCTGAATTCCGGCGTGGACCGCATGATGGCGCTGTGCAGGGCCGGCGGAAAGCCCATGATCTACGGCGGCACGGGCAACGGCCCGGCCTTCATCGAGCGCAGCGCCAATATCCTCCGGGCCGCGCAGCAGATCGTCTTCAGCAAGTCCTTCGACTATGGGACGGCGCCGTCGGCGGAGCAGTGCGTCGTGGTGGATGCCGCCGTCGAGCCCGAGGCGCGGCAGGCGTTCAGGCAGTACGGCGCGTATTTCATGACGGAGCAGGAGGCCGCCGCCCTCAAGGACATGCTCTTCCAGCCGGACGGACGCCGCCGCCGCGACATGGTGGCCGTGGATGCCCCGACGCTGGCCCGCCGGGCCGGCTTCCAGGCCCCGGGTGCGTCCGTGCTCGTCGCCGACCGCCGCTTCGTTTCGGAAACGGACGCCTACAACCGCGAGCTCCTCGCCCCCATCCTGCCGTGGTACGTGGAGGATGACTGGCGCCATGCCTGCGAGAAGTGCATAGAGCTCCTCCTGTATGACCGCAGCGGGCATTCCCTTTCCATCCATGCGGAGGATCCGGAAGTCGTCAGGCAGTTCGCCCTGAAAAAGCCTGTGGCCAGGGTGCTGGTCAATTCGCCGGCCTGCTTCGGCGGCATGGGGGCGACGTCCGGCCTGTTCCCCGCCATGACCCTGGGCAGCAGCTACGGGCTGGGCATCACTTCCGACAACCTCTCTCCGCGTGATCTCGTCTATGTCCGGCGCATCGGCTACCTGGAGCGCAGCGCGGACGAATTTTTGCGCTGCATCGGTGCCGGAGCCGGCGCGGCGGGCAGCCCCCGCATCCCTCAGGAAAGCAGCGGGGACAACGAGTTTGAAGCCTTGAGACGCGCCCTCCGCGATTCCATGCGCGGACTGTACGGGCACCATTAAACTAATAACAGGGAGCACGAGAGTGGACCTTCATGAATTTTCCAGCAAGATCGCCGAGGCCGCGAAAACATTGACGCCTTCAGAACGCGAATCGCTCCGCAAAGTCTTTGCCGGCGTTTCGGAAGACCTTCTGCGGGGCACGGTGCAGTCGCTTCCCCTGGACGCGCCCAAGGCGCAGCCCGCGCCGTCTCCTGACGGGACGGGGGTCCCCGACGGCCCCACCGAACGCCATAAGCGCCTGAAGGAAAACTATCTCAAGCAGGTGCCCAGCATCACCATCCACCGCGCGAAAATCATCACCGAGATCGACAGGGAACATCCCGGGATGCCGAAGATCGAGCTCCGCGCCAAGGCGTTCCGCCGCTGCTGCGAGACGGCGCCCCTGGTCATCCAGAAGGACGAGCTCATTGTCGGCTCCCCGTGCGGCGCGCCGCGCGCCGGCGCGTTCTCCCCGGACCTGTCCTGGCGCTGGCTGCGCGATGAGCTGGATACCATCGGCACCCGCCCGCAAGATCCGTTCTACGTGTCCGAGGAAGACAAGAAGGTCCTGCGCGAGGTCATCTTCCCCTACTGGGAAGGAAAGTCCGTCGACGAGTACTGCGAAGCCCAGTACCGCGAGGCCGGGCTCTGGGAGCTTTCCGGCGAATCCTTCGTCTCCGACTGCTCCTACCACGCCCTGAACGGCGGCGGCGACTCCAACCCGGGCTACGATGTCATCCTGATGAAGAAGGGCATGCTCGACATCCAGAACGAGGCCCGCGAGCATCTTGAGCATCTCAGCTACCAGAATCCCGACGACCTGGACAAGATCTACTTCTACAAGGCCATCATCGACACGACCGAAGGCGTGATGATCTATGCCCGCAGGCTTTCCGAATACGCGGCGCAGCTGGCAGCCGCCGAGAGCGATCCCGCGCGCAAGGCGGAGCTGCTGAAGATCGCCGAGGTCAACGCCCGCGTGCCCGCGCATGCGCCGTCCACCTTCTGGGAGGCGATACAGGCCGTGTGGACCGTGGAATCCCTGCTCGTCGTCGAGGAGAACCAGACGGGCATGTCCATCGGCCGCGTCGACCAGTACATGTACCCCTTCTTCAAGGCCGACATCGAATCCGGCCGCATGACTCCGTACGAAGCCTTCGACCTCGCGGGATGCATGCTCATCAAGATGTCGGAGATGATGTGGGTCACGAGCGAGGGGAGCTCCAAGTTCTTCGCCGGCTACCAGCCCTTCGTGAACATGTGCGTGGGCGGCCTCACCCGCACGGGACGCGACGCCACCAACGACCTCACGTACCTCCTCATGGACGCGGTGCGCCACGTGCGCATCTACCAGCCATCCCTGGCGACGCGCGTGCACAACAAGTCCCCGGAGAAATACCTGCACAAGATCGTGGACGTCATCCGTTCCGGCATGGGCTTCCCCGCGGTGCACTTCGACGATACGCACATCAAGATGATGCTCGCCAAGGGCGTCACCATGGAGGACGCGCGCGACTACTGCCTCATGGGCTGCGTCGAGCCCCAGAAGGCCGGGCGCCTCTACCAGTGGACCTCCACCGCCTACACCCAGTGGCCCATCTGCATCGAGCTGGTGCTGAACAGAGGCGTGCCGCTTTGGTACGGCAAGCGCGTCACGCCGGATCTTGGGGACATTAGCCAGTACGACACGTGGGAAAAGTTCGAGGAGGCCGTCAAGGAGCAGATCCGCTACATCACCAAGTGGACGGCCACGGCCACGGTCATCTCCCAGCGCGTGCACCGCGAGCTCGCCCCCAAGCCCCTCATGTCGCTGATGTACGAAGGCTGCATGGAAAAGGGCAGGGACGTTGCCGCAGGCGGCGCCATGTACAATTTCGGTCCGGGCGTCGTCTGGAGCGGGCTTGCCACGTACACGGATTCCATGGCCGCCATCAAGAAGCTGGTCTACGACGAACAGAAGTACACCCTGGCCCAGCTCAACGAAGCCCTCAAGGCCGATTTCGCAGGATACGACCAGATCAAGGCGGACTGTCTTGCCGCGCCGAAATACGGCAATGATGACGACTATGCCGACCTCATAGCATCAGACCTCATCGAGTTCACCGAAACGGAGCACCGCAAGTACAGGACCCTGTATTCGATAATGAGCCATGGCACGCTTTCCATATCGAACAATACCCCGTTCGGCATGATGACCGGCGCTTCCGCCAACGGACGCAATGCTTGGAAGCCCCTTTCTGACGGCATCAGCCCGACCCAGGGCGCCGATTACAAGGGACCGACGGCAATCATCAAGAGCGTGTCCAAGATGTCCAACGACAACATGAACATCGGTCTTGTGCATAACTTCAAGCTGATGAGCGGTCTCCTCGACACGCCGGAAGGAGAAAACGGCATCGTCACGCTCATCCGCAC
>JAEEGL010647757.1_pt1 | contig 15620 bp, 8 predicted proteins | sample 9134231 | NCBI WGS metagenome assembly JAEEGL01 (sample SAMN16246548, study PRJNA631951) | gut metagenome | biome: gut microbiome; feature: rumen; material: fiber-attached | host: Bos | place: Iran: Karaj | collected 2018-10
AATTGAAAGAGCAATTCTGGCTGAAGGTCAGATTATTCTGGGCTGGCGTGATGTGCCAATCAACAAGGACATTCCGATGTCTCCTGTTGTTCGCCAGAAAGAGCCTGTCATAAGACAGATCTTTGTGGGCCATTCCCCAGATATTCTGGTAACTGATGCCCTGGAGCGTAAGCTTTATATCATCAGAAAGAGCTCCTCTATTGCAATTGCCAATCTTAACCTGAAGCACTGCAAGGAGTTCTATATTTCCTCCTTCTCTGCACGTACCATCGTCTACAAGGGACAGCTTCTGGCAAATCAGGTGGGCGTCTACTACAAGGATCTCTCTGATAGCCGCTGCGTAAGTGCTGTATCCATGATTCATCAGCGCTTCTCAACCAATACCTTCCCACAGTGGGCTTTAGCACATCCTTTCAGAATGATTGCTCATAACGGTGAAATCAACACCCTAAGAGGCAACTTCAACTGGATCAGAGCTCGTGAGAAGAATATTTCGTCACCTGTTTTCGGTAAGGATCTGGAAAAACTCTGGCCTCTGATTTTCCAGGGCCAGTCAGACTCAGCCTCCTTTGACAATGTCTTTGAGCTTCTGACCATGTCCGGCTATTCTCTGGCACAGGCAGCCATGATGATGATTCCATCTGCCTGGGAGAAAGACCGTCTCATGGACAAGAATCTTAAGGCCTTCTACGAGTACTATGCTGCCATGATGGAGCCATGGGATGGCCCTGCCGCAGTTGTATTCACCGACGGCCGTCAGATTGGTGCAACATTGGATCGCAACGGCTTGAGACCTGCAAGATACATTGTTACCAAGGATGACATGGTTATCCTGGCCTCCGAAGAGGGAACTCTTAATATTGACGAGTCCCGTATCGCCAGCCATTTAAGATTAGAGCCGGGCCGTATGCTTCTGATTGATATGGAGCAGGGCAGAATCATCGGCGACAATGAGATTAAGAACCTGATTGCTACAGCAAGACCATATCAGGAGTGGACTGACAAGGTTAGAATCAGACTTACCGATATTAAGGAGAAGCCTGTTACCGAGTCATTAAAGCTTAATAACAAAGATCTGATGCGCGTGTTCGGCTACACCCGCGAGGATGTGGAGAGACTTCTGAAGACCAAGGCTATTTCAGGTCAGGAACCTGTAGTTTCCATGGGTAATGATGCGCCTCTGGCAATTCTCTCCTCAAAGCCAAGCTGTTTCTATGATTATTTCAGACAGCTCTTTGCTCAGGTTACAAACCCTGCAATTGATCCTATCCGTGAGGAGATGGTTACTTCTCTGGTTTCCTTCATCGGACCTCGTCCTGATCTTCTGAATATCATGGATAACAATCCTCCTGTAAGACTGGAGGTTGATCAGCCTATTCTGAACAGTCAGGAAATCGAGAAGATCAGAAATATCGGTAAATTCACCGGTAACAAGTTCAGAAGTGTGGAACTGGATATCACCTATCCTGTATCCTGGGGCAAGAACGGTATTGAGGCAAGACTTGCTTCCATCAGAGCTGCTGCCGTGGATGCGGTTAAGACCGGCAATAACATTCTGATCCTCTCCGACAGAAATGTAAGCCGTCAGCGTCTGGCTATTCCAGCACTGCTTGCAACCTCCGCAGTTCATCAGTGTCTGGTTGAAAAAGGCCTTAGAACCAGTACCGGTCTGGTAGTTGAAACCGGCTCCGCCAGAACTGTTCACCACTTTGCTCTTTTAGGCGGCTACGGTGCCGAGGCTATCCATCCATATGTAGCACTGAATGTTGTAGCTTCCCTGGGCAAGGATGCAAAACAGTCCGAGCTTTTTGTAGACAACTACATTCATGCTATTGATAAAGGCCTGTACAAGACCATGTCAAAGATGGGTATTTCAACCTATATGTCCTATATCGGTGCCCAGATCTTTGAAGCTGTCGGTCTGTCTTCAGAGTTTGTCGATAAATACTTCAAGAACACTCCAAGTCCTATTGAAGGTGTAAATCTGTTCGATATTGCTGATGAAGCAGTTAAAATCCACAGAAAAGCCTTTGAAAAGGATGCAATTCACGACGATTCTCTTGATCAGGGCGGTGAGCTTAACTGGAGATATGACGGTCAGGAACATATGTGGACTCCTGATGCTGTGGTTCATCTTCAGAGATCAGTTCGCTCCGGAGATTATGAGGAATACAAGAAGTATGCTCAGATCATCAATGATCAGAGCAGGCGTCTGATGACCCTGCGCGGTCTGTTCAGCTTCAAGAAGACCAATCCGATTGATATCAGCGAGGTTGAAAGCGAGGAGAGCATTATCCATCACTTTGCCTGCTCTGCCATGTCTATCGGTGCCATCTCAACAGAGGCTCACACCACCATGGCTATTGCCATGAACCGTTTAGGAGCTATGTCCAACAGCGGTGAGGGCGGTGAGGATCCAAGACGTGATACTGTAATTGATTCAGATACTTCAACCAAGGCTATCCTAGGCGATGATATCGTAGTTGATATTCCTCTGCACAAGGGTGATTCCCTGCGTTCTAAGACCAGACAGGTGGCATCAGGCCGTTTCGGTGTAACCACTGATTATCTGTCAGGTGCGGAACTTATCCAGATTAAGCTTGCCCAGGGTGCAAAACCAGGTGAAGGCGGTCAGCTGCCAGGCCACAAGGTTTCCCCTTATATCGGTAAGCTGCGTCACTCTCTTCCAGGTATCGGTCTGATTTCACCTCCACCTCATCATGATATTTACTCAATTGAGGATCTGGCTCAGCTGATTTTCGATTTGAAACTCGCTAATACCAAGGCAGATATTTCAGTCAAGCTGGTATCAGAGGTGGGTATCGGTACTGTTGCTGCTGGTGTGGCCAAGTGTAAGGCTGATCATATCGTTATCTCCGGTCATGACGGCGGTACCGGTGCAGCTCCGGCCTCTTCCGTGAAGTATGCCGGCTCTGCCTGGGAAATCGGTCTTGCTGATGTTCAGCAGACTCTGGTTATGAACAGGCTGCGTTCAAGAGTAAAACTGCAGGTGGACGGTCAGATTAAGACCGGTCGTGATGTCATCATCGGTGCTCTTTTAGGTGCGGATGAGTTCGGTTTCGGTACAGCTCCATTAGTATGTATGGGCTGCACCATCATGAGAAAGTGTCAGAAGAACACCTGTCCTACCGGTATTGCTACTCAGGATCCTGAGCTGCGTAAACAGTTTATCGGCAGACCTGAGCAGCTTGAGAACTACTTCCATTTCGTAGCCCGTGAAGTACGTGAGCTGTTGGCAGAACTAGGCTTTAGAAAGCTGGATGATCTGATTGGTCATGCAGAACTTCTTGAGAAGAATGAAAAAGCTGAGTTTGAAAAGGCTCGTAATCTGTCCTTTGAGAGAATCTTCTATGTTGATCCAAAGGCTCAGGACAAGTTCCATCATGTTGTCGCACAGCAGCATGATATCGATTCTGCCCTGGATAAGAAGTTTGAGGCAAAGGTTCAGACTGCTCTGTCAAAGAATGAGGCAGTTACCATTGAAAGCTCAATCGGAAATACCAACCGTTCATTCGGTACCTATACCTCAGGTTTAGTCAGTGCGTCTAAGAAAGATCTTGCAGATGACTTTATCTCCTATAAGCTCAAGGGTATTGCCGGTCAGTCTTTTGGTGCCTTCCTCAAAAAGGGCGTGTCCTTAAGTCTGTGCGGTACAGCCAATGACTATGTGGGCAAGGGCCTGTCAGGCGGTATCATCAGTGTCTACAAGAGCAGCTCCTTTGAGGGTGATCCTCAGAAGAATATTATCGCCGGCAACACCTGTCTGTATGGTGCAACCTCAGGTAAGGCCTTCTTCAGCGGTGTACTGGGCGAGAGATTTGCGGTACGTAATTCCGGTGTGGATGCTGTCTGTGAAGGCTGCGGTGATCACGGCTGTGAATATATGACCGGCGGTACCGTAATGGTACTGGGCAGAACCGGACGCAATTTCGGTGCCGGTATGACCGGCGGTATTGCCTATGTCTACGATCCTGACAATGAGTTCAGATCAAAGCTTGCCAACGGTGATTTTGACGTTGAGAACGTTGTAACCGCCGATAAGGCTGATCCATTGATTCCTCTGCATAAGAACCTGTCTGATGAGGTGATTATTAAGGATTTACTGAAAAATCATCTGAATAATACCTCAAGCAGGATTGCCAAGAAGATTCTGGAGAATTTCTCATTAGAACTTGGCAACTTCGTAAAGGTATTCCCTCACGAATATATGAATGCCTTAAAGTCTTTAAAGGAGGTAAAGTAAATGGGTTTTGTAAGAGGCTTTATAGAGTTTGCCCGTGTTGACATGCCTCATGTTCCGGTTGAGGAACGTGTGAAGAGCTTCTGTGAAATCTACGGAACTCTGCCTGACGACAAGGCTAAAATTCAGGCTGGCCGCTGCATGGACTGCGGTATTCCATTCTGTATGCATGAGTGTCCTCTGCACAATGATATGCCTGATTTCAATGATTTTGTCTGTGAGGGTGAATACAAAAAGGCTTATACCGTTTTATCCTCTACCAACAATTTCCCTGAGATCACCGGCAGAATCTGTCCTGCTCTGTGTGAAGAGGGCTGTACTCTGGGTATCCACAGAGATCCTGTGGGCATCAAGTCAGTAGAACGCAAGATTGCTGAATATGCCTTTGAGCACGGCTATGTAAGAGCTCAGACCATCAGTGAGCGCAGCGGCAAGAAAGTTGCTGTTGTAGGCTCTGGCCCTGCCGCCTTAGCTGCAGCTCAGCAGTTAAACCGCTACGGTCATGATGTTACCGTCTTTGAGAAGATGAACAAGATCGGCGGTCTTCTGCGCTATGGTATTCCTGATTTCAAGCTGCCTAAGGATGTTCTGGACAGACGTATTGCTCTGTTAGAACAGGAAGGCATTGTCTTTAGAACCAGCTCTATGGTTGGTTCAATCAAGGAGCTTGAGAACGGAGTTCACAATGACTCTGTAACCGAAATCAGAGGCTCAGAGCTTTTAGAGCAGTATGATGCGGTGGTACTTGCCCCTGGTTCAGAGACACCTCGTGATCTGAAGATCCCTGGTCGTGAGCTTAAGGGAATTCATTTCGCCCTTGATTTTCTGATTGCCCAGAACCGTGAGAATAACGGTGACTGTGTAAATCCTATCGATGTTAACGGCAAGAATGTTGTGGTTATCGGTGGTGGTGAAACCGCCTCAGACTGTATCGGTGTCTCCATCAGAAAGGGGGCTAAGTCTGTAACTCAGCTTGACTACCATGAGGAACTGCCTGAAAGTGTGGATATCACCATGGCCTGGCCGGACTGGAGACGCATCAAGAGAACCTCCAGCTCTCATGAGGAAGGCTGTACCCGTCTGTTCTCAACCAATACCCTTGAGTTTAACGGCAAGGGCAAGGTTAAGTCAGTAAAGGTTAACAAGGTTAAATGGACTGCTCCCCGCAAGTTCGAGGGTATCGACGGCACTGAATCCTCTATTGATGCAGATGTAGTTCTGATTGCCATGGGCTATGCTCATCCATCAGCTTCTCTGGTTAAGGAGTTTAATCTTGAGACCGATCAGAGAGGTAATATTCTGGCTAAGACCGAGGGTGAGGATGCCTTCAGAACCAGCAATCCTAAGGTATTTGCCGCAGGCGACGGCCGAAAGGGCCAGTCTTTAGTGGTTTATGCCATTGCCGAGGGCAGAAGGTGCGCTGAGTCAGTTAACGCCTATTTAAAAAAATAAGAGTCCTCTCTTAAGTTTAAAGCTCATTTCTCGTGTTTCACTCTGACATAGGTAGAGAAATGAGCTTTTCTTTTGCCTGTATCTAAGCTAAACGATAGACATCATCCGGAGTGATACAGTTTCCTTTGGAAAAGATTTCCCAGTCGGTAATATCCTCAAAAGAATAGGTACCGATATCGCCTTCTCTGATTCCCTTAACGTAGTAGGCCTCCTGAGTAAGCTCAGCTACAATGGAATCCTTTCTGATCTCCTTAAGTTCAAACCAGATATGCTCCTTCTCTGAGTCTTCCTCAATGAACTCCTCGTCTTTCTGCAGGGCGATTTTGACAATGATGACATTCTCTTTGTCCTCTGCAGCCTTAATCATATAAGGAAGTCTTTCGATAGCCAGCTCGCTCATGCGCCTTGTCTCTTCGTTGGAAATCATGAACATTGGATTCTCCTCAAGATAAGGATCAAACTCCTGTATTGGGCTGTATTCTCTTGCCTCCTCATCATCAGGACCCATATACATCATCAGCACATAGGTATCCTCACTGTGATAGTTATCCTCGTCTTCGGCACGATCCTCCACGGTTCCTACGGTAGCCTGAGGGTAGTACTTTAGAGCTTCCTTCCAGTCCACTGCAGTACATACCAGATATCTGTCAGCGGCCTGAGCAATAAAGACGCCTTCACCTGGTTCTATCCTTTCGTCATTATCAAGCATTCTGAAGGCAAAGGCTTCGATAATACGGTAATGATCCTCATATTTTTCTCTGCTTGAGCAGAGAATTTCCAGCTCATAAAGACCGCAGCGTCTTAAGCCGTGAGTGTGCAGCCAGATCTCATCATCGCCGTTGGACACAGCCTGTACAGTAAAGAGATATCTTGGAGAAGGGAGTGTTTTGGCTTTTGCTGCAAAGGAGACCCATTTACCTGAGAGAAGCTTTTCGGCAGGACAGTCCATTACTGCAAGGATTTCGTCTGGGAACAGGGCATTGATGATACGGAGCTGATCGTAAAAGCATCTGGTGCTGCTGCCTTTAAACTCCATACTGATACCAAGGCCCATTCTGGCTTCATCAATCTGTTTAAGCTCTTCCTCTGAGAAGGCATGAGCCGGTCTTACCATGTCAGGAATATCAATATCGGTTGGATCGAGATCTACCTCGTAGACATTATCATCAAGTCTGAGAGTAAGAATCAGACCTCTGTCCTCATCTGTAGATATATTCTCAATCTGGATATCCTTATTCTGCATCAGATTTTCAAGTGGCTTTTTAGGATCATGCATATCCTCTTCTTTGTTTGGAATGATAATCATGTATGATGATTCTTTCACTTTGTATTGCCTTATGAACCTTAATTGTTCAGATTGTTGTATTTGAATATGAGTAAACCGAGGATCACTCTATACCTTAAGACTTAGGCTTATGATATGGGCTGAAACTATGTCCAGCAGGGGGCATTATGAACGCAAGGGAAGCTAAGATAAAAATCCAGATCTGCCAGAAGGTATCTGCCAGATCTGAGAGAATCTGATACTACTGAATATCAGAGAGGGAATAGGATTTAAACATCAGGCTGAGCTATTCAACCAGCTCCTTGAACTCGGCATAGCCTTCCTCATCCATTCTGTCGTAGGGAATGAATTTCAGGGCTGCACTGTTTATGCAGAAGCGGATACCGCCCTTATCCTTTGGACCGTCAGTAAAGAAGTGACCAAGATGGGCATTGCTGGTTTTACTGCGGACTTCAATACGCTGACGGTTATCGCTGTCATCATGATGCAGAGAGACTACGGACTGATTGATTGGGGCACTGAAAGCAGGCCAGCCGCAGCCGGATTCATATTTGTCGGTGGATTTGAAAAGTGGGGCTCCGGTGATTACATCCACATAGATGCCTTTTTCAAAATGTCTGTCGTACTCACCTGTGAATGGTTTTTCAGTAGCGCTTTTCTGGGTAATCTCATAAGCTTCCTCGGAGAGTTTTTCCTTTATGGCTTCACGCTTATCAACGGTATATTTATCCTTGTCTATAAAGCGGCTGTTGTCTGCCTTTAAATCAGCCAGGGAGAAAAAATCCACATGGCAGTAGCCGTCAGGATTCTTCTTAAGATAATCCTGATGATAATCCTCAGCCTCAAAGAAGTTCTCAAGAGTTTTTATCTCCAGAGCAAACTTCTCCTCGTACTTGCGCTGCTCATAGTCGACCACCTTTCCGATGGTAGCTAAATCTGACTCGTCGGTGTAGAAGATACCGGTTCTGTACTGAGTTCCAAAATCCTCTCCCTGATGATTTACAGCAACAGGATCGATAATCTTGAAGAACTGGGTTAAAAGAGTCTCCAAGGTTACTCTGTCGGTATCATAAACCACCTCTACGGTTTCAGCTGCACCGGTATTGCCGGTCTTAACTTCCTTGTAGCTTGGATTTTCCACTTTTGAATTGGCATAGCCGCTTTTTGAGGATACAACTCCATCAATTCTTGAATAGTACTCTGATACGCCCCAGAAACATCCGCCTGCAAGATAAATTGTCTTAATACTCATTTTTCTTTCTCTTACCTGTTTTATATAGTTATGAGGACAGGGGCAAGTCCCTGTCCTGGGTTTAATAATTGAATTTAGAAGGCTGGTACCACAGCACCGTCATACTGTTTTTCAATATACTTTTTAACATCAGCTGAGGTTAACTCGCTGATAACCTTTTTCAGATCCTCATCCTTGGCTGCACTCTTGTTGGCAATTACAAGGTTTACGTATGGAGAGTCCTTCTGCTCAATGAACAGAGCATCACGGGATGGATTCAGATTTGCACCTAAAGCATAGTTGGTGTTGATAACTGCAGCGTCAACATCTGATAGGGCACGAGGCAGCTGAGGTGATTCGATCTCTTTGAACTGCAGGTTCTTAGGATTTTTTACAATGTTGAAGGTGGTAGCATCAATTGCATTTGGATCCTCAAGAGTAATCAGTCCTGCACTCTGAAGCAGAAGCAGGGCTCTGCCGGTATTGGTTGGCTCGTTAGGAATGGCAAGTACAGAGCCGTCCTTCAGTTCTGAAAGACTCTTGTATCTGTTTGAGTACAGTCCTAAAGGTTCAATATGGATACCGGCAACTTCTACCAGATTCTTCAGGTTATGATCCTTTTCAAACTGTTCATACCATGGACGGGAGGCAAAGTAGTTGGCGTCAAGCTGACCGTCTTCAGTGGTCAGAAATGGCTGGATGTAATCGTTGAAGATTACTACTTCAAGATCAACGCCCTGCTCTTTAAGCTTTGGCTTGATGTACTCTAAAACCTCAGCATGAGGAATTGGAGTTGCACCGATCTTAATGGTCTTGGCATCTGCGGATAATGATAAGAATGAGGTTGCAGCGAATACAAAAGAAGCTGCTAATACAGAAATTCTGCGCATAATAGTCTTCCTATGATTTAAAAATCTTAGTTAAAAATAAAACCAGTTAAACTGTAAAAAGATGTAAATTTAAAATTTGAAAAGGTGATTTACATGCACATGAGAGTGCAGCTGCGACAGGTACACATTGAAGAGGTATAGAAAGGATTTGCAGAAACATATGAGTCTGTGTTTGCTGAGGACAAAACTGCTAAGACAGTTTTGTAAATCCGTGTAACTTTTTTCATAAATATCTCCTGTCATTTATAGTCTATGTACTCATACTATCATTAGGATTTTATTAGCGCTAATTCTATTTTTTTATAAGTAAATATAGTTTTAAGTTATAACTGAATTTAGGAAAATCTGACAATAAAAAATAAAAATGGCGATCATCTGATCGCCATGAGGAAAGTAATAATGAGCAGCTATTTCTTTAAGGCCAGAGCCTTATCTTCATAGATGAGGGCATTGGCTTTTCTGAAGAAATCAGTTGCTTCTTTAACCTTTTCAAGATTGGTCAGAATGGTTCCGATTCTGATATAGATATCAGTGCCAGGTTCAATGGCCAGAGCTTTCTTATAGTCATCAAGGGCATCAGGCAGCAGTCCCTGTCTGAACTCAAGATTTCCCATAGCCTTTAACAGAGGCAGGTTAACCTGAGCGGAGATGACATTCTTTGAAGCATACTTCTTGAGGAAGATCAGTACATCTGGAACTGCAACCTCCCAGCTGGCAATTGACTCTACAAAGGCAGGATCAAGCTCCTCCTTCATCAGATCAAGTGACAGATCCTTGGCCTTATCCACATTTCCGTATTTAACTAATTTGTAGATGATAGCTCCCATGATTCTGGAGTTTCTCTTGTCTTCACGACTGAGGTCCTTGTATATCTGCTCCACCTTTTCCTTGGTGTCAGCATCCTTAACCTCTTTCTCAAGGTATTTGATGTAATACTCTCGAGCCTGCTCCTTGGTAAGAGCCTTAAGCTTGATAAATTCCTTGCTGTTGTCGACGATCTTCTTGTAGTCTTCGGTTGCAAGATAGCTCTTCATATACAGCTGGCTGGTATATTTGTTCTTGATGGCGCCGTTCATGCTGTCGAGGTATTCTAAGGCAGCCTTGGAATTGCCGATATCAAGATTAAGCTTCGCTCTTAAAATATCTGCTGCAAGCTTTGCCTGTCTGCCGCGGCTCTGTGCTTCATCCAGAGCTTTGCGGGTAAAATCGTATAGCTCAAGGGCAAAGGCGGACTGGGCAGCAAGTAAAAGAGATTTCTCACTCATCTTCTTGAGTGAACTTGTATGCTTTAAAATTCCCAGACTCTGTTCAAACTGTCCCTGACTGAAGTCAATGAAGGCTTCGTCCTGAGCTGAGAGTTTCTTGTTGAAAGCTCTGTTTTTAAAGCCTTCCTTTATGCGGGAAGGTATATTCAGGATCTTCTTGAGAATCACATACAGAATAAACAGCAGCAGAATTGAAAGCACGTAAATAACAATTGCGGTATTTACTGAGGTTTCAATGATTCTGTCACCAAAGACGATGTGCACGAAGCCCTGTGTGTCGGCAAGCATCGGTCCTACAAAGACTGCGACACAGGTAAACAGGATTAAGATCAGAATTTTAATCATCAGACGCCTTCCTTGTTCTCAGTCTTGTTGGTTTCTTTAGCTGGTTCTGCTGAATTCTTTTTGGTGCCGTTTTTCTTAGTTTCTACTGCTTCCTTTTTGCTCTCTGCATTAGCCTCAGGAGCGCCGTTCTGAACTGCAGGTGCAGCCTTGGTATTAGCAGCCTTTTCATTCTGCTTTGGATTCTGGTTCTTGTAGAGATTGAATCTGTTCTGGGCATGGGCGTTGAACAGCGGCACACTTGTCAGCTGATCAGGTTTGCCAATTGCAATGTTATTCTTTGAGATTTCGTCAATTATCTCAAGGTTTGTGGTTACATCAGAATTGTTGATGTCGTAGTAGGCAGAAATATGCTTTTTGATTTCATCCAGATTGTGGGCGAAGCTTTCCTGATCCTTGTTGAACAGGGCAATCTTGGCAAGCAGAATTTCGGTCTTGATGTTCTGCAGCAGAATTGCGGACTGTTCAGGGGACAGGTACTGGTTGACCACACCGTCACTGCGTCTTCTGACCTCGACAAAGCGGGAAGAGAACTCCTTGAGACTTGTCAGCAGATTCTCCTTCCAGTCCCTGATATCGTCAGTGGTCTTTTCAGTTTTTCTGTAGGATGCCTTTTTCTGAGCCTCGGTTAAAAACTCGTTCAGAGGCATACTGTCAACATTGTTGTAAACACTGTCGAGTCTGTAGAGAATGCCTCTTGAGTCAACATGTTCGATCTTCTTGAGGGAGAGGATATCTTTGCTGATTGCCTCTCTGATCTGGTTGATGGCAGGCTCGTCAATCTTGACCAGAAGAGCATCTGCCTGAGAAAGATTTAAAAGTACACCTTCAATATTGTCACTGAAGCTTAGAATATTCTGGGCATTGGAGACCAGGAAGTAGCTCTTGGCAACCAGCCAGTCGTTAGGATTTCGGTCCTCATAGTCATTTAAGCGGATATTGACAGCTTCAGTCTGCTTTGAAGCCTTCTCAACGGATTTCTGCAGGGCCTCCTGCTGACTCTTGAGGACATTGTTCTGATTCTTCAGTTCATCATTTGCCTTTAAAAGATTGCTTACTCTTTCATCCTTGGCTCTGATCTGATTGTAGAGGTCGTTAATCTTGGATTCAGTGGCACTAACATTGGCACTGGACTGCTGAACCTGCTGCTGTATCTCCACGATATTGCTGTATTTCTGCTGATCAAGGTAGTAAGCACCGTAGGCAGCTGCACCGATTACCACAATCAGCGCAAAGGTGAGCAGATTGACTCTGGACTTTAAGGAGGAAACCTGTGGCACCAGTCTGTCATAGTCAGTGGCAGGTACAATCTGCTGTGGTTTTTCATCATTCATGTGTAAAGGCTCTTCTTTTTTCTGTAGTTCTGGCTTTATTTGGGTTTTGTCAGCCGCAGCATCTGCTGATCTGTTATCTTCTTTTTTATTGTCCACAGAAGGATTAGATGTGATTCTGTGCTGATTGAGGTTACTGTTCCTGGTATCTGTGCCGCGGGCAGTTGAAGCTGCTCTGTTTACAGCAGCAGAGGTTGGTTTACTTTCTGACTGTGGTTTATCTGTTTTTCTGGCAGTACCGTTCTTTGGTTCTGAGTCTAACAGAATCTTAGCCTGATTGAGGGTAGCGTCAACTTCTCGGTTTAACCTTGCCTGTACCAGCTTGTCATGATTATCTGATACTGCTCCTTTTTTAGCTTCCTCTGCCTTATTTGCAAAAGAACCTTTAATGTTTGCCTTGTGATCGTTAGACATACGCTTTATCTCTATTCTAAGCAAAAGAATTGTATCTTTTATGATACCATGTATGTGTTCTATTTATATGAATAAGCAAGATTTTATACTTTGACAAGTAGCCTTTGATCACTTTTTTGAGTGATTTCATAATATATTTTGCTAAAATTAGATTACGCGTAGATTTGTAGTAAAAAACTTTTCAAGAGGCATAGCTTTTATATGGATAAAGCTCAATTTGAAAAAAGATTTTCAAAGGTGAGTTCCTTTAACCGAGGCCGTTTCGCTATTGCCCGTCAGATCATGACCAAGAATGTAAATGAGGTGCTTGATCTGGTTCCTATCCTTATTCACTACAATCATCCTGCAATTCCCGGCTACAGAAAGAACGGCGTACCTTTCGGTATCGATATGTTCTCTCCAAATGAATTTCAGCGTAAGTATCTTCTGGACAGAGGTATTGATCCCGATGAGAAGACTGAGCCTTTCTGGCCTGTTTACGCTCTTTATGCCATGGGAAGTACCTCCTCCATCGCTCAGGGTCAGAAATCCGATCTGGATATCTGGGTCTGCGTCAGTAAGGATCTGCCTCATTTTGAGATGAATCTGCTGGCGGAAAAGTGCAGGTTTATTTCCTCTTTCTGCAAAGCCTTAGGTGCAGATGTTAACCTCTTTGTTACCGCTGAAAACCGTTTTATAAGCGGAGAACACGGTACCATGGATACTGAGGACTGCGGCTCTGCCCAGTCTCTGTTCCTTTTGGATGAATTCTACAGATCGTCCTTCAGAATCTGCGGCCGCTACATTGTCTGGTACATGATTTCTGTAGAGGATGAGCTCAGAGATTATGCAAAGGAGGTTGAGGATTTCTATAAACTTGACTGGCTGATTAAAGATCAGTGGTTTGACTTCGGTTCGGTTGCAAAATGCTCTCCGGTTGAATACTTCGGTTCAGGCATGTGGCTTGTTTACAAGGGTATCGACCATCCGCTCAAGGCACTTTTAAAGATTATTCTGATGGAGGTCTATGCCTCCGAATATCCGAATACCATTCTCATGTCCATGGATCTGAAATCCTCCGTCATTTCAAGTAGGACCTTCGGTCTAGGTCATGACTCCTACTACCTTCTTTATAAGAAGGTATCCAAATATCTGTCCAAAATCGGAGACAGGGAACGACTTGAGCTGGTAAGAAAATGTTTCTACCTAAAGCTGCTCGATGCCATCAGCGGTCAGCCCCAGAGCAAGATCCTAAATAAGCGCAAGACCCTGATGCGACGAGTTGCAACCCTGTGGGACTGGTCCGGTTCCTATATTGAAAAGCTTTCTTCTAAGAAGAATCTTAATCTGGTTTCCATCAAAAATTTCCAGAACCAGCTTTTGGAGTCTCTTCTAAAAAGTTACAAGGCGCTGCTGCGATTCTCTGTTACCCACGGTATCGAATACGCCATCACATCCGATGACGCGGGCGTTCTTTCAAGAAAGATCTATGCCTCAATTGATAAATATCCAGGCAAGATCATGCAGTCCTACGGTGAAGTCAGCAATTATATGGAAGAGGAAACTCTCTCCTTAATCTTGCCTTCTGAGAATACGGTCTGCAGACATGGCTGGCATGTCTACCCATGTGCCATAGACAACATTGATCTTCTGTCCACAAGAGTTGTCTATATTGCCCCTCGTGCTGTTGAAATGGTGGCCTGGCTTACCGCAAACAGAGTGCTGACCAGCCGTACCAAGGTATATGTCTCTGCCAGAAATTCCTCCGTGGATTTCAAGAAAATCAAAAGACTGGCGGATGATATTGACAGATTCTTCTTCTCTAAAAAGATTCAGATCAGAGAGGATGATCTTAGAAAGGCCCGTGATGTGGTTAAATCCATGGTGGTGATTAACTTTGAAAATGACATCACCAAAAAGTTTCTGATTTCAAATTCCGATCTTGAATTAGGCGACACGCTCTCCTGCGGCCGACAGAAAATGTGCCTTATCGGCTCCATTGATGTAATTGCTCTGAACACCTGGGGTGAGCTGACCTGTCATACCTATTCTGACGGAGAGCTTGGAGTGGTTGAGCTTTTGGCTTCAATTCTTCACATAAGCGCCCTCACAGATGCTTCCCGTGAAAATACTGATCTTGAAGATGTATTGAAGGTCTGCAGCTATTCAGAGGAACACGGTGATCTGATCCGTTATGATCTCGAGTCCACCATCAAGGGTATCTTAGGCTGCTACAGCGATTATGAGTCAACCTATGTGTTCAATGTTTCTCATAATACCTACGAGGCCCGTGTCAGCGACGATGACAATGACGTTTCAATTATCAGAAGAAGCATGTTCCGTGCTTCAGACGATGATGTAACCATTCTTTCCCGTTTCGGTATGAGACCTGAATATGCCCTGCAGGTACCGGCATCTGTTGAACATCATGCCACCATCGGCATTATGCAGTATTTCTTTGCCAGAGAGGATGAAGGCTGGAAAATCTATATCGTCAACGAGCGAAATGAAGTTAAGATTTTCTACGGCTTCAATGGCTCCCGTGCAGCACTGGTAAACTCTATCAACCGTTACTACACCTCTCTGTCTGAGTCGAATTCAGCCAAATCAACCCTGAATTTCAATCTTCCTCAGTATTTTGTACTGGGAAATGATCAAAAATCGATCCATCCGTTCACAATTTCCAATAAATAGTGCCAAATTGGATCATTTTGGATATACTTTCAAGGAAAGTATGAAATATTTTTCATAACTCTTTTTTTTATAGGTTAATCAAATTGAATAAATTTATTGCATTACTGTCTATAATTGTTGCAACTCTTTTTCTATATGGATGCGGCATTAGAGGCCCTCTATACATAGAAGAAGCTCCTCAGACTCAGACCCAAAAGGCCGATGGTGAGCAGCAGCTTGGTACTCAAGAGAATAATCAGACTAATGCCTCTGATGGTCAGAGCGTGCACTACTAGAATTCAAAAAGGTTATTAGCCTTTCCGGTGTCTTAAGACACGTTTTTTTGAATTATGGATTGATAAAATGGATTTCTTTGGCTTTAATGATTCAGATTTATATGCAGAATCTGTGAAAGTAACCGATATTGCATCACAGTATGGAACCCCTCTTTATGTATATTCAAAAGCAACTCTTTCAAAACATATGGTGGCTTTTGA
>JAEEGL011468509.1_pt1 | contig 15620 bp, 16 predicted proteins | sample 9134231 | NCBI WGS metagenome assembly JAEEGL01 (sample SAMN16246548, study PRJNA631951) | gut metagenome | biome: gut microbiome; feature: rumen; material: fiber-attached | host: Bos | place: Iran: Karaj | collected 2018-10
CGTGCTCCTTCCGATGTCGGCGCGAGTGATTATGTCCTGTATGGTTATGTTCGAATACCCTTTCTCGCTCAGGAGCTCAACGAAAGCGTTGAAGACGGCTTTTCTGGTTTTGGATTGGCGGCGATCCATCGGGTTCCGTATTCGCAGGTCCGTTATTATGATTTCTAAATTATAGCATACGCACCGAGCCATCCGATAGGTTCCGTGATTCATCCGATATTATCATTTCTATATTGATAATAAGATATTGAACAATATGTTCAGTTATTTATATAGCGTACGATATGGTAGGATTATGGCTGAAGTCTCTGCGCTGAAACGTTTCAACGACCTGCTCGCGGGCCTTCCGATGACTATCATCGGGGGATTGTTTCTCGCGGCGTCGTTCGTGCTTCCTCACATCGGATATCCGGAGGGAGAGAGCCTTGCGTGGGTTTGCGTGCTCATATGCGGGATTCCGCTTCTTTACCTATCAGTCTGGCGCATAATCTACAACAGAGGGATCAGCAAGATCTCTTCGGCTCTTCTGATAACCATCGCCATGTTCGCCGCCATTTTCATAGGCGATCTGTTCGCGGCGGGAGAGGTCGCGTTCATCATGGAGATCGGGGCCATCCTCGAGGACATGACCACGGAGAGGGCGAAGAAAGGCCTAAGGAACCTCATAGCGCTCGTTCCCGAGACCGGAAGGAAGATCGTGGACGGGAAAGAGATTTCCGTGCCGGTGGAGGAAATCCGCGTCGGAGACATCATACGCGTGATCCCGGGGGAGACGGTCCCCGTCGACGGTAAGGTTCTGTCGGGGGAGACCACCATGGACCAGTCCGTGATGACCGGCGAGAGCCTTCCTGTGGACAAATCTCCCGGAGACACCGTTTACAGCGGCACCGTCAACAGGTTCGGATCCGTCGACATCGAAGTGACCAAAGACGGGGAGGACAGCTCTCTCCAGAGGCTCATACGCATGGTCGAGGATGCCGAGAACAATCAGGCCAAAACCCAGCGCATAGCGGACAAATGGGCGAGCTGGCTCGTGCCGATCGCCGCTCTGATAGCGGTCGCCGCGTATTTCGTCACGGGGGAGATCGTCCGCGCAGTCACCGTTCTGGTCGTATTCTGCCCGTGCGCCCTCGTTCTGGCCACACCGACCGCAATAATGGCCGCCATAGGCCAGGCCACGAAGCACGGCGTCATAGTGAAGTCGGGAGTGGCCCTCGAGAACATGGGCGCCGTTGACACCATAGCGTTCGACAAGACCGGCACGCTCACGGAAGGGAGACTGAAAGTCAGCGATATCATCGCCGTCCCGGGGGTATCCGAGTCCGAGCTTCTGGCCGCGGCGGCCTCGGCCGAGCGCAGGAGCGAGCACCCGATCGGGAGAGCCATAGCCGCCGAAGCGGAAAGCCGCGGCATGGACGTCCCGGAATGCTCCGGTTTCAGGATGCAGGCCGGGAAAGGGGTCCAGGCGGACGTCGGCGGTAACGTTCTCCGCGTAGGGAGCCAGGCGTTCGCATTCGGGGATTCCGCTGTCCCGGGCGATATCCAGAGCGCACTGGACAGGCTCAGATCCGAAGGGAAAGCGTCCGTCGCGGTCGTGTCCGGCGGCAGGCCGCTGGGCGTGATCGGGCTTTCGGATTCCATCCGCCCCGAAACTGCCCGCGTGATATCGGAGCTGAACTCGATGGGCGTCAGGACCGTGCTCCTCACCGGCGACAGCGCCGCGGCTGCGGATTATTTCGCTTCCAAAGCAGGTGTTTCCGAGGTGAAATCGGAGCTCCTTCCCGAGGACAAGCTGTCATGCATAGCCGAGATGAAAGAAAAGTCAAAGGTATGCATGATCGGGGACGGAGTGAATGACGCCCCAGCTTTGAAATCCGCGGATGTGGGCGTCGCCATGGGCGCCATGGGAAGCGACATAGCCGTGGAAGCCGCGGACATCGCCCTGATGACGGACGACATATCGAAGATCCCCTATCTCAAGTGGCTCTCGAACTCCGCCGTCAGCACGATAAAGACGGCCATCACGATATCGATGTGCATCAATTTCGTCGCGATCATAGCGTCCGTGACCGGGGTCCTCAACCCCACTACCGGCGCTCTGGTCCACAACGCGGGATCATGCTTCGTGGTCGCGCTGGCGGCGCTGCTGTACGACAGGAAATATCCCGGCGAGAATAAGAGCAGGCCTCCTGTTCCGCAGGCCGCCGGGAACTCTTCCGAAACGGCGGCATGAAAGCGGGGTCCCCGGCCGGTCCGGGGATACTCGTCATTTAAGGTCCACTTTGTAGCATCCGTTTTTGCTGGTGATGCTGATTCTGGCGGATTTTCTGAGGCCGCCCTGGACCGCTTTCCCTATGGACTGGGGGTCCGGGTTGCTCTCGACCATGAACTCGAAGGACGAAGGCACGCTGGCCGCGCTCTGGCGGATGAATGTCTCGGCCTCGTTCATGTCGTCGAATCTGGTCCTGGCGACGCTGTAATAATTGTACTCCATGGAGCGGCAGTCGCATTTCTTGTCGAACTCGTGGGTCTGGCGCATTCTGGTGTCGTTGCAGTTGAAGAACGCGTGCAGGCCGCCGAGATCCGAGGTGACGTCCAGATGGTATCTCCTCCCCTCGATCTCCACGATGTTCCAGCGGTGGCCCACGCCTTCGAGCTTGCCGGACATCATCGTCGTCTTGAGCCCGCAGGCGTTGGCCACGAAGCAATAGGCCTCGGCGATCCCTTCGCACACCCCTTTCCCGGTCAGGAGAGGGCCGGTCATGCTGTGGGCGGCGACATCGTCCGAGCCGTCATAGACCACGTTCCCGGTGAAATAGTCGTGGATGGCCAGCTCGGCGCTGAACGCGTCGGTGCAGTTCTTTATCCTCGACTCGTAGATTTTGGTCGCGACGGCTTTCATCCTGTTGAGATACTCGTCTTTGTTGCTCATGAAGCGGTTGTATTTGAACTCGATATCGGCCACGCGCCCGTTGGATCTCACGGTGATCCCCGAATCCACGTAGAACAGGGAGGGATCGTCCTCTATCAGCGCCAGGGTGACGTTCATGAGATGCTGGACATCCGGGGTCCCTTCGCACTGGATCCTCACGGAAGGGATGCACCTGGATGTGGCTTCGTTGATGGCGTCGTAAAGGCTTTGGTCCTGGGGGGAAAGGAGCGAGCGGTTCAGGCGCCAGACCCTCCCGAACTTCAGGTTGGGGACGAATTTCATTCTGTCGCCGAAGTCGGAGGATTTATCCTCGGCTTTGGGCGCGGGTTTCGCCTGGGAACCTCCCTTTTTCTGGTTCCCCTGGTTCATATTCTCCATTACCATGCCGACGGCATCCATTATCGCTTTCCCTAGGTCGAACATCCCAATCCTCCGGAGATCTCGGCGGACCATCCGCCGTCCTGCCGTCATTTGCGTGGGACTATTTCGTTCTGATGTTCCGCCCGTCCGAATCCCCTTATCTCCAGGACCGAGAGCTTCTCGAAGAACAGCTTGGATTCCCCCAAAGTTCTGATCTCATAGCCTTCCAGAGCGTCTTTGAGCGCGGATGCGTCCATGAGGGAAGACACGACCACGACTACCCTTCCGCCCTCGCGAAGATGCTCAGGGGCCCCTCTGAGAAGCTCCGGCAGAGGGCCCAGCCCGTCGGGGCCTCCGGACCACGCTTTGGCCAGAAGGCCTTCCTCGTCCACGGGAAGGTAGGGGAGATTGAAGATTATGGAGTCGAAGCGCCCTTCCACCGCGCTGTACACGTCGGTCTCCACCACTTCGGCGGCTAGGCGGTTGTCCGCGAAGTTTCTGCGGGTCAGCTCTGCCGCCCTCGGGTTAATGTCTCCCGCGACGACTTCGCAGCCTTCCGCGGCGCAGTGCATGGAGACGATCCCGGAGCCGCATCCTATCTCCAGGACCCTTTCGCCGGGCTTCACATCCAGGGATTCTATCAGCAGAATGCTGTCCTCCGACGGCGGGTAGACCTCGGGGTCTTCGCCGACGCGGAATTCCGGCCTGTATCTCATATCACGGCGACGGCAGATGCGGTTATAACCGTATCCCCGGCGGGGCGAACAGATGAAATACCCGTCCCGCGTGGCTTTCCTCATGATACAGCTGGATATCCTGGCCGTCGGGGATCTGGTCCGCGCCGAAGACGGAAGCATCCTGAAAGCGGATTCCACGTCGGTCCTGGTCCGTGCCGGAGGGCGGACTATAGTCGTCGATCCCAGCACGAAGTACATGAGGCCGGCGGTGAAGACCTCGTTCAGGCAGATAGGGGTCTTCCCGAAGGACGTGGACACGGTCATCCTCACCCACTCCCACAGAGACCACATCGAGAACCTGGATCTCTACCAGAACGCCGAGGTCCTGATCCATTCCGGCTCGGATGCGGAGATCGCCGGGGCGAAGGCCGTGGACGGCGGCGAGATAAAGATCTGCCCGGGCGTCCGGATGGTCCATACCCCGGGGCATTGCCCGGAGCATTGCTCGGTGTTCGTGGATTCCGACAGGCATTACGCCATCGCAGGGGATGCGGTCCCGTTGGAAGACAATTTCCGGAGGATGATCCCTCCGAGGCTGAACACCGATCCCAGCCTCGCCCTGCAAAGTATTAAGAACATCGGGGATTACGCCGACGTAGTCATCCCGGGGCATGGGTTCCCGTTCATGACGGACAGGTGATCATATGATACAGAGACCAATGCCTGATACGTTGTACTACGAATGCCCGGTCTGCGACGACTACACCGAGCATCAGATACTGAAAGGCAGGATGGGGAAAGCTTCCATCGAAGGGACCTTCAGATGCAACGAATGCGGAAAAATAACTTCGGAGACCGTAAAGATACCCGAGCTGATCGAAGTCCCGGTCATATTCAGCGACGGGGACCAGTCGGCGCCGGCCAAGACCACGATCGAAAGCAACGACATCATCGCTGTGGACGACGAGCTCTTCATGGACGACGGAAGGAGGGTCTGCGTCACGCACATCGACGTCGCGGACGGATCCAGGAAGAAGAAAGCCCTCGCCACCGACGTGAAGAAGCTCTGGGTCAAGCAGTTCGATATCCTGAGCATCAAAGTGTCTGTCAACGACGGCAGGAAGACCTACCCTCTGAGGGTCGAGGCCGAGCCTGACGACGAATTCGTCGTGGGCACCCAGCTCGAGTTCGACGACTTCGACTGCCTGATACATGCCATAAAGACGAAGAACAGCCTGGTGAAGAGAGGTTCCGCCGAAGCCAGGGACATCACCAGGATCTACGGGAAGATCAGATCCAAGCGCTACGACATCATCCAGAGCGATGATGAGGACGAATTCGACGAGGACGATTACATCCTTGACGATGACGACGAATGAAACCTTCCGGCGGGGCTTCCGCCGTTCTCATTCCTGCTGGCCGTCTTCGAGCAGATAATCGAGGACGTCCGACAGGTTATCGGACCTTACCGTGTACGTGGCGGCCTCTTCCGTATAGGGGTCGGTGGGATTGAAGGCTATCGACATCCCGGTGGATTCGAACATTTTGATGTCGGTGAACGAGTTCCCTATGGATGCGGTCCTCTCTTTGGTCGTGCCGAACCTCTCTATGATGGGCCTCACGCTGAGCCCTTTGTCGGCCAGATCCACTACCATTATGCCTTCCCCGGTCAGCTTCCCGGAAGCGTCGGTGCAGATGTGGTCCGCCACATAGCCGTCGAATCCGTATTCTTTGGCGAGCATCTCTGCGGCGAGGTCGATCCCTCCGCTGACAATGAAGCTCTTTATCCTGCATTCGCTCAGGCAGGCTATGGTCTCCTGGATGCCTCCGATCAGGGGCATATCGCGGAAAAGGATCGCTATGTCCCTTATGTTGACGCCGGGCCTGGCCCCGTTCCAGAGGGCTATGTCGCGCCTCATGAACTCCTTCTCATCGATCTCGCCGTTGCAGAACGCCCTGTAATTGGGTTCGCTGTCGACTCCGAAGCATTCATGCACCCAAGCCCATGAGCTGCGCACTTTCGTCAGGACGCCATCCATATCGAAGCAGACGAGGTCGTATTTTCTCATATGCGAGGGGATATTTCACAGAGGTATATGGGATTCTGGTCTGGTCGGGCACCGGAATTCCCTTCTGCGGCGATCCTCCGGGTTTCCGAGGCGGAACAGGTATGGCATCAGACGGCGGTTCTACAGTTTTGTGCGTTCAATCATATTTTTTTGGTTGTTCATAGGACATACTGTAGCCGTACGGCCCGGCATAGCAGGCTGGCCGGCGATTTTTCTCTCCGCCCTGCTTTTCCTGTCAATCCTTTCCGCATGCGCTTAAAGTAGCCCTGCGCCACCATTTGCTTTGCGTGACCGATTTTTATTATGAATAATATATATTTTATATTATTTTCATATTTGTTATATTGTTAATAGAAACTTTTTAGATATTCCTAAACATTATTATCACAAATCTTAAATAGGGTACCGTCAATAGACCTTCCGAGGTAATTGAAATGGTTACAGTAAACGAATCTGAGTGCGTCGGCTGCGGAGCATGCGCGGACGTCTGCCCCAACGAAGCGATCACCGTCGACGACATCGCAGTCATTGACGCCGGAAAATGCGTCGACTGCGGAGCCTGCATCGACGAGTGCCCCTCGTCCGCGATTTCCCAGTGAAACCGCAGGCCGGCTTATCCGGCCTCCCATTCCTTTTTTCCGCATTTCTGTTCATCATTCTTAAATATGGATTCTATGCTAGCAAGTTTCCGAGGCATAGACATGGTCACCATCAATGAATCCGAGTGTGTCGGCTGCGGAGCTTGCGCGGACATCTGCCCTGCAAGCGCCATAACCGTGGATGACGTCGCTGTTGTCGATCAGTCCAAATGCGTGGACTGCGGGACCTGCATCGACGAGTGCCCCTCGTCAGCGATCCAGCAGTGATGCATAAAACGCCGGCAGATTTTTCCGCCGGCACCTTACATTTGTCTGGCTTTTTATGGCTCATCGAATCAATCCGCTGAAATTGGCTTTTATATCGATTCCCATTACCGGCTATGATCACGATAATAGGCACGGGCCACGTATTCAATCTGGCCGAGCCTGTGGCATTTATCGTGCATCACACATGGCCGGACGCCGTGCTCATAGAGCTGGACGTCAAGCGCTACAATTACCTGATGCGCGTCCAGAACGGCGAAGAGTTCCCTAAAGATACGAAGAGCTCGCCGATGTACCGCCAGAATTCGAAGTACCAGCAGAAAGTCTCGAAGCAATACGGCAACAAAGTGGGCGGCGAATTCCTTGCGGCCATCCAGATGGGGAAACTGGAAGGGGCGGACATAATCCCGATAGATACCGAGGCCGAAGAGACTCTGAACCAGATCTGGAAGGAGATGTCTGCGTCCGAGAAAGTTCGCTACAAACTGTCCGGGATACGCGACAGCTTCCTGGGCAGCCGCAGCGCCGAGAGCACCCAGAAAAGATTCGCCGCCGACGAGGACGCGTACATGGAATCGATGCGCCGGAGATATCCCACATTGGTGAGGAAGCTCATCGACGAGAGGAACGTCCATATGGCGGAGCAGATCAATGCCGCTTCGGAGAAATACAGCAACATGGTCGTCGTGGTCGGCGACGGGCACGTGGAAGGCATATGCGCCCTTCTGAAGGATCCGGCGGTCAGGAAGATACGTCTGGCGGACCTGATGGACCATGACCGTCTGAACGAGGTGCGCAAAATGGTTTACAACGGAGATGCGGAGAGATGAAGGTCGAACTGCTCGCTTATACGCCCGGTGCGGATGCCGTATGCGCCGCCGCCGGGAACTCATGCTATTCTTCGAAGCCTGCCTCGGAGATAATCGGCGGCATAGATTCGGAGAGGATACTGTCGAAGGTCGTCGGGATGGGGCACCATTCTGTGGTGGAGCACGCCACGTTCACGTTCTCGGTGGAAGGCGTCTCCCGCGCTCTGACCCATCAGCTGGTTAGGCACAGGATAGCGTCGTTCTCGCAGCAGAGCCAGAGGTACGTTTCCCTGAAGGATCCCACTTACGTGAAGCCACACACCGTGGAAGGCGATGCCGAAGCCTCGAAGATCTTCGACGAGACCATGGATAAGATCTGGGAGGCCTACCGCGCATTGGAGGCGATGGGAATCCCGGCCGAGGATGCTAGGTATCTGCTGCCCAACGGCTGCACTACGAACATAGTAGTCACGATGAACGCGCGCGAACTCCTTCATTTCTTCTCTCTGAGATGCTGCAGCCGCGCCCAATGGGAGATCCGCGAGATGGCGGAGCGCATGCTGGAGCTGTGCAGGGAAGTGTCGCCAGCCATATTCGGGGACGCAGGCCCGCCATGTATGAGGGGGCCGTGCCCCGAGGGGAAGCTTTCCTGCGGGAAGCCCAGACGCAGGCAGAGCCGATTTCAGGACGGAAAAACGCGTTCCGAACGAGACAACTAGTTTTAAATATGGAACGTTCATACGCTGGATTACTCGGTGAAAGATATGGGAAGAATAAGACCCACCTACATCAAGAGAGTCGCCATTGAGCTTGTCAACAAATATCCTCAGGCTTTCAGCAAGGATTTTGAGGGCAACAAAGAGATGGTCAGCGCTCTCACTGATGTCTCATCGGTGACTATGAGGAACAGGATCGCAGGATACATCTCCCGCTACCTGTCTCGCCCTGAGGCATGAGCCAAACGCCTTAAACCCTTGTGGTTCCGCACTTCGCCCGCGTGGGGTAGCTTGGATATCCTGTGAGATTGCGGATCTCCTGACCCGGGTTCGAATCCCGGCGCGGGCACCATTTTTCTGATGCTCAGCAGGTGAGCCGGAGGCATATCCCCCGGCTGAGCCTCATTCTTCCGCTGGCTCGTCTCTGGGGAACACTTCCCTGGTGATTTCCACGTCTCCGGGCGGCAGGATCCGCGATATCTCTTCCTCCGGGACGTCGAACATCTTAGCGATTTCGTTGGATCTGCGGCCGGTCTTCCCTCTGCCGGGAGCGATCTCCACGTATCTGTTGCATCCCGCGAAGCATTCCGGAGGTCCGCACATGACTTTCCTGGCCCCTTGGTAGTATACCTCGCCGATGGTCAGCGTCATGGGGAGGTGGTACTCATAATTCCTTTTTCCGCGCACGATGAAGGCCCCTCTGGGAACGAACTCGCCGGGGTTGGGCGTCTTGCTCACCTGGTCCGGATACACCCAGAACGCGCTCCCTTCGGCCACGGCGGCGACCCAGGCTTTGGACTGCGCTATGGCGAAATGGCAGGCGCATCTCAGGTCCTCCTCCGAAGCCGATGCCCCGTCCTTCAGGATGACCGAAGGGGCTCCATGCACGTCGGCGTGGGCGTAGACGTCGTTCTCCTTGAGGTGCTTCCTTACGATGGCGTCGTTGGTGTGGGTGTCCCTGCCTGCGATCACGAGCTTCCCGCCGGGGGTGATCAGCCATTTGTATCTCTCGAACCAGAACTGCTTGGTGGGCTCGGCTCTGCCTGCGGCTGCCGCCTTGGCTTTGTCTATGTGCTTCTGGGCTCTGGCGAGTATGGTCCTGCTCTCTTCCAGCGCTTCCTTGGCTCCGCCTGCCTTGTCGCTGATGTCCTTCGCTTTCTGGTAGAGGTCCGATGCGTTGGCGTCCAGGCCTTTGGTGTAGTCGAGCTCCACGGATTCCCCGCCCAGCTTCGCCGTCACTCTGTTCTTGGACGGGTCGATGGATTCCACGTAAGGGATCCTCATGGCGCCCGCCTTGAGCTTGTCCCAAGGCAGCTTCCTGGACTGCTCGCTGAGGACGGCCAGGAGCTCGCTGGTCTTCTGGTAATCTGTGTATATGGATTCGGCCTTCCTGCGGAGCTCGCCCTCTGCCTCCGTATATTCCGCGATGGTCTCCTCCTGCTTGGCGATTCTTCTTCTGAGCTTTTCTATCTCCGGATCGACGTAGGCTTCCTCCTCTTCGCCGGCGATCTGCAGCATGAACTCGTGGATCATCGCCGACATGGTGGGGTAGCTTCTGCTCTCAAGGTCCGAGCGGGATTCCAGCTTCATCGGGGCGAAATCCTCGATCTTCCCGTCTTTGAGATAGGCGGTAGGCTCCGGGGATTCCACGGCATATTTCATGATGTCCTTCATGGCCGCGTACATCTGCGATATCCGGGCATCGTCGACTTCCTTCGCGGGGGTGGATTTGTCGATCCCGATGCGCTTGCAGACTTCCTCAGCGTACTGGCCGCCGAGGTTCGCCGATGTGGCCAGGGTCCTGACGGCATCCGAATCGGAGGAGCGGAAAGCGGCCGCGAAATCGTCTTCCGACGATCCGGTCGGGTCGAACCTGGATTTAGGCACGACATATTCGGATCCCGGGCGGACGGAACGGTCCTTCCATGTCTTCTGGATGAGGCAGTTTAGGATGGTCCCGTCTTTGATGAGGAGCACGTTGCCTCCGCCGAACATCTCGAACACCAGCTTGTAGTCCCCGTCGGATTTGGCCAGCTCCAGTTCGATGGCCCTGTCGAAGCCTATCTGCCTGACCTTCCCCACGCGTGCGTTGTCGATGTATTTCCTCAGAAACGACGCGAACGAGGTGGGCATCGCCGGCGTTTCCGGCTTCACGGAAGGGCTGTAAAGCCATCTGCCGTCTTTGAAGAAGAGCTCCTTCTTGCCTTCGCCCTGGACGTTGAGGCGGAACAGGACGTTCTTGGCGCCCCAGTGGAATATCTTATCCATATGCGCCCCTTCGATCCCGGAGATTTCGGTGACGATGGAACGGACGTCGAAGGAACTCATCTCTTTCTTCATGCTCGCCCGTTATCGCGCCGGATGTGATAAGAGTTTTCAGAAGCAGCGGAGTAAGATGCAGGCCGGAGCACCGGATCCGGTTCTCTGGGCGGGGCGGACCGGTCCGGGCAATTCAGATAACTTTATAAATCAGTTAATTATAGCCCCGTCTACACATGCCGCTGTGGCTAAGGGGTATAGCGACGCCTTGGTAAGGCGTAGGTCGTGGGTCCAATTCCCATCAGCGGCTCCACTCTTCTTCATCATCGATTCCATTCTCAGAGGGATTGCTGCTCAGATTCTGAGGCAGACCAGTCCTGACGGTATCTCCGGAGGGAATATTGCCGTCTTCTTGGGTATGCGCTTCCCGGATGCCGCCGCTTCCCAGAGCTCGTCGGTTCCGGGGGCGTTCAGGAGCACCGCCAGGTCATGCTTCTTCTCCGACATCTCCTGCATCGCCTGGCCCATGCTCTCCGCATAGGACACTATCCCTTTTCCCTCGTCCGATTTGTATACGGCTTTGAAGATTTTTTCCTGCGCCGCATACGAGCCCAGCTTCCAGATCACCGATTCCGCCTGCATGTCGGCGAAGCAGCATGCCCCTGATTTGAAAACAAGGCCCATCAAGTGGTCCGGAAGGCATTTTTCCATCTCGCCGGCGGAAGTTTCCGTAAGAACCATGGATTTCGAGATGCCTTTCACGGCGTTTTTCTCGGATATGCTTCCGGTATCGAGGAATCTGTGCGCCGGGCAGGCGACCATCCCAGGGTCGTCCGACGGGATGACCGCGGCGAGGACAAAAGAACCGGTCTCCATGGCAGATTCATAATAAGCTGCGCCGGAGGCCACGATGAATCTCCTGCTTTTCATGATTTCGGCTATCTTCCCGACAGCTTCCGGATCGGATATCCTGGACAGGCAGGTCCCTCCGATCGTTTCTCCTCCGATGGATGTCAGGGGTTCTTCGAAAGGCTCCGAGATGCAGACGACCGGCTCGCTCTGGAACCCGGCATCCCTGACGGCTTTCGAAGCGGCGCTCCTCTCTTTGGGGGAAGCCCCGTCCATCTGGACCGCGTTTCCGGCGGCATATTTCTCTGCTCTGAGCGCGCCTATGACGGCCGTGCGCGTGCGACCGCCGGTTTCCTGCCTGAGAAGATAGAAAGAATCGCCGTCCTGGACGGAATATGCCCCGTCATCGGGGTTTTTCCGCCTGAGCCCCGGGAAAGGCTTGAACTCTGCCATGCGGGCGTGAAAGCCGTGCGGTTATTTTATGGCCGCGTCCGGGCCGAGGGGGAAGAAGGGGTTTCCTGGCCCCGTTCAGCAGATCCTTGGGACCGGATCCCCGGCGGGAGCCTCCAGAATCCTTCTTCCGCCTATCTCGGTCCTCATGACGACCCTTTCGATCCCGTCCACGGCTTTCCCTATGATGGACGCGTTCTTCCCTTCGGGGGTTCTCCTCAGGGCTCTGAGGACCTCGTCCGCCATCTCGGGCACGACGGCGATGACCGCTTTCCCTTCGTTCCCGATGCTGAGGGGGTCTATCCCCAGAAGATCGCATGCGCTTACGACCCCTTCCCTCAGAGGTATGTCGGCATAATCGATCTCCATCCCGATGTGCGATTTGGAGCACCATTCGTTGAGCGTATTCGCGAGGCCTCCGCGGGTGGGATCCTTCATAGCCACGATCCCTCCGGCCTTCAGGCCCTCGGCTATCATGCCGTTGAGCGGCGCCACGTCGCTTTCCACCTCGCTTTCGAATCCGTATCCCTCGCGGAAGGAGAGCAGCGCCACGCCGTGGTCCCCGACGTAACCGGAAACGATGATGGCGTCCCCCGGCCTGACCGAGGAATCCGTGCACCATCTGTTCTTGACTTCCCTGTATTCGGCCGCTTTGGCCAGATCGGAATCCAGATATGGGGATCTCTTCCCGACGGCGGAAGTCGACATGACCATCTGGTCCACCGCCCCCGATTCGACGACTTTGGTGTCTCCGGTGGCGATCGGCACCCCGCACCCGGCGGCGGTCTTTCCCATGCTTTCCATCACCCTGTCGACCACGTCAACGTCCAGCCCTTCCTCAATGATGGCGGAGCATCCGAGGGCTATGGGGGAGGCGCCCATGACCGATATGTCGTTCACCGTCCCGGCGACGGAGATCTTCCCTATGTCGCCGCCGGGGAAGAACAGAGGCTTGACCGTGTGCCCGTCGATAGTGAACACCACGTCGCCTACGACCGCGGAATCGTCCATGGAGTCCAGAGGGACTTCGGCATCCATTTTGGGGAAGTGGTTGGTGATATGCTTGGACAGGAATTCCTGCATCAGTTCCCCGCCCGCGCCGTGGTTCATGATCACTTTCGGCATGCGGCCGTAATCATGCAATCCCGATAAAGGAATTGCTATGGACTGGATGCCACAGTTTTATATCGGGCATACTTTAAAGGGAACGGGCCCTGTGGGGTAGGGGGATATCCTGTTGGACTTCGGAACCAACAACTCGGGTTCAAATCCCGGCAGGGCCGCTGAAGAATTCGTTTCCTTCGTTTTTTCGGGGAGTATTTTCCAACGAGGACGGCGCAATCCAGGATGTGCCCCATGATCCCGAAGGCCAGATCGCCGATCGGGAACCCTTTCTCCAGCCTCAGGTCGCAGTCCAGGGCGAACACCTTGAGGGTGTATCTGTGGGTTTTGTTAGGAGGGGCCATGCCTCCGTAACCCGTCGCTTTGCTGACCGGGAATCTGTCCAGGACCCCGCACCAGCTGTTGCGCCCCTCGATGAAATCCGTGTCGCTGCGGGACGCGCCTTCTTTCACCTCTGTCTTCTTCAGCCCGACCCCGATCCAATGGATCCAGTCGAATCCGGAGACCTCCGCGGCGTCGTAGTCGTCGAACACGAACGCGAAGCTCGCCGTCCCTTCGGGGGCCCCTTCGATCCTGAAAGGGAACGACAGCGACGGCATGCCGTCTATGAAATCGTCGCCTTTGCTCCCGTATCTGTCCAGGAAGAACCCGTCTCCGTCTATGCCTTCGCTGGTGACCTTCATGTCAGTTCCCTTCGTAGGATATCAGCGAAACGACGTCGTATCCGCCGAGCTTCTTCCTTCCGCCCAGGCCGGCGAGCTCCATGACGAAGCAGATCTTCACCACTTCCCCTCCGAGGCGCTCGATCATCTTGATCATGGCCGCGGTGGTGCCTCCGGTGGCGATGAGGTCGTCGATGATCACGACTTTCTGGCCGGGCTTCACGGCGTCCTTGTGCATCTCCAGGGTCGCGGTGCCGTATTCCAGGTCGTATTCCTCGGAGATGGTCTCCCTGGGGAGCTTCCCTTTCTTGCGGACGAGCACGAAGCCTTTGCCCATGGCGTAGGCTACTGGGGTCCCGAAAACGAATCCGCGGGATTCCGAGCCGGCGATCAGGTCGAAATCCACGTCCTTCAGGATGTCAACCATCCGGTCGATGGCCATCCTGAGCCCTTCCGGGCTGCTGACGATGGTGGTTATGTCTCTGAACATGATCCCGGGCTTCGGGAAATCGGGGATGGTGGTCACGTAATCCTTCAGTTCCATGTCTGCGCATCGCCGTGGCACGATTAAATTGTTCTCAGGTCTGCCCATGAAACCGATAGATGCAAGGCATTTGATTTCAGAGAATTTCCACCCGGAAAGGGCCGGCCGATGGAAAAAAGCCGGTCCATGCTTTCCCGCCCCGTTCGGGGTAATGCGTTTGCCGCGGTCATCCGTCGAGTCTTGCGAACGGGTCATGCGGAAACGTATGAGGGACAAACGCCAGCCGGCCATCTTTTGTCGCGCTTCACGTTTCCATAGGATCCGTTCTCGCCGCAGATCCAAGCTACTTGTCTTTTGCCGATCGGTTCTTGCCTCCTTGAGTGATTATACGCATTTCTACTATTTATAATGATTTGTTAACGTAATTCGAAATTTAATCATTGGATTCTATGGATTTCGAAGAACTACTACTATATTCGTATAAGAATATAGTTATCTATTTATTTTCGGAAGTTGATGCGCACAACTGGCGGGGGCATCTGCAATCTGATTTCCGTATCGATGCGGCCGCGCAGATGTCTTGGGTGTGGGTCCCGCCAACCATTATTTTTTGAAGAGAAAGAAGCGGGCCCAGCCGGAGCCGGGCCGGTTTTCGGGTTTCAATAGAGCTGTTCGCTGCAGTACGGGCAGAATTTGGGCGTCTTGGGAAGCCCGGAGATGTCCTGTCCGCAGTAGGGGCAGCTGTTGTATTTCGGAGCTCCGCCGGGTGCGGGGGCCGCTCCTCCCTGAGGCTGGGCTCCCTGGGGGTTTCCGCCCTGCGGGGCACCCTGAGGAGCGCCCTGGGGCATTCCCTGCGGGGGCATCTGTCCGTATCCAGGCCCGTATCCGGGCTGCCCGTATCCTTGCGGGGCGTATCCCGGCCCTCCCGGAGGCTGCATCCCGGGGGCAGGCTGCCCGCACTGGCTGCAGTATCTGTACGGATAGTTGTTGGGGGTTCCGCAGTAGGGGCACAGCATCTTCTGGGCCTGGGGCTGCTGAGGCTGCTGCTGTTGGTTCTGGCCCATCATCTGCTGGTACATCTGCGGGAAGAGGAGCATGCCCGTTCCGATCGCCGCTCCGCCTTCGGAGTTCCCTATAGCGTCAGCCATTCTGTCCATCACCTCGTATTTCTTGAACTGCTCTCCGTTCTTGCTGCTGAACTGGAGGTACTGGAAGATCTTTTCCTGGTCCTCTTCGGTGGTCCTGAGCTCGGCGATCTTCAGGGAGAGGAGCTCGATACCCCTCTGGGTGAAGTACTGCTCGATCTTGACCTTGGTCGTGGTGGAGGCTTTCTCCAGGTTCCCGTAGACGTCCATGTAGAACTGGGAC
>JAEEGL015420487.1_pt1 | contig 15620 bp, 11 predicted proteins | sample 9134231 | NCBI WGS metagenome assembly JAEEGL01 (sample SAMN16246548, study PRJNA631951) | gut metagenome | biome: gut microbiome; feature: rumen; material: fiber-attached | host: Bos | place: Iran: Karaj | collected 2018-10
CTTTTCTTCAGTTCATTGCGCACATTGCGACTAAATGAACGCAGGTGGAAGACAATGAAAGATTTCTCAAGTAGGTCGATGTAGCGTTGCACAGTTTGCGAATTCATGCCAACAAGATTGCCAAGTTCGTTGAACGAAACTTCGCTTCCTATTTGCAATGCAAGTGCCTGAAGAAGTTGCTCGATTATTTCTGGCTTTCGTATGTCCTGAAAAGCAAAAACATCTTTAAAAAGGTAACTGTTTGTAAGATTTGTAAGTATCTCGCGTTCTTCACCTTCGCTGTTTATTACATCAGGATATGATCCATATATCAACCGTCTTTCAATAAGCCTTTTTTCGTCCAAACTTCCATGTTCGTTAATAAGTTCTTTGGTAGAAAACGGGAGCAATGTGTATTCGTATTTTCGGCCTGTGAGAGGTTCGTTTATGGAGTTTGAAAGTTCGAGAGCAGAAGAACCTGTGACGATTACCTGTTTTTCTGGACAGCTATCGATAAGCAACTTGAGAGTTATTCCTATATTGGATACTCTTTGTGCTTCGTCAATCATTATAATGTCTGCATTCACAACATCCGCTTTCAATTCTGTAGAAGTTGGTGACGAAAGTTTTTGTCTTATGTCTGGCTCGTCACAATTCCAGAATAAAATGCGCTTATCGCTATCATTCATTATCATACGTAACAATGTTGTCTTGCCAACTTGGCGAGGTCCCACAATAATAACCGCTTTCCCTTTAAACAAATGTGAAAGTATCAATTGTTTTAATTCTCTTTCTATCATCTTCTGTCGTTTTTAAACGATGCAAATGTATATATTTTTATGTTATAATGGAAAATTCTTATATTTTTTTTTTTATTATAATGGAAAATTCTTATGTTTTTTGTATGTCTATATACCAGTCTGTTTTCGGATTTGTTGTATTAATAAATTGAATATTAGTGTTTTAGTCGGTTGAGTGCATTTTCTTACTTTATGATTTTGCACACTAATCCGAAAAGCTTTATTTACCTTTTTCGGTAACCTAATTCCGCTACTTGATAAAATTCGTCACTTTGTGTTCCTTTTCCCTTATGGGAGTTTCTGTGTCATTGTGAATTTTCTTGAGCATCCACGCCATGTTGTTTGCCATTGTGCGCATGGTCTGCAAGCCTTCTTCGTCCAGTGCGGCCTCGCCTTCGTCGCGACCGTATACGATGTTCCAGTACTGCGAGGTGACAATGGGCATATTCAGCATTTGGAATGGCATGAGCAGTGTCTGATATACGGCAGTTGCTCCACCTCTACGACAAACAGCCACCGCTGCTGCAGGCTTGTTCTGCATTAGATTTGATGCGGAATAACATAGACGCTGTATGAGGCAAAGCAATGTGCCGTTAGGCTGACCGTAGTAGGTTGGGGAGCCGACTATGATGGCATCGCATTCGGACATAAGATTATAAGCACGATTATATAGGTCGTCCTCGAAGACGCAGCGGCCAGTCTTTTTGCAATGGTTGCAGGCGATACATCCTTGTGCTGGTTCGGTTCCAATCTGCAAAAGTTCGGAGGCGATTCCGTTCTGTTCCAACTGCTTGGCGGCTTCCATCAGAGCCAAATAGGTATTCCCGTTTTTTCGCGGACTGCCGTTTATTAGGAGTACTTTCAGTCCTTTTCCTGTCGAATCTTTGATGCATCCCGCTTCTTGCGACGGTTTATTCTGTTCTTGTGAAATCTGGGTTGGGTTCTCTTCTTTCGGTTCTGTTGTTTCCGTTTTGCTTGTGCAGGCGACAAGTGTGAATATCGAAACTGCAATTACTAATAATTTTCTCATTTGATTTTTTTTGCAAAGTAAATGAAATTATGCAAATTATGATGTGAGAAAAAATGCTTACTTTTGCATCTTGTATGGATAATGCGGAACGATTAGGAGTTGAGCGGATAAGCACTTTGCTTATGCGGTTGTCGTTGCCCTCGGTGTTGGGGATGCTCGCCATTACCATATATAATGTCGCCGATACAATTTTTGTGGGACAGGCGGTTGGCGTGGAGGCTATTGCCGGCTTGTCGGTTACTTTGCCGTTGATGCTCGTGATAAACAACACTTTCGGACAGGCGGTAGGACTTGGCGGTGCATCAATCATTTCGCGTGCATTAGGGGCAAGAAAACGCGATTTTGCCGAGCTTGTGCTTCACAACTTGGTGTTTATGATTCTGTGCCTCAATGTCTTGTTGTTCGGTTTGGTAATAGCTTTTTTGCCCCACCTGCTACGGATTTTCGGTGCCGACGATTCTATTTTGCCTTATTCGATTGAATATGCAACTTGGTGCTTGCCAGGAAGTTTCGCGATGAACATTTTCTTCGTTTTTATCAATGTTATCCGTGCCGAGGGGAATACAAAGTTTGCAATGTGGTGTCAGATTCTGACAGCCGTAATCAACCTTGTGCTCGATCCGATATTTATATTTATTTTTGGCTGGGGCGTGAAAGGTGCGGCAATTGCGACTTCCATTTCTCAAATTGTGAGCGCAGCACTTGGAGTATGGTATTTCCGCCAGAGTAAAAAAAGGGTGCTTTCTTTGTCGTTACGCGATTGTTTCCGACTGCCCGAACGAAAGGTGGTCGGCGAAACCTTGGCTTTAGGTTCTGCTTCGTTCGGACGGCAGCTTGCGCATTCGTCAACCTCTATTGTGGTAAACAATGTATTGCTTTTTGTCGGAGGTTCGCTGTCGATTGCTGCCTACGGTATCATAAACCGCCTGACTATGTTCGTATTTATGCCTATTTTTGGTGTCAACCAAGGCTTTATGCCAATTGCGGGATATAATTATGGCGCCGAGAAATATGGTCGCGTCATCGGTTCGCTGAAGGCTGGAATTATCTTCTCGACTGTGATATGCGTTGTGGCGTTTGTCTTGTTCGAACTGATTCCACATCCGCTTCTTGCAATGTTTACCGACGACAGCGAGCTTGTGGAAATTGGAGCGAGAGGCCTGCGGATTTTTGTGCTTGCAATTCCGGTCGTGGGTTGCCAGGTGATAGGTTCCGGGCTGTTTCAGGCGCTGGGCAAGGCAAAGCCGGCATTCTTCCTTTCCATAGCACGGCAGATGATTTTCCTTATACCTTTAGTTATACTTTTGCCTCGCTATTGCTCTTCGTTTTGGGGCGACGATGCCATCTGGTATGCCTTCCCGATTGCCGATTTGCTTTCGACGGTAATAACAATCTTGATGTCTCATAAATTAATTAAATCGTTGATACATAAGAACTAATTGCAGTGGTAAATGTTAAATAAATGTTATTGAACACATTTTGGAACGGATTTTGCCATAGCCATTTTCGAATCAAAAATATTACGGATATGAAAAAGTTATGTCTCATAATAATAGTTGCCTTTATCGGATTTTCGGAGGCTACTTTCGCGCAGAAAAATATGCCGTACTATTCGGAGATTAATGTCGATAGTCTTATCTCAGCCACCGAGCACCTTATACTTTTGCCCGAGGTGAAAGTTTATTCAAACAAGCGCAAGGCTGCACGTGCGAACAAGAAATTCGACAAGTTGGTGTTTAATTTCAAGAAGGTTTATCCGTACGTTTTGGAGGTTTCGGCTTTGTACCGTCAGATAGACGATAGTCTTGCACGCATGGATTCAAAGCGTCAGCGCAAAGAATATATGGATATGCGCGAAGACCAGATAATGGCCCATTACAAGCCTATTATGAGCAGGTTCACCTTGTCGCAGGCAATAATATTTGTCAAGTTGCTCGACCGCGAATGTGGAAGCACTGCCTACGAGGTAATCAAGACTTTGAAAGGTGGATTTTTTGCCGGTTCGTGTCAGCTGTTTGCATGCATGTTCGGCAATAACCTCAAGAAGTCGTACGATTCTGAGGTGTCGGACAAGACGCTTGAGTACCTTGTTTTGCAGTATCGCGCCGGTAAACTTACCTAAGACAATCTTCTGTTTTCCTTTTATATATTTTGTTGGCGGGCGGGATTCGTTCCCGCCTGTTTTTTTGTATGATTCAATGATTTAAAGATTCAAAGATTTGAATAGAAATTGTCAATCTAAAATCGTCAATCGTAAATTATTATTATTTTTGTGCGCAAAACAAAAAACTATGGATGCCAAAGATGTAAACCTTGAGTTGTTTCCGCAGTACGACAATCTTGAATTTCTTGCAAGTCAGGTTGTTGAGGGATTTATTACGGGTTTGCACAAGAGTCCGTTCCATGGTTTTTCGGTGGAGTTTGCCGAGCATAGGCTCTACAACAAGGGCGAAAGTACCAAGCATATCGACTGGAAATTGTATGCGCGCACCGACAAGCTTTTTGTGAAGCGCTACGAGGAGGAGACCAACTTGCGTGGTCAGATAATAATTGACGTGTCGTCGTCGATGCTGTTCCCGTACAAGGAAAAGCGCATGAACAAGCTTCAGTTTTCCATATATGCGGCTGCGTCGCTGGTTTATCTGCTTCACCGTCAGCGCGATGCCGTAGGCCTGACTCTTTTCGACGACGATGTAAGATTCCATCTTGATGCCAAGTCGTCGCAGGTGCATTTGTCGGTGATGTACAACGAGATGCGCAAGTTCTTGAGTCCAGAAAGCATTCAGTTGCAAAAGCGTACCGATACGGCAGGCACCTTGCACAAGATTGCCGAGATGATTCACAAGCGCTCGCTGGTGATATTGTTCAGCGATATGTTTATTGACGGCGATACAGAGGCTTTGTTTTCGGCATTGCAGCACCTGAAGTACAGCAAGCACGAGATAATTATTTTCCATGTCGTCGACCGCAAGATGGAGGAGGAGTTCGCATTTGCCAACCGTCCCTACAAGTTTGTCGACCTCGAGACTGGCACGACTATGATGCTTAATCCTGCCGAGGTGCGCGACGGTTATGTGAAGAAGGTTTCAAGCCTTGTATCGGAACTGAAATACAAGTGTGGGCTGTTTGGTATCGATTTCGTCGAAGCCGACATAAATAAACCCGTCGATGAGGTTCTGAAGCCGTATTTGATAAAGAGGGCAAAGTTCTTTTAGGGCTTCGCCGTTTCTATGTGCTTCGCACGTTTGAATGCCTGCGGCGTTTCTATGGCTTCGCCGTTTCTATGTGCTTCGCACGTTTCTATGCCTTCGACGTTTCTATGTGCTTCGCACGTTTGAATGCTTCGCCGTTTCTATGTGCTTCGCACGTTTGAATGCCTGCGGCGTTTCTATGGCTTCGCCGTTTCTATGTGCTTCGCACGTTTCTATGCCTTCGGCGTTTCTATGTGCTTCGCACGTTTGAATGGCTTCGCCGTTTCTCGTTTCTATGCCTACGGCGTTTCTAGTTTCACGTTTCAATGGCTAAAGCCGTTTGAAGGTTTCTGGGTAATAAAATAAAAAAGAGCGGAAAAATTCCGCTCTTTTTATTGTGTTTTTGCAATTATTATCTTGCGATGTTGAGCTTCGAAGTAGCAACTTCACCGTTCTTAACGATTCTTACAACATAGTTGCCGTTAGCAACAGCTGAAAGGTCGATAGTGGTGTTTTCGTTTGCATTTTCAACGCGTGAAACAATCTGTCCCATCATGTTGAATACTTCGATAGTAGCGTTTTCAACATTGTTGAAGTTTACGATACCGCTTGTCGGGTTCGGGTACATTTCGATTTCGTTAGCAGTGAAAGAGTCAACAGCGCCACCCTGTGGAGGTTCCTGTTCACAAGTGTAGAATCTGATCATAAAATTTCCTTCTATGTCACTTATATAGTACCACTTGTCAATGTATGCAAGGTTTTCATAGGTGTTATGCTGTACTGTTTCGTCGAATCCAACCTTGAATGACTTGTCGTTGTCCATTACAACTACTACGGCAATTATATCTGGAGAATTTTCGGTTACAGCCGGTTCGAAAATATCTTCAGTGTACAATGTAACGAATCCGGGAGTGAAGTTTTCTCCAACTACATAAGAATCGGTTATTGCAATGGGGCTAGCCTCGAATCCATCGAAAAGTGTACCGCGAAGTATTTCGTAGTGGAATGATGCACCAGCTTCAGCTTCGCTAATGTATGCCTCGATAGCATTTACTTTATCTTCTGGATTGTATAGGTGATACGTTGTAGCTATTTGCGTGAATCTGTCTGCGCTAGCTGTAATTGAATTAACGTATTGGCCGTTGTCTCTTGTATAGAGGCAATTGTCTGTTACTGTTGTGTAGTTGGTGTATGACATTGTTCTGTTGTTTGGATTGTCGTATGTTCCATTAGCAGGTTCCAAAGTAGCTACGAATCTGTATTCTCCATAATCTGTCATGTATTGGTTGAATATAAATAGAGCTTCTTCAATCCATGTAATACGGTTATCATTGTCAACAGTGTAGTATTCGATAGTATCTCTACCAGGGACGAATATCCCATTTTCATCAAATCCGGCTGCTGGTATGGTAACAGGTGCGTATTCGTAAGAGAATATTTCGTCATCTGAAGGACCGTATGCCTTGTGGGTCAATTTTACGTCTACTGGAGTTGTTCCGTAGTTTGAAACAACACCTTCGTACGCGCAGAATATACCAGCTACTTCTTCAGCAGGAAGGTTGCGATACATACCATGTAGTCCGTAGAATACGCTTTGTGCCGGATATGTCTGTACAAATGCGTCGCTGAGTTCGTAATCTAAAGAAGGTAATCCATCCACCGAGATGTTGTCGATTGCAAACCAGCATGCAGCTCTTCCTACATATTGGAATGCAATTTTTACATCTATTCCAGTGTATGCAGAAAGGTCTATGTTTGCTTCAACCCATTGTTGCGATGCCCATTCTACAGCCTCGTAGTAGTCATCTTCGTTCCATATGTTGGTCCAGTTTTCACCAGCATCTGTTGAGACTTTCACGTTTAAATTGGCATTGTTGTTTGGATTTGCCATCCAATATGCGTTTGTATGGAAGTTGAATTTAAGTACGCCTCCTGTAGGTATTGTAAAAACTGGAGAAATAAGCCATTCGTCTTGAGGTCTGGTAATAGTATCGCTGGATGCAGAAGTTGCAGCCCTTTGGATAATCATATATGCGCCTCCATTGTTTATGCTACTAGCTCCTCCGCTTCTTCTGTACCAGTGCTGGTTGCCCTCGCTCTCAGCTCCACATATTGTGTCCCATCCTGTAGGAGGGAATGTGTTTTCTTCGAAGTCCTGTGTTAGAGCTGCATCCTTTGTAAAATTAGAATGATTTTTAATTGGTTCAACAACTGTTCGATAACTAGTGTTCCCAATCTTTGTTTCTGGTATAATGTTCTGCGAGAAAGCAAGAACTGTTACCATAATTGCTAATGTTGTTAAGTAAAATCTTTTCATTTCAATTAAAATTTAAATTATGTTTCAAAATTATAAAATAATTTTTTAATATCATAAAAAAAACAAAAATATTTACAGTATAGGAAATGCATTGCTTCACCGTTTTAATGCAGAAATTTGCGGCTATTTAATTGATGAGATTTTTTTTGATAGAGATGTTGTGTGCCGAGAATTAACTTTTTCCTATTTTACAACGACCTGTATTGATTTGCATAAATAAAAAAAGGCGGATGAAAATCCGCCTTTTTTGTATTTCGCTTTGATAGATTATCTAGCGATGTTGAGCTTCGAAGTAGCAACTTCACCGTTCTTAACGATTCTTACAACGTAGTTGCCGTTAGCAACAGCTGAAAGGTCGATAGTGGTGTTTTCGTTTGCATTTTCAACGCGCGAAACAATCTGTCCCATCATGTTGAATACTTCGATAGTAGCGTTTTCAACGTTGTTGAAGTTAACGATACCAGTTGTTGGGTTCGGGTACATTTCGATTTCGTTAGCAGTGAAAGAGTCAACAGCGCCACCCTGTGGAGGTTCCTGTTCACAAGTGTAAAGTCTAATCATGTAGCTTCCGTTTATATCGCCAATATAGTACCACTTGTCAATGAATCCAAGGTTTTCGTAAGTGTTATGCTGTACAGTTTCATCGTATCCAATCTTGAATGACTTTTCGTTGTCCATTACAACTGCTACAGCAATTATATCTGGAGAATTTTCGGTAACAGACGGTTCGAAAATGTCTTCAGTGTATAATGTAATGAATCCGGGAGTGAAGTTTTCACCAACTACATACGAATCGGTAATTGCAATGGGGTTAGCCTCGAATCCATCCCAAAGTGTACCGCGAAGTATTTCGTAGTGGAATGATGCACCTACTTCGGCTTCGCTAATGTATGCCTCGATAGCATTTACTCTATCTTCGGGATTGTAGAGGTGATACGTTGTTGCTATTTGTGTGAATCTGCTTGAGCTTGCAGTAATCGAATTTGATAATTGTCCGTTGTCTCTTGAGAAGAGGCAGTTATTAGTAACTGTGGTGTAGTTTGTGTATGACAAAGTTCTGTTGTTGGGGTTGTCATATGTTCCGTTAGTTGGTTCCAAAGTAGCTACGAATCTGTATTCTCCGTAATCTGTCATATATTGACTGAATACGAATAGAGCTTCTTCAATCCATGTAATATGGTTTTCATCGTCAACTGTGTAGTATACGATGGTGTCGCGACCAGGAACAAATACGTCGTTTGCGTCAAAACCACCTGCTGGTATAGTTTTTGGTGCGTATTCGTATGAGAAAATTTCATCACCTGTAGGACCGTATGCCTTGTGTGTAAGTTTTACATCTACAGGAGTTGATCCATAGTTGGAAACAACACCTTCGTATGCGCAGAAAATACCAGCAACTTCTTCAGCAGGCAAGTTGCGGTACATACCGTGTTCGCCATAGAATACGCCTCTTGCAGGATATGTCTGTACAACAGCATCAGAAAGTTCGAAGTCTACAGAAGCTGTTGTTGCAATTGTAACATTGTCGAGAAGAACCCAGCAACCGTCAATACCAGTATAATTGAAAGCAATTTTAATTGGCATTCCATTGTATGCAGAAAGGTTGATAATAACATCATTCCATTCTCCACTTTCTGGTTCTACTGCATCATAATAGCTGTCTTCGTCCCAGATTGTAGTCCAGTTACTTCCGTTATCGGTAGATACTTTTACTGCAAGATCTGCATAATCGCTAGATGCGCCTGCGTTTACTGTCATGAAGTGATAAAGTGTAAGTATTTGGAAATTCAAAATTGCATTTGCAGGAACTGTTACTTCTGGAGAAATCAACCATTCGTCCTGGTTTGCAATAGCAGATGCAGATCCATCAGCAGAATAGTCAACGAGTGCATATGTGCCAGAAATTACACCAAGAGAACCAGCAGAGAAGTTATCTCCTCTGTGCCAATGATGATTGCCAGAACTTTGAGTTCCGTCTATTTGTGACCATCCTTCTGGTGGGAAAGTTGTGCCGCTAAAATCTTCGTTAAGAGCAGCATCCTTTGTCATTGACTTGTGAGGTTTAATCGAGGAATTGAAAGCGCTTACGCCTGCCTGTGAATATTTGGTGGCAGTATTAGCGTCGTTTAATTGTACGCTTTCGAATTGATTTGCCTGTGCAAATGCGAATGTTGCAGCAAGCAATGCAATACCTAATAAATAAAGTTTTTTCATCGTTCTAAAAATTTAAAATTAACTTGGCGAAGTTATTCCCTTTTTCCGACACCGCCAAATATTTTTTCAATTTTTTTTTATCAGTTTTTTATTTTCTGTTGTTGGCAACTCAATTTTTTGTGATTTTTTTCTTTGTAAATAAATGATTATCTTTGCGAAAAAAACAACGACATGGATACAGAGCAAATTGCAAAGGATAAACTTTTTTATTCGCCCGAGTCGATTTTCAATTGCTTGTCGAAGGAAGCGAAGGATTTCCTGCGCGAACATACGACATGCAAATCGTATCGCAAGGGCGAAATGGTGTTTGTGGATGCCTCGACGCCCAGTGGGCTAATAAGCCTTTCGGACGGCAAGGTGAAGATCATAAAAAAAGGTGCGGGCGGTCGCGAGCAGATTGTTCGATTGTCACGTCCGTGCGGATTCATCGGTTACCGCGCTTTGTTCGCCGGCGAAAACTACCACGCTTCGGCTGTGGCTATGGAACCGTCGGTGGCCTGCATAATCGAAAAGACGGCGCTCTTCTATGTGATGAAGAACGATCCGAACCTTACTTTCGCTATACTGAAGTCGCTGGCTACCGAACTCGGCGTTTCGAACGCTCGTACTGTTAACCTTACCCAGAAGCACATTCGCGGTCGTCTGGCCGAAGCTCTGCTTTGCCTTATCGATACCTATGGCTTTTGCGACGACGGTATTACTCTCAAGGCACAGTTCTCGCGCGACAACATTGCAAACCTCAGCAACATGACAACCAGCAATGCCATCCGTACATTGTCGGCTTTCGCAAGCGAAGGCGTCATCGACCTCGACGGTCGAAAAATCAAAGTGCTGAACCTTGAGCAGCTTCAAAAGATTTCTAACATAGGATAATAATAGGGAAGTGTCGAAGAAAAAAAACGAAATAGTAGAGAACCTTGAGATTACGGCCGTGGCCGCCGAGGGTGTTGCTGTGGGACGCAACGACAATTATGTGATTTTTGTTGCCGGCGTTGTTCCTGGCGATGTGGTAAACGTGATGCTTACACGCAAACGCAAGAATTATGCGGAGTCGAAGTTGCTCGAAATTGTAAAGCCTTCGCCAGATCGCGTGGAACCGTTCTGCCGTCACTTCGGCAAGTGTGGAGGATGCAAGTGGCAGATGCTTCCGTACGAGAAACAGCTGTTCTACAAGCAGCAGCAGGTATGTGACCAGTTTGCCCGCATTGGCGGAATAAGCGATGTGCCTATTAATAATATAATAGGTGCGGACAATACCGAGTTCTACCGCAACAAACTCGAATATACATTCTCCGATCGTCGCTGGTTCGATTCAGCTGATGTCGAAGTCGATAAGCAAAGCCGTGATGCCGAGGGGCTTGGCTTTCATGTGCAGGGTATGTTCGACAGGGTTATCGACATCGATAAGTGCTGGCTGCAACGCAGTCCGTCGAACGAGCTTCGCAACTGGCTGCGCGAATTCACCCGCCGCGACGGCTACAACTATTACAACTGCCGTAGTCACGAAGGATTGATGCGTAACCTTATGGTGCGCACTTCGACGATAGGGGAGACTATGGCTGTGGTGGTGTTCGCCAAGAACGAAAAGCCGTTGATAGAGTCGCTTATGACGCAGCTTGATGAGGCTTTCCCCGATTTGACATCGCTGCAATATGTTGTAAACGAGAAATTTAACGACACGATATACGACCTCGATGTGGTTTGCTGGAAGGGACGCGACTTCATCTACGAGGAGCTGGACGGACTGAAGTTCAAGATAAATGCGAAGTCGTTTTTCCAGACCAATACGGAGCAGACCTTGAAGTTGTACCGCAAGGCTGTGGAGTATGCCTGTGTGGAAAGCGACGAGATTGTTTACGACCTATATACCGGCACCGGCACCATTGCCAATTTTGTGGCACGACACTGCAAGAAAGTCATTGGTATAGAGTCGGTTCCCGAAGCTATTGCCGATGCTCGGATTAATTCGGAAACGAACAACATAAAAAATACTGTTTTCTATGTTGGCGACATGAAAGATGTTATGACAGAGGCATTTGTCGCCGAAAATGGTCGTCCCGATACGGTAATCCTCGACCCGCCACGCGCAGGTGTTCACGAGAATGTGCTCAATGTGATAAAGAAGGTGGCACCACGCAAGATTGTGTATGTTAGCTGCAATCCTGCCACGCAGGCGCGCGATGTGGCCATTTTGTCCGATATGTACAAGGTGACCGACATTCAGCCGGTTGACATGTTTCCCCATACGCATCATGTGGAAAACATTGTGAAATTGATAATTAACAATTGATAATGTTTAATGGTCAATCATTTGTAGCTGCGAGCCATGGCTCGCAGCTACAGATTGTTAATTATTAATTGTCCATTGTACATTTTTTATAAACGTCCGCCAGGTTTGCAAGGAGCGAACCGAAGGTCTGCATGGCCTGGGCGGTTTCTTCCGATATGTTTTTGCCCTGCAGTTTCAATAGGAGCAAAGCGTGCATGGCGTTGATGCAAATTTCTATTTCGTTGTCCGACTGGCTTTTCGAAAGCCGTTTGTATTCATCGATATTTGGTTTTGCCCAGTTGTAAAGTTCGTGGTGGCGGTATTCGTCCTTGTCGTCGAGAAGTGCGTGGTGTATTTTGTTCAAAATTTCAATCAAGTCCTTGATTTCCTTGATGTCGCCATGTTCGGTCACGCCTTCGTTGCGCATCGTTTCAATTAGGTTCTGGTACCAGTTGTGGATTTTCAGTTTCTCCTTTTCGCTCACTTCGAATTTCGAAACCAGAAGTTCGTCAATTTTGGACATATCCATGCCATTGGCTCTCATTATATCCATCAATTGTCTGATATACAATATGTATTCTACGATATTTTCTTTCTTTTTTAGTTCTGCAATTATCATAATTCCCTGAATTTTTCAATTAGTCTGCGTTCTTTCTTTGTTGGACGTCCGGCACCTCGGTCGCGTTGCTCGAAGGTGTTGTGCATCATCTTCAGCTTGTCGAGTTCCGACTGCGGAGTAATTTCCTCGACGAGAGTTTGGGCTATGCTTGCCGAAACCCTGTTCGGAGATATGCCCGTGACGATAAAACTTCTGATTATCGGAGGACATTTAACGTCGATTCGTTCGTTGATTTTAACAATTCGCGACGGTTTGACCTCGCAATTGTTAATAAGTACGCGGCCTTTTTTGCACTCGTCGGTGGCTAAACTTCTTGTCTTATAGATTCTTACGGTCCATAAATATTTGTCGATTCTAATTTCGTCCATCGTGTGAAATTGTTTAAAAGAGTGTTAAAATTTTTTGCCGCTGTTTCATGAAAAAATTGTACTTTCGGCAAAAATAATATTAACTGATAAAATATGTTCCAAATGAAAAGACTTTTTATTTTGTTGTCTTCCGCATTGCTTCTTACTTGCTTGACTAGCAATGTTTTCGCTCAGGAAAAATTTATGGAGGACGGAGTGTATAGCACCGACAAGGTTAATCCATCAAACTTTAAGGATAAACTGTTTGAAAAAGTCCTGATTAACAAGGTTAACGAATACCTTGATTCACTTGGCCTTGAGGGTTTTGAACAAAATGAATTTTTCGTTTCTCCAGCAAAGGCACATGTGGAGTATATGGCCGATAAGCAGGATACCAAGACCGAAGATTTCAAAAGGTATTTGGTAGATGCTGGCGGTACAGGTATAGGAGCCGAAGTGGCTGGAAAAATAACCATCAAGGTTTCGAACGAGTTTATTACCTACGACGAAATAGCTTCGCAGCTTGTTTCGCGCTGGGGCGCAGGCAAGCCACAGAAAATTCTGGCAGGACAGAAGTATTTCTTCGCAGGCGTTGGCGCTAAGATTGCCGATAAGAAAATTTTCGTTTCGATGTTCGTAGGTAACTATGCATCCATAACCCCGTTGAGAGTCGACACCAAGAGCGCACCAACAGCATCGCTCACTTTGCCGGTTACAACCAAGAAGTACGGTCTGAAGCCATACGACGAAAAGGTTTGTAAGAAGGTGTACCGCAAGATGCCTAACATGTGGGACCTTCAGTCGGGACTTTCGGTCAACGACAACGGTGAAATCGTTTTCAAGTACAACGACCTCAAGAAGTTCAAACGCTTCATGAAGGGAGCAAAGGACGCTTTGGCAGTTGATATCATACAGCCCGAACAGTTCAAGTGCGGCGAAGAAAACTATGCAGACTATTCGCGCAACAACATCGGTTACATGACCAAGAGAGTATGGTCGAAGAAAATCTATAAGAAAAACCTTGCTCCTGGCGAAGGCCGTCGCAACAAGGTTACCAAGCTCGAGGTTGTTCTTGGCTTGTTCCCACCTGCATTGAATCCTAATGATGTTGAAATGAACCTCATGGTTATAAAGGAAAAGTCGGTTTGCGCCAACATTCCAAGATCGTACGTTGACAAGAAAATCTACGACTTTGTTCCAAAGATCGGCTTGCTTCCCGATACTGTTCTCGCTAGTGGCATGAAGGAATATTCGCCAAAGGCAATAAAGGAAAGACTTACCTTCAAGCTTATGTTCGAACAAGGCAAGTCGGACTACAAGCCCGAAGAGATGCGTGATGTAATCGCAGCTTTGGACGAGCCCGATTTCTTCATCGACAAGATTTTCATCCGCGCATATTCGTCGCTCGAAGGTTCGCAAGAAACCAACAAGAGATTGCAGCAGAAGCGTGCCGAAAACATAGTTAAGGCTCTCGAGCAGAACCAGAATGCAAGCATCATCGATTCTATCGAGACTGCAGCTAACCTCAAGGATTTGCAGGATGCTGTAAGGGGAACTTCTTTCGAAAGCCTCTGCGACATGGACATGAATTCGGCTATCAGTTATGTAAACTCCAACCAGAAGAAACTCGAGCCTTACTTGAAGCAGACCCGCTACGCCGACATTACTATCGATATCACATACGACCTGAGAGACGCAGCAAAGGAACAGAAGTTTGTCCTCAAGCAGTTCAATAAGGCTGTAGAAGCAAAGCAGCTCGACCTTGCATTGTCAATCCAGAAGTACATCCTCAAGCAGGTTGTTTCGGGACGCTACAACGATCAGGCTGTTGCCGGCATGAATATCCCCGAAGGTTACGACTACGTAGGCCTTAATATGAATAAGGTATGGTTAACCCAGTTCATCTACAGCGATCCTCTCGACGAAGATTACCGCGACAGAGTAGACCAGCTCAACCAGCAGGACGCAGCAAACAACTATGTTGACTACAACGATGTTCTTTGCGAAATCTCTGTAAACGACCTTTCGAACGAGCCATACGTTGAAAAACTCCAGGCAAGAGTTGACAAGCTTTACAACACACCTATCAATATGGATTTGGTTGACATGCTGAACATCGAACTTCAGTACCAGGTGATGGACATTTACAAGGATTCGTGCGGTTACGACCACCCGACAGTTGTTAAGTGCCTCGAAAAGATGAAGGAAATCATCAAGTTCGACAAGCTCACTTGGGAAAATTCGCTTAAGTTCGCCAGCATTTTCATCAACCACTCTGATTACGAATATGCAATTCACCTGCTCGAACCGTGGATTGAGGACGAAAGAGTTCCGCTGGTTTACATAAGCACTTACGTTACTGTTTGCTCGAAGGTTGAATACAAGATTCATTCGAACAACTTTGTAAAGGCTTTGGAACGTCTGAAACAGATGGATCCTAAGTTCTTCTGCGATTTGTTCCAGTCCGATAAGCTCTCGCAGCAGACATTCGTAAATACAAAGGCAAAGAAGGTTTATTGCGAAACCTGTGCAAAGTAATTAGTACTATCAATAATAAGGAGACTATATAAATATGGTCTCCTTTTTTCTTTTTTTTTATGAAAAAAAATCTCTTCATCTCGTTGATCTTTATTATGTTGGCTCATTGCCTTATGTCTCAGGGCGTACTTAACGGCAAGGTGACTGGCTATTCGTTCGGACGTCTGTATGTATGCGAGCAGTTCGGCGACGACAGCAAGGTTGTTTCTACATTGACAACCAATGCCAATGGCGATTTTATGTTCAACTTTGCTGGCAAGGAAGTAGGCTTGTATCGCATACATGCCGACAATAAGGATTATTTCGATGTGATATA
>JAEEGL016017747.1_pt1 | contig 15620 bp, 15 predicted proteins | sample 9134231 | NCBI WGS metagenome assembly JAEEGL01 (sample SAMN16246548, study PRJNA631951) | gut metagenome | biome: gut microbiome; feature: rumen; material: fiber-attached | host: Bos | place: Iran: Karaj | collected 2018-10
ATATCTCTTCTTTACTCTTACTAGATAACTCTTTATAATCTAATTCTTTATTCATAATATACTCCCAATATTATATCTATACAATTTGATACTATCATAAAGTAATTAAACTTGTATATTGTAATAAAAAAAATAGACATTAATTAGACAAAAAACATATCAAATAAATGGAATACTGTTATAAAAAAAATAATCAAAAAAAAGAGGATTACTCCTCTTTTTTTAATTGCCCCATTCTATTACAACTAATTCATTATTATCTTTAAATTGTGTAGACAATTCTACTTTCTTACCCTTTTCAATAATAAATTCTTTTTCTTTAGATTTAAGATCAATTTTATCATCTTGTACTTTAGTTAAACCATCTCTAGATACAGTTACAATAATATTATCTTTATAAATACTTTTAATTCTAAAATTATATTCTTTATTAGATATAAAACAACCAAATGTTTTACCCTTCATTAAAGTAATTCTAAAAGTATTATCAGTATGACATTTAACATCAACATATTTATATTTTGAAACAGGTCTTATTATACATTCATTATTACTAATAGCTATTTCATATGATTCATATCTTAGTATTTCAGTATCTTTATCTTTAAAGATATACCAAGCTCCCCTTCTCCAGTCTTTAATAGATGTTAACTTCTTTTCTATTGCTTCATTTAAAGAAATACTATTTGCATTAAATGTTCTATAATTTAATTCTTCTACTCTTAAATCTTCTACATATATTTCATAACCATCTAGTTGACCTACATATTCTTTTTCTCTATCTTCATCTATATAAACAGATAAAATATTACTTATTCCTTTAAAATTATATTGTGTATTAAAAGCATAAAATACTACACCAAATATACCAAGTAATATGATTACATATAAACATACTGGAATAATAATTAACCATTTATATCTTTTTTGTTTCTTAGAAATATCCTTAACCATTTTATTATCCTCCTTTAATAAAATATCTAATGATATTTTAAAATCATCACTTATTTTTACAAGGGTTTCTAAATCTGGATAGCTTTTACCATTTTCCCAATTTGAAATTGTTTGTCTTGTTACAAAATATTTTTCTGCAAGATCATCTTGAGTAAGTTTATTATCTTTTCTTATCTTTGCAATTTTCTTACCAATTTCCATTTTTTCTCCCTTCATAAAAATCATATTATTAGAATCATAAAATGTCTAGCAAAGTATTTTTGCTTTCAATTTTAATCATAAGCAAATAAAATTTGCAATATTTTTATATTATTATTTTAACATATTTAAAAAAAACTTATCATACGATAAGTTCTAGTTTATCTCTGAATTCCATTTTCATTGTCTTGATCTGATTTTTCTTTTTTTTTAAATCCTAAACATCCATATTCTCTAATCATTTTGTCTATTTCATTTTTAAAGTCTTCATCTTGTTTCATCATAAATTCAACACATTCATCTTTATTTATATTAATTTTATCAATTGAAATACCTTCATATTGTCCTCTAATATCTCTTTCATGATAATCAGTTTTTTTATTAATTTTTGACATCAATTCATATATTTTTTTGGCAGAATTCTTATCACAATTACAATACTTTAAACATGCCTCATCAAAATTTATATTATCATCAAATTCATATTCTACTTTAAAAGCACTACTTTTATCATAAAAACTTAATAAATCTCTATAAGTATTTCTAATAGACTGTAAATGTGAAATTTCTTCAGCTGAAACTCCTAGAATTTTTGATTGATATTCCATGAATGCATCTTCAAGAAGTAATCTTTGATAATCAGGTAAAGAAAGCCTCCACGTCATATTATCAACTATTATATTTGCATAATCAGAAGCACCTCGAAATATTTCATTAATCCTCTTCTTTTGTTCTTCACTAGTTTTTGAAATCATAATAATCTCCTTCATTCTATAATTATTATAACAAAAAAACTAGTCATTCGACTAGTTAATTACATATGGAGCGGATGATGGGAATCGGACCCACGTCAGGAGCTTGGAGGGCTCTTATTCTACCATTAAACTACATCCGCAAAACGTAGACATTTATAATTATATCAAATGAACTATAAATGTCAACATATTAATTTTTATTTTTTAGAACTTTTTTTCTTACCGTTCTTTTTAGAAGAACTTTTAGTAGTAGTTCTTTTTTCTTCTTGCTTTTCAGCTTTAACTACTTTAACTTCTTTAACTTCTTCAACTTCATCTTCTTGACCATCTGCATTTATTTCAGCAGTATCTTGACCATTTCTAGCGAAGATTACAAAAGCAACAATAACTATTACAGCAACTATAAATACGATAGTAGCAGTATTATCTGTTTTTTCATTTAAAGGAATATTTCCTTTAACATTAGTAACAACATTTACTCTTTCTTCAACGTTCTTATTATATTCAGCCATAATAGCATTTATTATGTCTTCAGACATTGACTCTGCAAATCCACTAAATGTTTTAGTTCCAATAATGATATATGGAACTCCTTCAGCTTCTTCACCTAAATAATTAGCAACTTTACTCATTAGTTCACTATTTTCTTGATCGTTCCAAACTTCATACTTTTCTAAATCAAAGTATTGCCCATATTCATCTTCGATTGAATCAAACCATTCAAATGCTTCTTGACAATGTGGACAAGTTGCTCCATGGAACACAATTACGTGAATAGGTGTTCTTTCATTTGTAGCTGTTGTTTCTTCTCCTTCTGCATTTACCTTAAAACCAAGGAATGCTACTGCCATTAATAGTACTGCGAATACTATAACTTTAATTTTTTTCATCTCTATTACCCTCCATAATTTACATTATAATATTTTTTTTAGCAAAAAACAAATTTTTTATTATTAATACCTTATTTTTTTTATTATTTATCACGTGTTGTTAATTTATCTATTTCTACTCCGCTAATATAATCAAATTTTTTACTAATTTTATCACTAGTTATTTGAACATCTTGTACTTCTTTACTTACTGATTCTATGCTTCTAGCAAGTTTATCCCATCTATCTCTATATCTACCAAATTCAACACCTAATTTATTTAATTCTTCATGAATAATTGAACTATATTTATCTCTTTCAATATTTTTAATAACCATTTGAATAACTGTTAAAGTACTCATTAAAGTAGTTGGAGATACAATCCATACTCTTTTTTTATAAGAATATTCTATTAAATCATTATGATAAGCATTTAATTCTGCAAAAATAGCTTCAGCAGGTAAAAACATAATTGCTTGATTAGCAGTTACTCCTTGTATTATATATTTTTCACTTATCGCATCAATATGTTTTTTTACATCTATTTTAAATTGTTTAGTATATCTTTCTCTCATATCAACAGATAATTTTTTATCTACCATCATACGATAATTTTCTAAAGGAAATTTAGAATCTATTGCAATAGTACCTAAGGGCTCTGGTGCAAATAATATTGAATCTGCGATAGTTCCATTAGGAAGTGTATACTGTAATCCATATATTTTATTGTTGTTTTCTCCAAAAACACTAACAAGTATTTGTTTTAAATTAACTTCTCCATAGATACCTCTACTCTTTTTATCAGTTAATATTCCTTGTAAATCTACTATATCATTAGATAAACTATCTATCTTCTTTTGTGCTTCATCTATCTTACTTAATCTTTCTATAACACTAGTAAATGTCTTATTAGTCTTTTCAAAGTTTTGATCTAATCTTTCATTAACTTTATTATTAATATTATTTAGTCTTTCATCAATTTTATTATTTAATTTATCAAAATCATCATCTATATCTTTAACAAAAGAATCTTTAAAATCATATATTTCTTTATTAATATTTACTTCAAATCTAGCTAATCTCTCTGTAACATTAGCCTCTATATTAGATTCTTTTTCTTCATTTCTTTTTCTATCAAATACTTCTTTAATATGAAATACTACTAACAAAATAATAGTAATAATTAGTAAAACAATAACTCCTATTAATAAATAATTAGTCATAAACTACCTCATTGAATTCTCTTCCATAATTTTTAATACTATATTAAAATCATCATCATTAGCCATAATATTCTTTCTAATAGATCCACACTTATCACATTTATAAATAATTTTATAAGTGTCTTTTTTACCTTTTTCAACTGATATAGGTACTAATAAGCCATGACAAGTTTCTAATCTATCTCCTGGATTAATATCTACATGTAAAGAATATAAACAATGATTACAATGATCTCTTGAAGAATAATTTAGTTTAGATACTTTTTCACCACAATTATTACAAATAAATTCTTCATCTTTAACAGTAAATTTTTTATTATCCATAACTACCTCTTCAATCAAATAAATCATAACAAATAATAGTTAAATAATCAAATAGAACTATACAAATAAAGGAAATTGTGGTATAATAGTTAGCAACAAATGAGGGGTTGTTAATATGAATGTAAGAGTTAATAATTTAATCGTCAACATAGATAAGTTACCAATCATTCATAGTGGTTCTGATGGCGTTATTTATAAATGGAATAATAAAATACTAAAAGTAACTAATTATGGATTTATGACTGAAGGTAAATTAGAAGATCTTAAAAAATTATCCAATTTAGCTAATAGATTAGTATTACCTATTGATAAAGTATCAGAAATGAGAAGAAAAAAAACAGATCTAAATAGATCTTGTTTTGGATATACAACTAAATATTTAGATGAAGATGAAGATGGTATTTTATATATGTATACTTCTAAATATATAGACGAATTAAGTAGATTAAGAAAAGAACTACATAGATTATTTACTGATAACGAAATAGCTATTACGGATTCTAATCCTAAAAATTTATTAGTATCTAATGATATGTTATATTTAATAGACTTTGATAGAAATATAACAAAGAGTTCTCCATATAGTGAAAGAGAAACAATATTACAAATACAAAGAGATAACCCTTATGAATATTATAACAATAAAAGATTAGATAATATGATTCATAGAAGTCTAGTAATTGGTTTAGATAAATACTTAGCTGAAAATAAATATAACAAAAAAGAATTTGAAAAAATATTAAATGATAAATATTATGGTTGTGATTATAACTTAGAAGAAGAAATAAATGAATTGTTAAAATATCCTACTATGTATGATTATGCAAGAGAAAAAGTAAAGAGATTAAAATAACTCTTTACTTTTTATTTTCCATATATTCATCATAAGTACATCTTTTATCTATAATTGAACCATCATCTAGTATTTCTATTATTCTATTTGCAATAGTCTGACAAAATTGATGGTCACGACTAGTAAATATTATTGGTCCATTAAATTTAATTAATGAATTATTTAAAGATGTAATACTTTCTAAATCTAAATGGTTAGTAGGTTCATCAAAGATTAAGAAATTAGATTTTTCAAGCATCATCTTTGATAACATACATCTAACTTTTTCTCCTCCAGATAATACACTAACTTTTTTAAATACATCATCGCCAGAGAATAACATTCTTCCTAAGAATCCTCTTAATAAAGTATCATCATTTCCATCATAATAAGATCCAATCCATTCCATTAAATTACTATCAGTATTAGTAAAATAACTTGAATTATCTTGAGGAAAATACGACTTAGTAATAGTACTACCCCAGTCTATTGAACCAGCATCATACTTATCTATTCCCATTAATATATTAAAGAATATTGTCTTAGTAATGTTGTTTCCTAAAACCAATATCTTATCTTCTTTCATTACTTCAATATTTATTTTATTAAGTATTCTTTTATTATCTACTTCTTTAACTAATTTAGTAATTGATAATACTTCTTTACCAACTTCTCTATTAGGTTTAAATTCAATAAATGGATATTTTCTAGTAGATGGTACTATTTCATCAAGTACTATTTTATCTAACATTTTCTTTCTAGAAGTAGCTTGTTTACTCTTAGAGGCATTCGCAGAGAATCTTGCAATAAATGCTTCTAATTCTTTTATTTTTTCTTCTTTTTTCTTATTAGCTTCTTTCATTTGTTTTAATGCTAGTTCACTAGATTCATACCAGAAATCATAATTACCTACATATAATTTTACTTTTTTATAATCAATATCTAATATATGAGTACAAACTTTATTTAAGAAGTATCTATCGTGAGAAACAACTACTACTGTATTAGGATAATCTATGATAAATTCTTGTAACCAATTTATTGCACTTAAATCTAGGTCGTTAGTAGGTTCATCTAGTAAAAGAATATCTGGGTTTCCAAACAAGCTTTGTGCTAATAATACTTTTACTTTTAAGTTATTTGGTACACTACTTAACTCTGTATAATGATATGAACTTTCTACTCCTAAGTTTTCAAGAAGTGTTGCTGCTTCACTTTCTGCTTCCCAACCATTAAGTTCGTTAAATTCAGCTTCAAGTTCACCAAGTCTAATACCATCATCATCACTAAATTCTGTTTTAGAATACATTTCTTCTTTTTCTTTCATTATTTTATATAACTTAGTATTCCCCATTAAAACAGTTTCCATAACAGTATATGTATCAAATTCATGGTGATTTTGTTTTAATACAGCAATTCTTTCATTTTTTGAAACGGTAATTTCTCCATGAGTAGTTTCAAGCTCTCCGCTTAGAAGTTTTAATAATGTTGATTTACCTGCTCCATTAGCTCCTATTACACCATAACAATTACCTTTAGTTAATTTTAAATTAACATCTTCAAATAATGCTTCTTTACCAAAAGCTAAAGTAACATTCTTAAGTTCTATCATACTATCACCTCAGACATAGATAGTTTACCAAATAAAAGAAGGTATTTCTACCTTCTTTTTACATATTCTAATAAATTTGTACTTTTTCCTTTAATTTCTTCTTCAATAAAGTCTTCAATAAATGCCTTTTTACTTGCTACAAATGGCATATATAAGTAATATCTTACATCTCTAGGATCCATTTCTCTTTCTTCATTAACTAATACATCAAAACCAAATAACATATTTAATTGAAAATTATTATAATAACTTAAATGTTCATAATCTGGTCTATATTTATAACATCCATAATCACAAACAGCAATTTTATTATTACTTACAATTAAATTGTTTCTACATAGATCTCCTACTTTAATACCATTATTAGATAACAATATTAAATCTTTTCTTATATTTCTTATATTTAATACTAGATTATCTATACTCATTTCACCAATTTTAGTACTATCTTCTGGAATACATTCCATATCATGACTAATTAAATAACCAGATTTATTATGTACTAAATTATATGGTTTAACCATACTAACTAAATCTAAATTAGATAATACTTTTATTACTTTATATTCATCTTCATTTGGATTTATTGGTACAAAAAAATCTTTTCTAGCATGATCATCTATTTTATAAACTACGCCTTGTGCGCCTCTTCCTAATTCTATCATAGCCACTACCCCCATAGTTACGCTACATTATACCATAAAAAGCCATTTTTTGCAAATAAAAAGGCTTATTTCTAAGCCTTAATAAACAATACTATATATTTCTCTAACAGTACCATCAGTAAATGATATGGATAATTTATCTCCTACTTTTACAAATGGTAATAACTCTTCATTTACTTTTATAGATACTCTATATTTATTATTATCTGTATCTTCCAAATAATAATATGTATTAGAATCTATTATTACTTCTTTAATACTCTTAACTGTAATAGTTATATCAGTTGGAGTATCAGTCTTACCAAATACTTTTAGATAATTATCTTTAGCTTTAAATATTCCATAAGATGCTTCAGTAACACTAACTTTTTGATAATCTTGAACATCGACAAAGCCATACATTTTAACTAAGCCTGCATTATCTTTTAAAGATACCATATATGTTGGTCTATTATTTAAATTAATTAATAGTGGGAATGTTGATACATAACCCATTTCTTGTACTTCACCTTCAGCACTACTCATAGCACTAAATTCTTCAGCACCACTAACTGCATAATAATTAGTTTCTTTAGTTCTTAAATTAGTAAGTATAAATCCTAAATTAGATTCATCACTTACTACAGAAGTAATACCTGTATATAGATATACATCATCATCTTGAACCATATAATTATACCCTTCAGTAGTAGCAACTACATTCTTTTGACCAAATATTGAATTAATAAATCCATTTCTATATTTACCCCAATCATTAACTTGTTCAAGTATTAATGATGGATTATATACATGATCTACAAAATTAGGTACATCTTTAACATCATAATACTTAGATTCTTTATTAATTGGATTAAATATTACTACTCCCTGTACATCTTCTTTTACTTCAATACCAGAATACTTTTTAACTGGATATATAAAGAATGGATTACCATCATTATCTATTTCAAAATTATAATCTCCAAAGATAAATGTAGGATATCTAAATCTTAATATTCTATAAGTATTATCATTAAAATAAGCACTTGGTATATATTTCATACCTTGTTTTAATCTAACTAAAGAAGCTTCTCCAGTAACAGAATCTACTTGTACATAAGCATTAATACCAGTCTTTCTATTAGTTAACCATTTAATAAAGCTATAATACTCAAGTGGTGTTACTCTAACTATTTTATTATTATAATTAATCTGTGTATACATATTAGATACATAGAACTGACTAACTAAATCAGTCATTTCTCCAACTACTCTATCACCTATTTTTTCAGTAGAATCACGATCTAATAATGGTACATGATTAAAATCAACTTCTTTAACATCTTCAATAAAAGTCTTACTAGTATCGATAGTTATTCTTTCACTAAATGCTTTAGACATAAATACTGGAGATATAATAAAATTAACAATTAACCCTATTACAAACACACCTGCAGGTATAATAAATAATAATGGCTTATATTTTAAATTAACTATAGTATGAGTTCTTGTATCATAAAAAGCTCGTTTATAATCATGGAATAAAAATACTGCAATAAAATAGAAAAAGAATACAAAAAGCCAAAATTCAACAGAATGTATATTAATCGGAGGAAGTGTAATATAAAAACTTCCAAGTAATAATAATATAAAAATTATAATTTTAATAATTAACTTTTTCATTAGAAATGTCTACCTCCATGTCCACCACCAAATGAGTGGCCTCCTCCTCCAATATGTGTTGAAGATCCAGCATGACCTCCTCCACCACCAGAAGATCCAGAATCATGATAAATTCTTGTTTTACTTGTATAAGTACTTAAGAATTTATCAGTACTTTTAACATTTTCAATTCCATTTCTATCGATATATTCACCAGCACTAACAGCTTTAATTATTTGTTTATATTTACTCTTCTCTGCAAAGAAGAAGATTATTGCTATTATATTAGCTACAATAAATCCAAATACACTTGCTCCCTTAAATGATTTCCAAAAATTAGGTTTACGAGGTTTTCTAACAATATTACCTTCTGGATCAATAGTATAATTTTCATTACTATTAGGTATAGTAGTTCCATAATCAGTAATATTATCAATAAATACATCAGTAGCTTTATAATAATTTTCATCTTTTAAATAAGGAAATGATTTATCAAGTAATATATCATATCTAGTATCATCTATATATAGAATTGAACTACCACTAGTAATTAATTCCATTGTTCTAGTATCCATATCTATTATAAATAATGAACCACTTCTTTTTTTATCTTCCATACCAAAATAATTAAAGATATAAAAGTCTTCTGCATATTTAGCAGCAGTTCCTTTATTATTTTGATCTATAGTTAATATAACCAAATCCACATTAGTTTTTTCTATATAATTAGTTACTTTATTATATAATTCTAATTCTTCACTATCAGTATATAAATCAGCAAAATCATAGATTTTTTCTGTCTCATCTACATTAGGAGTATTTAATATATCATTTTTATAACGACTAATATCAATATTATCCCATACATCTAAATTATCTTCTGTTCTAGGCTTAGTATTAGTAGATGCATAAACATTAGTATTAAGAAGTAAAATAAATATTATTAATAATACATAAAACTTTTTCATAAAACCTCCCTATGCCATAAAGTATAGGAATAAAAATCCTAGTAATCCAATAATTATAAAACTAATAAAGAATACTAATATATAGTACTTTAAAGCTTTACTCTTAGAATAAGGAATATCTCCTATCATCTTTCCAGTTTCACCATTCATAGCAAATGTATAAAACTTATCATTATATTTAATATTAACCATATATACAGGTAATAAAGCATAAGTAATAGATTCTTCAATTGGCTTAAATTCTTCTTCTTTTCTAACAAATCCTGTATATGGTACATCACTCATAATCGCAGAATAACCAGTTACTTTAGCTCTATTAATTGAATCTACTTTAGCAGTTTCTTTTTCTACATCGTATCTTTCTGCTAAAAATCCAGATAAATAAGAAGAATTAAAATCTATTAATTCATTATAATCAAATGGTTCAATAGAATTCATAATAGCATCATCAAATCTTGTACTTCCATCAGTTGGTACATTATTAAATGGAATTATTTTTTCTCTCTCTACTTCATAAGTATCTGTCTTAGTAAAATGATAATCATAAGTAGACCAAGATGTTACTTTAGTCCCAGTTCCTTTAATTCTACCTCTTGCTTTACAAGAATATAACCAAAATGGTATATAAACGCCCTTTATTTCATTGATATTTTTAGTATTAGAAAATTCATTAGGCATAAATAATTTACCTTTTCCAATAGATTTAAATGCTGCGATAGCATCTTCTTTACTCTTAGTAAAAGGAATTATTTTATCTGGAGCAAATTTACTTGTTAATCTACTCTTTAAAATAGCAGTGTTCTTACAATAAACACAAAAAGTAGCAGCAGTATTAGAATCAGCTACTATTTTAGCTCCACAGTTAGAACAAGTATATTCGTCCATTTCTAAGTTTTCTACACTTTTTTCATCCACTTTAGTCTTTTCAAATTTAGCTTCATTAGCTTCTAAATCTTCTAAAGTAAAAGTACTAGAACAATACTCACATTTCCAATTTTTTCCCTTAGGATTATACATTAAAACTGCATTACAGTTTGGACATTTATGATCAACAGCTTTCAAATTATCACCTTCAATCTTTTTTTCTACCCTTTTTAAGTTTTTCTACTGCATAACTTGCACTATTAACTACACCAGTTGTTAGAATACCTTTAAGAGTCTGTCCTTTACTAGATTCACTAATAATCTTAACTAAATAACTATTAATAATTTTTCTCATTTCTTTAAGATTATTATCTAAATCATCAGTATTATCTAATCCTTTAAGATTTTTATATAAATCTTTAGGTAAATGTTTAACACTCTTCATTACTAAATCATAATTTACTTTAATTGATCCATCTTTATTCTCTTTAAATAAATTAGTTTTTTCTTTATATACTTTATCAAAATATTCTTTACTACCAGTAGCTAGTTTTTTAACTTTATTAGGATCTTCTGCTTTTAAAGATTTTCTAGAATCCCCCTTATAAGATAATGAACATAATGATTCATATACATCTATAATCGTAGGATTTTCTTTATCAAGTAAGATTAATGCAATAGTAACTGCATTCTTTCTATTTATTTCTACAGCTTCTTCAATTTCTTTATCTTCTACTGCTGTAAACATTTCTTTTTGAAATCTACCAGCTATATAATATGTTCTCCAATTTAATAAGTCATCAAGAACATCTTTTTTCTCAATAACTCCCATTTTATAAATATCGCCTTCATAGTTAATATCTGTAGTATAACAAATACCTGCTGCACTTCTTAGAGTTTTTTCACTAGCATGTTTAAAATAAATCTTAGGAATAAATTTATACATATATTTATTTTTCTTTAAATTTTCTTCATAAAATTTTTTTATATTATCTACTATAACTATTAAGTCAACTTGCTTCTTTTCATCTTTCTTATAACCACTTTGATATCCTATACTGGATCCATAAGCTTTACAAGAAACAACATTTGGAACAGTACTAACAAACTTTACTATTCTTTCTCTAATGTCCATGTAATCACCTATTTATTACTATAATCAAAACTATCAATTAAGTAAACATTATCTTTTTTTATTAATTTAATAGATTTACTAATTGCATAATAATTTAGTATATCATTATTATCAGGAACAGACTTATAAAAATTAGATATTCCAGTAATAACACTTTGATCAGCATTAATGGAAATATTAGAAATACTAATATTACTATTAATAAATGTATTATCAACATTAGTAAACTCTCTATAATAGATATTTTCATTCTCTTTATAGATATAATTTTGATTATTAAATTTCATACTTTCTAATTGTTTTATTCCATTATCAGTAAATAATTCTTTTACTTTTGTATCATAATTCTTAATTTTATTTAATGTAGTTCCATCTTCTCTAGTTTCTGTTTCTACATCAAAAATATTACCTGGTTTTTCATAAATATATATTAAATTCTTTACTGAATCAGTAATTATACTTTTAGCTTCTTGTTTAGATATAATTCCATCGTCCATAATTGGTCTTGGTCTACTAGAAATAAAATCATATAAAAAACCTGACAATATAAATAATAAACCTAATACTATTAACAATTTATTTTGTCTTTTTAATGATTTAAAACCACTTTTCATTCCATCTATATTCATAGCACACCTCATTATAATTATATTATATATTTACTCAAAATTAAATGTTTTTATTTTAAACTTATAACATTTTAATAGTTCAGTAACAAAAACCGAAGGATTAACTTTATTAGTAAAAATAAATACTTTTTTACGTGCTCTAGTTATGGCAACATAAAATAATCTTCTCTCTTCATTTATATGATCATCTTCTTTAATATATTTAAAAACATCATACTCTTTTATTTTATTAGGAAATCCCAAAGAATCATCAATAACATTTATGATAAATACATAATCACTTTCCAGTCCTTTAGATGCATGTACAGTAAGAAATCTAATAGATTTAGACTTATAGTTTAGATTACCATTATTAATTAAATTAATATCTTTATTATTTCTACCAAGTATTAAGATATCATCTAAATCTTTAGCTAAATAATTAAATGTTTTAGTAATATCACTAGTATAAATAACATTAATTGAATCTTTAATATATTTATAACTAATTAATCTTTTACGAATTTGTCGTTTATTTTTACGTATAAATCTATAAGAAATATCCACAATATCTTTAGGATTACGATAAGTATATTTAAGTTTAATTATTGGTCCTTTATACTTTAAAAACAAGTTTAAATCACAACCATTAAACCCATATATAGATTGATAATCATCACCAAAGAGAATAAGATTGAGAGAAAACTTATCAACAATTTTGTTAATTAAATTATATCTAACAAGTGATGTATCTTGATATTCATCAATAATTATATACTTATATTTAAAATAATTAATTTTATCCACATAATCTGTTCCTAAAATAAGCATATCGTTAAAATCAATAATATTTCTTGAATATTTTTCCTCTTCATATAAGTAAAAGATTTTAAAAATTATTATTAAAAGAATCCTATCATAATAGTTAATACTAGGATCTTTAATTAATCTAAATAAATAATTAATATCGTATCCATAGGACTTAAATGTATTAATGAAAGATATAATTATTTTCTTTAAAATAGGTAAAAAGTAAATAATAGATAAATTATTTTCAGATAAATATATATTTAATAATTTATTTGTTCCATCATAAATAAATGATTCAAAATATTCATCTACAATATAATTAAGTAAATAAGATGGACTAATTTTATACTTATCTTTAGGTAATAAACTTATAGCAAATTTATGAAAAGTATAAACTGGAGAATTAATTTTATTTTTTAAATCATTTACTGTTTCATTAGTAAAAGATAAACATAATATTTTATTTGGATCTATTCCATTTTTTATTAAATAATTTACTTTAGCTATAATAGTAAACGTTTTACCAGTACCTGCACCTGCTACTACTAAATATTTTTTAAAGTTACAATAAACAGCTTTTTTCTGATATCTATCTAACATAAGATAATTATTAAACAAAAAGAAAAATATAACTAAAAAAAAATTTAATAAATGAATAATATCAAAAAATACACCTATTAAATGCTAATTATAATATATAGTGTAAGTATATACAAAAAAAGCATTCCTATTTGGAATGCTTTTTAGTTTTTTTCTTTTCTAAAACAAGCCCATCTCTTCTAGCTCTTTCTTGCTTTAATTTTTCATTTAATTCTTTTTCTTTAATATTAATATCTAATTCAATAATTGAATCACATATTTTATATAAATAGAAATTAGTAATAGCATCTAATCTATTAGGATTATTTTCAGCATCTTGATTAATAGCTTCATTCATTGCTCTTCTATATTCATAGTCTTCTTTTTTATTAATATAAACTGGTGGAATTCCTGCAATTATAAACAATTTATTAGTTAAACATCTAATAGTTCTACCATTACCATCAGAAAATGGATGTATTTTTACTAATTTACAATTTAAATCACAACAAGCTCTAACATATTCAAATAAATGACTATAGTCATTATTATTCTTCATTCTAATACCAGTTTCCTTTATCTTATTAAAATAATCTTCCAAAGAAATTAAATCAAGGAAAATACTATCATATGTATCCAATTCTACTGGTTTTAAATAAGGATCATCATCAAAATTAGGATTCATTAAATAATAATCTTTATTTCTTAACTTTCCTCCACATTCAGGAAAAGGTACTTTAGAATATAATGCTTTATGAAATTGAAGTAAAGAAAATAATTCAAATTCTTCATTAGGAAGATTAACCATTTCATCATACATAACCTTCATTCCTTGAATTTCTTCTTTTGCATGTACTTCTTCTAATTCACATTCATTTTTTATATATTTATTTATAAAACTATTAGTTAATACATTAATATGATATCTATCTATTCTATCGGAATAATAATATTTAAGTAACGTCTTTGGAGTATGAGCTTCTTCAGAATATAATTTATCATGTGCTTTAAAATATTTATAACCCGCAAATAAAGTTACTAACATATGTAACTCTTCTATTTTTCTAGATAGGTTTATTGATAAATCTCCTAAATCTTCTCTCATATCTAACACCCCCATTTATTGGCTGCTATTATACCACATATGTTCTATTTTGTCAATTTTAGCACTCTCTATTGACAAGTGCTAATTTAGTGATATAATCATAGTCGTATGAAGGAGTTGAAAATATGAACGAGAATAATCCTTATGAAGAAAATTTAAAAAATGTATTAGAAAAATATGGTAGAGATATCACTAAAATGGCCAAAGATGGCAAGATAGATCCAATTATTGGTAGAGATGATGAAATAAGAAGTATTACAAGAATTCTATCGAGAAAAACTAAAAATAATCCTGTCTTAATTGGTGAAGCTGGTGTTGGTAAAACTGCCATTGTCGAAGGTTTAGCTCAAAGAATTATTAAAGGAGATGTTCCTAATAGTCTAAAAGATAAAAGAATATGGGAACTAGATATGGGTTCTTTAGTAGCAGGTGCTAAATATCGTGGTGAATTTGAAGAAAGATTAAAAGCTGTTCTTAA